>Ga0070724_10001789_pt1 | contig 12440 bp, 9 predicted proteins | sample tdDd001_FD_67278 | JGI IMG/M metagenome (GOLD analysis project Ga0070724, IMG submission 67278) | Marine sediment microbial communities from the Atlantic coast under amendment with organic carbon and nitrate - tdDd00.1 | ecosystem: Environmental > Aquatic > Marine > Coastal > Sediment | place...
AACCCTGCTTTAACTCCAAAGAAATATTTAAACTTGTTTGATCAGGAGTTTTTTTAGATTTTGGCATAATGCCCCCTAAAAATGGATGAAAAATACTAATAATAGTATTGTACAGTACTTATATTGTAGTAATTATTTTATATAAAGCAACTAAATAATAGAAAAAAATGATAAATATTACTCTTTATTACATATTTATCTACTATTTAAGTTTAATAAATAAGAAAAAGCCAATTTAAAGTAGCCTTTTATTGATTTTAAAACCTTGTAGATAAAAGAGGAGTAACTCTATAAAATAAAATAGGATTTGACCGGTCTCCAGAGTACCAATTAACTCTATAACGCCCTTTATCAAAGCCATCTCCATTATCAAAGTATTTATCTAACTCCATGGCAAACTCTTCTTTTTTAGATGCCGCAATACCTGCGCCTAGGTGAGTTTTTAGCCAGTAATAACATGAGCTTGTAGCAGTACATAGTTCACCACCAGAGTTAGTGTTATCACCCCAATCATTATTTGTAAATAAAGTTAAGTGCCAACCAAAAACAGGGTCCCTTGAATCTTGAATTGTATGATCAGACCCTGTTTTATCATAATCAAGATAAGGGCCTTTCCAACCACGTCTAACAGATTCTAGAAGTTCTAAAGTCATTCGTTCATTACCAGTAAGATTAGCACTTCTAGCAGGGAAGTCTTTTCTTGTATCTGCTAAGTATTGAAGAACTCCTTGTTCCATTTCTTTAAATCTATTAATTTGACTATTATACTTAAGATCTTCTAATACAGAATGCAAAACAGAACCAGTAATTAAAGCTAAAGATCCAAAGATGGCTAAAGCAATACGAGCATCCAGACCAAACATAGCACCTTTTTGAGTATTATGGCTTAGTAGTGTCATTTTAAAGTCCTTTAATATTTATCTTGGTATGAGTTATTTAGTTCAACTTGAAATTATAAAGTTTTTTCCCACTGTAAAGCAGAAGTGATAATTTCTGTTAAGTTATTATGCTGAGGTTGCCAGTTTAATTCTGATTTGATTTTTGTATTATTTGCTACAATTGAAACAGGGTCTCCAGGACGTCTAGTAGATTCTTTAGCATTTAAAGATTCTCCAATAATATTTTCTAGCTCACTAATAACTTGTTTTACAGAAAATCCATCACCATAGCCGCAGTTAAATAGATTTGACTTATTCGTCTTTTCCATATATTCAACTAAATTAACATGTGCTTCAGCTAAGTCTGAAATATGAATGTAATCTCTAATGCATGTGCCATCAAAAGTAGGGTAGTCTGTACCAAAGATTTCTAAACTATCTCTTTTCTTTAGTGCTTTTTGAGTTGAAACTTTAATTAAGTGAGTCGCATCTTTAGTCATTTGTCCAATTCTGCCTTTATGATCAGCTCCTGCAACATTAAAGTAACGTAAAATACCGTAGTTGAATTCAGGATGAGCAATTTTGATATCTGCTAATGCTTTTTCTACCATTAACTTACTCTCAGCATATGGGTTCATAGGCGCAACTATTGAAGTTTCTGTAACTGGTTCATTATTAGCATCTCCATAAACTGAAGCAGTTGAAGAAAAGACAAAGCGTTTAATATTTTCATTTAAGCATGCTTTTAAGAATAGTAAAGTGTTTGAAAAGTTGTTCTCATAGTATTTTAAAGGATTTTCAACAGATTCAGATACAACAATAGAACCTGCAAAGTTTAAAACAGTTTCAATTTGTTTTTCTTTTATAATAGATTTAACTTTATCAATTTCATTGATATTGCCAATAACAAACTCAACACCTAAAGACTCAAGGTAAGATTTTGTTTGCTCAGAACCTGTAGACATATCATCAATAACAGTTATTTTATAGTCTTTATCAAGCAGAGCTAAAATAGTGTGAGACCCAATATACCCAGCACCGCCAGAAACTAAAACATTTTTATTACTCATAAATTATTATCCTTATTATTAAAAATTATTCTAGCGCTAGTATATGCTTTTTAGTACTTCTTGTAAAGAAGTCTTGGCAGATATTATATATCCTAAAAATGATAGGTTAGACCCAAACCAAGTTGGTTGCTTGATCCCTCATTCGATTTTTGATGACTACAAGAAGATTTAATATATAGATCTTTATTTATTTTATATGAATAATCTAAATCACCTTTAAAGTTATATGGTTCATTTTGTGTTGAAGCTTGATACTTTGCATTAAAGTCAAATTTGTGATTTTCTAGAGCGTATAGAATATCAATATTAGATTAAGCCAGTCATGTAAGTTAATTATAATACTCTTAGTTAAAAACTAGGAGTATTTTTTTATTTACAGGGGTTATCAAGGGAGACTTAAACAATGTAGTTTAATAAATGACTACGTGATGAATAACTAGCCCTTCGGGTATTTCAAAGCTAATACTTTTTAATCTCTGCACTACACTTTATTTTGTTGTCAAACCGATTCTTGGTTCTCGCCATGTTACGCCATGACCCAAAACAAAAAAACACCCTAAAGGGTGTTTTTTTGTTTTATGGTGGCGGTACACGGACTCGAACCGCGGACAAAAGGAGTATGATTCCTCTGCTCTACCAACTGAGCTATACCGCCATATTTGGTATATGTAGATTTATATAATATCTTAAATTAATTGTCAAGTAATTTCTTATCTTTTATGTAAAAAAATTAAGCCCCATAAATTAATATGGGGCTTTTTGTTTAATTTACAAAGCTTTGTTATAACTATCTGGAAATAGTATTTTGTCTAATACCACGTGGCACATGCCAATAAGAGGTCTTAAAACTTTATAAATATCGCTATAAGAAGGGTCATTTAGATGAGTTCTTTTTTTTAACGAAATATATTCGCTTTCTAGATAGCAGGCATCTTGAAAAAATATTTGATATTGCTCAAAATGCCTGGAGCGGGTGTAAAATAAGGACTCATCTTCGGTGTAATCCAGTAAAGGCTTTAGCATTTTCTTAACTTTCAACTTTTTTCCATAGAGTAAATTAAATAATTGAGGGAAAATTGCTTGAGAGTTATCAAAAAGACGCCATTCTTCAGGAATATTAACATTGATACCAACATCAATTCCTTTATTAAAAGCTGGAATTAAAAAGTTTCTATACGTAAAAGATTCACCGCTCCAAGTTTCAGGAACAAAATAAAACTTTATGTTACCTTCTTCATATTCTTGATGTTCAATATCAACTAAATCATGTAGTTTTAGTTGGCTGTTATAAAAATTAGAATAATGCATTAGTGCAAATGCACTTGAAAATAGGAGGTCTCCGTCAAGTTCAAAACCGTTTTCTTTAGTTTCAGGTTTTTTAGGATCTATAAGATTTTTGGTTCCCACAAAAAATCGTCGTTGCATAGTTACAAAGTCCGTATGTTTAAGATGAAAACGCGATATTACAAAAAATATTTTGTAGCTGTATAGTTTGTATTATAGGTTTAGAGAAAAAAATTTCAACATATATTTTATATTGATGAAAAAATATGTTATTATTTAGATATTCAAAATAAATATATAGATATAAGAATAGGGAATTATTGTGAGCTTAGTAAGCAAATTAGCATTAAGATACCAAAGAAAACGCCGAGGGTTTGTATCGGTGGTTTCATTATTTTCAGTTATTGGTATCACATTAGGTGTGGCAGCGTTAATTATTGTAATGTCTGTTATGAGTGGTTTTCGCCAACAATTACTAGATACTGTATTAGGAACTACAGGGCATGCTGTCATTCAACAATATGGTTATACAGATACAAAAGCAACCCAAGCAGCTGCTGAATTATTAAAGTTAGAATCAGTAGAAAAGGCTAATACATTTATTTCAGGCCAAGCGATGATTACAGTTAGAAAAGAAGCTAGTGGAGTTATGGTTCATGGTGCTGATTTAGGCAAGCAAAAAGAAATTATTGCCCAATTAAAATCAGGCGAGCAAAAAATGCTAGGTAAAAACCAAATCTTTATCGGTAATGAGCTAGCAGATAAACTTAGACTAAAAGTAGGCGATACAGTTAATTTAATCTCTCCTGATGGTACTCAAACAATTGCAGGATTTATCCCAAGAATTAAAAAGCTTCAAGTAGCTGGTATTTTTAATTTTGGCATGTATCAGTACGATTCAAGCTTTGTGTATACAAGTATTAAAACAGCTCAAAGCTTCTTTAAATTAAGAGATGCCGTTACAGGTATTGAGCTAAAAGTTAAAGATCCGATGCAAATTGATCAGATTAAAGAAGATGTAATTATTCGCCTTCAAGACCTAGACCCGCACTTGCCAAATGCTCGAGTTAATACTTGGAAGCAAAGCAATGTAGAATTCTTTAAAGCTTTAGAAATTGAAAAACGCACAATGTTCATTATTTTAATGTTAATTATTATTGTTGCTACATTTAATATTATTACAGGTCAAATGATGCTGGTTAATGATAAAACAAAAGATATTGCTATTTTAAGAAGTATGGGAGCAAGTTCAGCTCAAATTCAAAAAGTGTTCTTCTATTCAGGTTTACTGCTTGGTTTTATTGGTACTTTCGTTGGTGCTGTGCTTGGTTGCTTAGTAGTGTTGAATCTAACAGAAATCGTAGCATTTGTTGAAAATCTATTTGATACGGTTCTATTTTCTGGTCAGGTTTACTTTTTAGATAAGCTACCTGCAGATTTACAAACAGGTGATTTATTAGCAGTTGTTTGTACAAGTATGATTTTAACAGTTATTAGTAGCTGGTTCCCAAGTAGAAAAGCAAGTAAATTAGACCCAGTGGAGGTATTAAGAAATGAGTAACTCGTTACAAACTAATATTTTAGAGCTTAAAAGCATTAAGAAGACTTATAACACAGCTGGAAATATTCTAACGGTTTTAGATGGTGCTAATTTAAATGTTCAAGAACAGCAAACTGTTGCGATTGTTGGTGAATCAGGTTCTGGTAAGTCAACATTCTTACATATTGCTAGTTTGCTAGATAAATTTGATGAGGGTGAAATTATTTTTGGTGGTAAAGATATTTCAAAGCTTAAAGATAAAGAAAAGTCTATTATTAGAAACAAAAACTTTGGGTTTGTTTATCAATCTCACTTGTTACTACAAGAATTTACAGTTTTAGAAAATATTCTAATGCCTATTTTAATTGAAAGAAGCATAAAAAAGGCAGATAAACAAAGAGCTGAAGAATTATTAGAGAAGTTAAATATAACTGAATGTGCTGAAAAATTTCCAACAGAATTATCAGGAGGTCAACAGCAAAGAGTAGCTATTGCTAGAGCTTTAATTCAATCTCCAAAAATTGTATTTGCAGATGAACCAACAGGTAATTTAGACCCAGAAACAGCAAAAACAGTTAAAGATCTATTTAACACATTAATTACAGAAGAAAAAATTTCATTAGTAATTGTAAGTCACGATTTAACTCTAGCTAAAAGCTGTGACGTAATTTATAAATTAGATAATAAGCAGTTGGTGGAAGTTTAGAGGGAATAAAATGAATATCTTTTTTGCTATTAATGATAACTATGTAACGCCACTTGCAGTAGCTCTTACATCGATATTAGAAAATACCAATAAGGATCTTCACTTCTTTATTTTGCAAAAAAATTTAAGTGATGCTAGTAAGTCTAAAATAAGCAATCTTATCAAATGCTATTTTAATGCTAATGTTGAATATATAGATATTGATTCTAAACTATTTGCAAACTTTGAGTCTAAAATAGATTATATTTCTCAAGAGTCGTATTTTAGATATTTAATACCACAGTTAAAGCCTAATTTAGATAAGGCTCTTTATTTAGATGCAGACCTGGTTGTTATAAAAGATATATCAGAATTATATGAGACCAAGATAGAAGATAATTACTGTGCAGGAGTAAGAGATTTATTCATCAATAAGTATAAAGAAAAAATAGGGCTGTCTTTGACGGACTTATATATCAACTCTGGAGTTATGTTATTAAATTGTAAAAAGATCAGAGAAGATAATATGGTTGATGAGTTATTAAAAAATAACCATAAGTACAAAGAAGTGGCGTATTTCCAAGATCAAGATATCATTAATATTACATTTAAAGGTAAAATTAAAGAAATTGATAGTATTTATAATTTTGCAACATTTGACATCAAAAATAATTTCGAAAAATCAAAAGATGCCGTAATAGTTCATTTTACTGGTGAATTTAAACCTTGGCTACCTAATTGCTGGAATAAATTAAAGCATTTATGGGATTATTATTTAGATGTTTATAATAAAAAAACAATTGATAAATAAGATTGCCTAGTTCTCTTAACTGGTTGATAAAAAGAGTATTTAATGCTCTTTTTTTTATATGTAGGTTGAAATTGCTAATGAGTGAAACTATAATTGACTGTAGTATTATTATACTATACCTTTTTGTTGGCTACGATTTTTTATAATAAAATTAAAGCTTTTAACCTTTAGGGAAAAAATTATGAATAAAATCCTAAAAAGAATTGCTAAGTTGTTTTTTGCAGGTGTATTGTTTGTTGGCTTTGGAGCGGAATCGACAGCAGCATCTACTTTAAAAGTAGATCTAATTAACAAGGAACAACTGCAAGATCCAATAGACCGAGAGATGTACTTAGCGCTTATTCACTCAAGTCTGATTCATCAGCTACCAGATGAAATTCTGCTAAAAGATTTTGAAGGCTATGACTCTGAAGCGTTCTATAATCTGGTTTATAGTTACGTAAGCAAACAGAGTCAGGATGAAATTTTGCATATATATCAAATCTTTGATTTGTATCGCAAGTTTTCTAAGTATAGGAGTGTATACTTAAGACTTGAAGCTGAAAAATCTTTAAAAGAAGATAAAAACCCATCGCCTGAACAGGTTGCAAGGGTTAATATTGTTAAAGATTCAACGGCAGCGACTTATCTTGCGTTACATAATGCTTTTATGAAAAACTCTGAAAGCAAGTATGTCACAGAACTTGGTAGCAAGTTGATTCCATATAGTGATGAAACTATAGCTCAAGTTGGACAAAAGATAGAAGGCTATACGCTGGCTAATGGTGATGCGCTATTACTAAGTACTTTTTTGTACGGTGATTTAGATGCTATTATTAATCAGTGGAAGTTTGGATACTCCGGTAAGAATGTAGAAAAGGTGCTTGCTGGAGTTGAGCATGTTGGTCTAAACTCAAAAGATGCTCGCCTGAGAATTTCTTACATCGCAGCCAATATTGGCTATGATTTGGAATCTATTCTTTCTAAAACAGCATCTAACGTTGAGTCCATTTACAGCGCATCTCAAAAGCGAATGCTTGATTATGATAACTATAAGCAAGAGCTAAAAAATAAGCTTAAATAATCTATCGAACTATATGCTAAAAGAGCCCACAGGGGCTCTTTTTTTATTTTAGCATTACACTAAATGCTTGAAAATAATATTTTAAGTATTATAATGTACAAGAAAAGCACCTACACGTTTATTTAATAATGGAGAATAACTATGATTTCTAATATGAAAAAAGTAGTACTTCTAACCGCTGCATTAGTATTACCATTTAGTACTATGGCAGCAGAAACTTCTAATGCAAAACCGCTGGAATTCTCATCGGTTGAAAAGGCTAAAGGCAAGTATTATGACTTGCTTTATAAAATTCTTAGAACTCAGGCTGTAGAAAGTACAGATAACATGGATAGTCGCTTTCGTAGTCTTGACTATACAATGAACTTTCAACCTCTGTTTAAAATTAGAGGGAAAGCAGAGGGTATTGAGCTAAAGGTAAAAACTCTTAATGCTCGCAGAAAGCTACTTGATGAACAAAACGACCCTGTAGGGTTAGTCGCTACATATCATTATTATGATAGTTTATTGAGAGATAATACACTATTTTATATTATTGTACATAATCATATGCGTGAATATCCTAGTGAATATAAAAGCCAGCTTGAAGGTTATCAGTCTCTACTGGATGATCGCAAGTACACCAACAGCGATAGTGATGTCAAAAACGCCATGGACCGTTTGAAAACATCGGTTCTTTCTGAAGATGATATCACACTATTACTGTTTACTGCAGGCCCTGTTTTAGAAAAAATGGTACAGGCTAATCAATACAAGAGTAGTCAATTCAGTAAAAGCTCTCAGATTAGTAGCTACCTGAACATGTTTAATCTAGAAGAACTATCTTATACCGGAGCACTGATAGGGTCAGATTTAGAAACATTATTTCAAAAAAATACAGATAAAAACTCTGACTTTTATGATAGTTCTATGGCTCGCTTGGAAAAGTACAACTTTTATCTGAGTAACCATAAACTTGCAGGTAAGTAGATTTCATAGCTAAATTTAATTAGAGGAAGAATTCATGAAAAAGATTATTCTTAAGTTCGCAATAGTAATGCTAGGATCTCTCATGATTGTGGGATGCTTTGGTTCGAATGCAAACTCACCACGTAGTAAGGTGGATCTATATCCATTTATGAATGAAAAAATAATACAAAATGATATGGAAGTTATGTATTTAACTATACTTAGGCTTTCCATTGAGATGCAAGATGATTTCTTTATTCGGATGTGGATTGATAATGTAGAAGAACGCCGAGAGGCTTTTTCAAACGAACTAAAAGGACTAAGTATTTCTGAGCTGAAAGAGCGCAAGTATATATTAGATCTTTATATAAAGACTGATAACTATATTGCCGGAGTAAAAAATAACAAGCCTATACTGTATGGTTATGAAAATAAAGATCAAAAGAAAATAGATGAAGTTCGAAGTGATATTATGGTAGATTATTATATAACTCTCCATAATCAACTTCTTCTTGTAAGTGTTGGTAAAGATGGATTTTTTGGTACTCAAAGTATCAGTTTTACTAAATCTGATAAAAACAAGGTTAAAGATGAAATAAATGATTACCTTCTCGAGCAAGATGACTTTATATTCATCGCAAATAAGTACCTTGGAAACAATCTTTGGGAATCTGTAAGTGCGTATAAAAAAAGAAAAAGTGAAATAGAAAATAATATATTTCTTTATCAATTAGATTTAATGTATGGAATAAAAGGAGCATCTTATTTAACTGCGTTCTTAGGCGAGGATATTGCAAATCAACTAATGCAAAATACCAAACCTGAAGATCAAGGTAAGCAACCATACAGTTACGCAGAAACTCGTAAAGAGAGATATTCATATGTAAAAAGAGATCTCAAGAGCTACAACTTTATTACTCAGTAATAAAGTACAGTTAAAACTATCGAGAAAGGAGCCCCTAAGGAGGGTTTCTTTTTTTGTCATTTTTACAAGTTAAATAAGAATAAATAATTTGCTCAAAAAATAAAAATAATGTATTATATTTTTAAGATTGTAAATAGTTAATCTTGTGATCAAACTGATTCAGTTTGGCCTGTCTGGCAAGACAAAAAATAGCCAATAAAAGTGACGATAAAACAAATATCTACACGAACAAACCTTACCGGTTTGGCTTTTCTTAAAGTTTGTGTAGGCATTTAAGTAAGAACATACTTAAAGCAAGGAATAAAAAAATGTCAGAAGATAAAAACGCTGTAGAGCAAGTAGTAGAAGAAGTGAAGCAAGAACCTAAGTTCATTCACTTAAATGTAAGAAGTAAATATTCGGTATTAGAAGGTCTGTGTGATTCAGACTCTGTGCTAAAGGCTTGTAAAGAAAACAACATGCCGGCAGTGGCAATTACAAACAAAGATAATATTTTTGATGGAGTACAATTCACATGGGCTGCAGGTGGTGCAGGTATCCAGCCGATTATTGGTCAAGCGTTGGCTATTAGCAACCCAGAATTAGATAAAAATTTACGCCCCCAATCTCCATTCTATGTTATTGCTTTAGTTCAAAACGAAGTTGGCTATAAAAACTTTATGCAGCTAACATCTAAAGCTTTTATTAATTCTAAAACTATGGATGGCCCTCAAATATCATTAGATTATTTGCTTGAACACAATGAGGGCATAATTATTTTAACAGGTTCGTCAGAAACAGGTCCGCTATCATACTTTTTAAATGATAAAAAAGATTATACAGCTGCAAAAAGTTATTTACAAAAGCTAAAAGATGGCTTTGAAGACAGGGTTTATGTTGAATTACAAAGACATGGGTTACTTGAAGAAAAATTAATTGAAGCAGATTTAATTTCCTTAGCTTATGAGTTAGATTTAGGACTAGTTGCAACAAACGAAGCTCGATTTATGACTAGAGAGCAATCTAATGGTCTAGAAGTTATGATGGCGATTCATGACACTAAAGTTATTGCTGATGAAACTCGTCGATCATATTCTCCAGAATATTATTTTAAGACACCAGATGAAATGTGTGAACTATTTGCTGATATTCCAGAAGCTACAGAAAATACAGTTCAAATTGCAAAACGTTGCGGCTTTCATATTCCAACAGGTATGTTCTATATGCCAGCATGGGAAGATGAAGAGGGCTTAGGTCGTTCAGAAGAAGAACTGTTAAAAGTTCAATCGCAAGAAGGTTTTGAACAAAAACTGAGAGATTTTGTTTTTCCTGATTGTAAAACAGAGGAAGAAAAAGTAGAAATAAGAAAAAAATATCAAGATCGTCTAGATTTTGAACTTGGTATTATTAACCAAATGGGTTTCCCAGGTTATTTCTTAGTTGTTTCGGATTTCTGTAAATGGAGTTTAAATAACGGTGTTTCAGTTGGTCCCGGTCGTGGTTCTGGTGCTGGTTCATTAGTTGCTTGGTGTTTAGATATTACAGCTGTTGACCCAATTAAATATGGTTTATTCTTTGAGCGTTTCTTAAACCCAGAACGTGTTTCTCTACCCGATTTTGATATTGATTTCTGCCAAGAAAATCGTCATAAAACTATTGAATATGTTCAAAGATTCTATGGCGATGATAGGGTTTGTGCCATTATTACATTTGGTAAGCTAAAGGCCAAAGGTTGTATTCGTGATGTGGGGCGTGTTCTTGGTCTTGGTTTTGGACAGGTATCAAAAATTGCAGGGTTAGTTCCAGATGATGCTAAAACTATTGAAAAAGCAATTAATGCTGAAGAACGTTTAAGAGATATGTATGATGCTGATGAAGATATTCGTCAGATGTTAGATATTGCTATGCAAATTGAAGGATCTATCCGTCAAACTGGTGTTCATGCTGCTGGTGTTATTATTTCTCCTCAGCCAATTGTTGAAGTTAACCCATTATTCCAAGATCCAGGTTCTGATGTTCCAGCAACACAGTTTGAAGGAAAGTATGTAGAGCCAGCTGGTATGGTTAAGTTTGACTTTTTAGGTCTTAAAACCTTAACAACAATTAAATATGCTTTAGATTTAGTTCATGAGTCTGGAATTGAGTTAGAAATTGATAAAATTCCGATTGATGATGCACCTACATATGAGCTTTTATGCCGAGGTGACTCTATTGGTGTATTCCAGGTTGAATCGGCTGGTATGCAGGATCTATTAAAAAGATTACAGCCTAGAGATATTGAGCAGCTATCTGCTCAGGTTGCGCTGTATCGTCCGGGTCCTCTTGAATCAGGAATGTTAGATGACTTCGTTGAGTGTCGTCACGGGCGTCAAGAAGCTCACTATCCTCACCCATGCTTAGAAGGAATTCTAAAAGAAACATTTGGTGTTATTGTTTATCAAGAGCAAGTTATGCAGATTGCTCAGGTTTATTCTGGCTATACACTTGGTGGAGCTGATATGCTTCGTCGTGCGATGGGTAAAAAGAAACCAGAAGAAATGGCTAAGCAAACAGGTATTTTTGTTGAAGGTGCTAAAAAATGCCATAATGTTCCAGAAGCAGATTCAACAGCCTTATTTAATCTAATTGAAAAATTCGCTGGTTATGGGTTTAACAAAGCTCACTCATTAGCTTATTCTATTGTATCATACCAAACAGCATTCTTAAAAACCCACTATAGAGAAGAGTTTATGGCTGCTTCTATGACGCTTGATCGTGGTAACCCAGAGAAAGTTATTACTTTAAAAGAAGACTTGGATTTTGCTAAAATTCCATTACTTGCACCATGTATTAACCATTCAACAAACCGTTTTGAAGTAGAGACATATGATAATGTTAAACATGTTCGCTTTGCTTTAAATGCTGTTAAAGGATCTGGTGATGAAGCTGCTAGATTAATTGCCGAAGAGCGTAAAACAAATGGTAAGTTTAAAGATATCTTTGATGTAATGGAAAGATTAAATCCAGCTTGTATGAATAAACGTTTATTTGAAGTATTTACATACTCTGGTGGGTTTGATTGCTTTGGTCATGAAAGAGGGTTCTTATTAGCAAATATGGATATTCTACTTCATTATATGCAAGAATGTTCAAAAGAGAGAAACTCAGATCAAATGAGTTTATTTGGTGATGTAGCAGATACTTTAGAGCGACCAAAGCTTAAACATGTAGATGGTTTAGATCAAATTGAACAACTTGAAAATGAAGAACGAGTGCTA
>Ga0070724_10001791_pt1 | contig 12430 bp, 10 predicted proteins | sample tdDd001_FD_67278 | JGI IMG/M metagenome (GOLD analysis project Ga0070724, IMG submission 67278) | Marine sediment microbial communities from the Atlantic coast under amendment with organic carbon and nitrate - tdDd00.1 | ecosystem: Environmental > Aquatic > Marine > Coastal > Sediment | place...
GCACGAGCACAATCAAACATGTTCAGTGCAAGAAGCTTACGCACGGTTTCCTCGTGGAACTCCTTCGCGTTAGGTGCTTTGTGGAAGTAGAGGTAGCCGCCAAAAATCTCATCGGCTCCTTCTCCAGAAAGTACCATCTTGATACCCATAGCTTTGATTTTACGGCCTAACAAGAACATTGGTGTTGAAGCACGGATCGTAGTCACATCGTAGGTTTCAATGTGGTAAATCACATCACGAATGGCGTCTAATCCTTCTTGGATGGTATAAGTCATTTCGTGGTGGACGGTACCAATTTGGTCTGCTACTTCGCGCGCAGCTTTTAGATCGGGTGCGCCTTCAAGGCCAATAGCAAACGAGTGCAGTTGAGGCCACCAAGCTTCCGACTTTTCATCGTCTTCAATGCGCATTGCGGCGAATTTTTTCGCCACAGCAGAGGTGATAGAGGAATCTAGGCCACCTGATAGTAGTACCCCGTATGGAACGTCGGTCATAAGCTGACGTTTCACCGCATCTTCAAGAGCTTGAGTGAGCTCTTCTTTGCTGGTGCTGTTGCCTTGAACGGCGGCATACTCGTTCCAGTCGCGGGTGTAGTATCGCTGAGGTTCGCTGTCTTCACTGCGATAGAAGCTACCAGGAGGGAATTCACTGACGGTTTTACATACCGGGACCAATGCTTTCATTTCTGACGCAACGTAATAGTTGCCGTGCTCATCAAACCCTTGGTAAAGAGGGATGATACCAATGTGGTCGCGTCCAACCAGATACTGATCTTTTTCTTCATCATATAGAACAAACGCAAAGATACCGTTTAACTCTTCAAGCAGGTCGGCGCCCATCTCTTGGTATAGTGCGAGGATCACTTCACAGTCAGAATCTGTTTGAAAGTGGTACTTGTCTTCGTAGCGCGCACGCAGTTCTTTATGGTTATAGATTTCGCCGTTTACCGCCAAAATGTGTTTTTTATCTTGGCTATATAGAGGTTGAGCACCACTATTTAGCCCTACAATCGCTAAACGTTCGTGTGCCAAAATTGCGTTGTCTGACGCGTAAATCCCTGACCAGTCTGGGCCGCGGTGTCTAAGTTTTTTAGACATCTCCAGCGCAATAGGGCGAAGCGCTGCTGCGTCACTTTTTATGTCTAAGATGCCAAAAATTGAGCACATACCAATAACCTCTAAAATTCAAATCCGTTTTTTTCGTTAAGTTCAATTTGCCAGTTTGGATAAAAAAAGCAACAAACAATAACGAAAAACATGACAAATAGGCTTGCTGTTTAAATTAAATTTAATAAAAGTGCATTTTTGGTGAATTACATCTACTTTGAGCTAATATTTGAGCAGTTTGTCTCTCGCTGATAGGAACAACAGCGAGAGAACAAGGGTTTAAAGGGTAAATTTAGGCTCGAGCTGATCGCATACATGACGCGCAAAGCCGCTACCGGCTTCGTTGTAAATATTGAATGCAGCGTTGACACCTTGTTCCTGCAACTCTTCTATTTGGTCGGAGTATTCGGCAATCGCGGCGATTTGCCCTTGGAAATTGCGCTTTTTAAGCTGTTCTAAGGCCATTTGGTTACCTAAATGGTGTGGCATGGCGAGCAATACCAGTTTGACATTGGCGGTGTCTAAGATACGTTCCCAAAAATCGGGGTCTGTCGCATCGCCTTCGATAACGTTCCGGCCTTGCCCTCGGTGCTGATAAGCCGCTTCTGGCCGCACCTCGACTCCTAAGCTTATTTTTCCGTAGCGTGTTTTCAATTCATCGTAGGCGCCGCTGCCAATTCGGCCCATACCAAGAATAAGCACTTGCGCGTGGCCTGGGTTGATTAACTGATCTTTCGCATGCAGCTTTTCCGCCGCCGCTTCTTTAAGCCATTTGGCGCTGCGACGGTAAATTCTATGGCCGTAACGGTTAATGGGCGCGGCGATAATAAACGACAGAGAAACCGCAATGGCGATCGAGACCAATACGTCGCCGGAGAGCCAGTTCATTTTGTACGCCAGTCCACCAACGATAAGGCCAAATTCGCTGTAGTTAAAAAGAGATAACGAGGCAAGTAGGGAGGTACGAACACGGAACTTAAACTGATTAATAATATAAAAGTAGAATAAGCCTTTGATCGGCAGAAGGGTTAATAACAACAGTGCCATGGTAAAGCCAGCCAACGTCGGCTGCTCTGCTAAACCAATATTTAAGAAAAAGCAGACTAAGAACAGCTCCTTAAGGTTAAACAAAGATTTAGATAGTTCCGATGCTTTTTGATGCCCGGCGAGCAGCATACCCAGCGCCAACGCGCCTAAATCTGCCTTGACTCCGACTAATTCAAACGTGCCAGCGCCGACCACTAAGGCAAAGAAGATACCAAACAAGACAAGCATCTCTCCGTGGCCTACCCAATCAAGTAACTTGAAGAATAACGGTCGCAAAAGAGGAAGGGCAAAAAGAGCGACGGCATACCATTCAGGGATCTTGCCAGTAGAGACGGTAAGGAAAATGACGGCGAAAATATCTTGCATAACCAAGATGCCGATAGTGAGCGTGCCGTAAGTCGCATTCATGTCGCCTTTTTCTTGTAAGCTCTTAACCGCGAATACGGTACTCGAAAAAGAGAGCGCAAAGCCAAGTAACACCAGTTGGTCTAGTGCCATTGTACTGAGCATGTTTACCCCGAGCATTTTAAACCCAGCTAAAGCACAAGTGAAAAAGCAGGTAGAGGCGAGATTATGAAAGGTTGCGCCGGCCCAGATCTCTTTGGCGAGTAATGTTTTAATGTCGAGTTTAAGGCCTATGGTAAACAGCAACAAAGTCACACCGAGATCAGAGAGCGTTACTATGGTGCCGTTACTCTCAAACCCAACAGCGTGTAATCCAAACCCTGCCAGTAAGAAGCCGACTAGAGGGGGAAGCTGGCATTTTAGTGCCACAAAGCCTGCGATAAACGCTGAAGAAATTAAAATGATATCCATGTTGAGCCAACTTTTTTATTTATTGTAGATACAAAAACGGGTCATCATTAAGACGACCCGTAAATTGAAGCGCGTAACTCGTTACTCTTCAAGTAATTTTTGCAAAAGAACGCCGTTTAGCATTGCGCGTTTGATCATTGCGAAAGCGCCCATTGCTGGCTGATCATCCAATACCGAGGCCACGATAGGAAGATCGGTATGGAAAGTGGTGAGCGATTGAGTCTCGACATTACGAATAATCGCCGGGAACAAAATGTCTTTCGCTTTGGTTACGTCACCAGCAATGACAATCTTTTGTGGGTTAAATAGGTTAATGGTAATCGCGATCGCTTTACCCAGTTGGTTGCCCACACGCACCAAACTCTGAGTCGCCAACTCATCGCCTTGCATTGCGTGCTGGCAGACGGCTTTCATGGTGAGTGGCTTGACGGATTCTAGAGAAGAGGGATAGCCCTGAAGCAAACGTGTTTTGATCCGTTCAAGGATAGCAGGGTTAGACGCTACCGTTTCAAGGCAACCGAAGTTACCGCATTGACAGCGATCTCCAAGAGGGTCAATTTGAATATGACCTACTTCACCGACGTTTCGGTTTGAGCCCAAAAATACTTGACCGTTAACAATGATCCCAGAGCCGGTACCACGGTGTACGCTGACAAGAATGGAGTCTTGGCAATCTTTGCTCGCACCAAAGTAGTGCTCTGCTAAGGCCATACCACGCACATCATTGCCAACAAAGCACTCAACATTAAAGGTGTCACGAATAATGTCACCTAGGCCAAGGTTATCAATATCGGTATTTGGCATGTACTCAACGACGCCGGTTTCCGGATTGACTAAGCCTGGTAACGAAACGCCAATCGCAATGAGCTGCTCTATGCTTGCGCTATGGGTTTGTAAAAATCGTTGAATATGTTTAACCAAGCCATCAATAAGTTCGACCTGATTCGAGTAGAGAAATTCGGTGTGCTCACTAAGAAGCTCTTTGCCTCCTAGGTTATAGAGGCTGATGTGTAAATAATCACGCCCGATACGAATAGCAACAGAATGGAATGGATCGACTTCTGTCGTGAGAGATATTGCGCGCCGTCCCCCTGTGGAGGCTTGTTGCGCGACCTCTTTGATTAGGCCGCGCTCAAGAAGTTGGCGGGTGATTTTAGTAACACTTGCTGGAGCAAGCTGACTCACATCAGCGACCTGAATTCGAGAAATCGGGCCTTGCTGATCAATCAAGCGGTATACCGCTGCACTGTTGAGTTGTTTGACTAAGTCTACGTTACCTATTTGTCCGCCATTCATGCTTAATTTTGCTCGTATTGTCCGTTAACAACAGTCGCTTTGACATTGAAGTCACGGTCAAATACAGCAAGGTTTGCCACCATGCCTTTTTTAACACGGCCAAGCTTGTCTTCTACTCCAATTGCGCGAGCAGCATAAAGCGTAGCCATACGTAGAGCTTCATCCAAAGCGATACCAACATGTTCAACCGTATTCTGAACTGCTTCGATCATCGTAAGGGCTGAACCGCCTAGTGTGCCATTTTCATCAACACACTTGCCATCTCGGTAATATACTTTCTTACCTACAAAAATAAAGTAATCCATGTCAGCGCCTGCAGGAGCTGTGGCATCGGTCACTAATACGAGCTTTTCACCCTTGATTTTGTGGGCAATACGAATGTTTGCATAGTCAACGTGGAAACCGTCGGCAATCACGCCTGCGTAAACATCAGGCGTATCGTAAATCGCACCAACGACACCTGGTTCACGGCCGACCATAGGAGTCATCGCGTTAAACAAGTGGGTGGCGAAAGTAATACCAGACTCGAAACCTTGGCGCGCTTCTGCGTACGTGGCGTTAGTGTGACCAATCGAAACTACGATCCCAGCTGCGCGAAGTTTTTCGATGTGCGCTGGGTCGTTTTGCTCCGGCGCTAAAGTGACTTTTGCAACGATATCGGCGTTCTCGCAGATATAATCAATCATGTCGTCGTCAGAGCGACGGATATGATCAACGCTGTGAATGCCTTTTTTCATCACATTGAGGTAAGGACCTTCAAGGTGCAAACCCAGTGATTGATTCTGATATTGAGCGTGGTATTCGCGAGCGGCCGCAATTGATTGACGCATGTCTTCATTTGAAGAGGTGATCAAGGTTGGCAGGTAGCTAGTACAACCCGACTTAAGGTTAGCTTCATGCATTGTTTGCATGGTCTGCGCGGTGATTTCATCATTTAGCATTACGCCACCACAGCCGTTAAGCTGTAAATCGATAAAACCAGGGCTGACGTTTGCACCGTCTAAGTCGACAGTCTTGATATCAGCAGGAAGTTCGGTTACCGGACAAACAGAGTGAATGTTCACGCCATCAACAACGACAGCGTGATTGTCCAGTACGTCGCTACCTGTATAAATCTTACAGTTAGTTAGCGCATACATAGCTGATATCCTTATTTAAGGTTTTTTACGTTTTCCGCTTCTAACTCACGGAAGTATTTCACAGTCTTCACTTTTAGCTCTTGCGTTGCTGGCTCATCACATGCAATCACAGATTTAGGGTGAAGTTGAAGGGCTGAGACTGTCCATAGGTGGTTAACGCTACCTTCTACCGCAGCTTCAAGCGCAAGGGCTTTATTATGGCCGGTAATTAAGATCATCACCTCTTCAGAATCAAGCAGAGTGCCCACGCCAATAGTCAGTGAATATTTCGGTACTAGGTTGATGTCGCCGTCGAAGAAACGAGAGTTCGCGATACGAGTATCTTCAGTCAATGTTTTGATGCGAGTACGAGAAGAAAGTGACGAAGCTGGTTCGTTAAATGCGATGTGACCATCGTTACCAACGCCGCCCATGAACAGGTTAATGCGACCGTAAGATTTAATCTTGTTTTCGTAGCGTTGGCATTCTGCTTCGTGATCTTCTGCATTGCCATTCAGTAAATTGATGTTTTCTTCTTGAATATCAATGTGGTTAAAGAAGTTTTCGTACATGAAAGAGCGGTAAGACTCAGGGTGGTCAGCAGGAAGGCCCACGTACTCATCCATATTGAAAGTCACAACGTTTTTAAAGCTTACTTCACCGGCTTTATGAAGTTCGATTAAACGTTTGTATGTATTTAGTGGCGTGCCACCAGTCGGTAAACCAAGAACGAATGGACGCTCAGCTGTAGGCTTGAAGGCATTGATTCTATTTACAATGTGACGAGCTGACCATAGGCCGACATCTTGTGCTTTCTCTAAAGGAATAAGTCTCACGGTGACACCTCAATTTCATAGTTTGATAAGTTAAATTTTATTGCCATAGGGCATTTCTTTCGAATAATAAAATAAGTTTTATGATCTCGCTAGCAAATTCATTCCAACTTACCCCAAACGGGTGACTATGATCACAAATGAAAAGGTTTTAATTTGCGGGGCAAAATTAATGGCATACACTGAACAGGACTAAATTGAGCGGCCAAAAAAAGTGGCTCAGGTCCAATACTAAAAATCCTATAGGGGGAACTTAAGGTGAATATTCTCGGATATGCGCAAAAACTAGGTAAAGCGTTAATGCTTCCTATCGCAACGCTTCCAGTTGCGGCGTTACTACTACGTTTGGGTCAAGGAGACCTGTTAGATATCGCATTTATGGCGCAAGCCGGTGGTGCAATCTTCGGTAACCTTCCTCTTCTATTCGGTCTAGGTATCGCAGTGGGTCTTGCAAAAGACGGCTCTGGTGCTGCAGGCCTTGCAGGTGCAGTTGCATACTTCGTGCTAACCGCTACCGCAACAACAATCGATGCTTCAATCAACATGTCTTTCTTCGGCGGTATCTTTGCAGGTATCATCGCAGGTCACTCTTACAACGCTTTCCACACAACTCGTCTTCCTGAGTGGCTAGCATTCTTCTCTGGCAAACGTCTTGTTCCTATCATGGCAGGTCTATTTGCTCTAGTAGGTGGTGCGGTAGCTGGCGTTGTATGGCCTTCTGTACAAGGCGGTCTTGACGCACTTGCACACGCTGTATCAACTTCTGGCGCAATTGGTCAGTTCGTTTACGGTACACTTAACCGTGCACTTATCCCTGTTGGTCTTCACCACGTACTTAACTCTTACTTCTGGTTTGGTATGGGTACTTGTCAAGAGATCATCGTTGCAGGTCAAGGCGCATTCGAAGGCATCACTCAACTTTGTGTAGACCCAGCACTAGCGAAAACGCTTGTTGTTGGTCAAGAGCACACGTTCACATTCGCAAACTCAGTAACACCTGAAATCACTACAGTAGTTAAAGAAGTGACTGAAACTGTGAAATCTGGTGACCTACACCGCTTCTTCGGCGGCGACAAAGGCGCTGGCGTATTCATGAACGGCTTCTTCCCAGTAATGATGTTTGGTCTACCAGGTGCCGCTCTAGCGATGTACTTCGCAGCGCCAGCTGAAAAACGTCACCAAGTGGGTGGTGCACTATTCTCAGTAGCATTCTGTTCATTCCTAACGGGTATCACAGAGCCACTAGAGTTCATGTTCGTATTCCTAGCTCCGGCTCTATACGCACTACACGCAGTATTCACAGGTCTAGCACTTGTTGTTGCTAACATGTTCGGTACGCTACACGGCTTCGGCTTCTCAGCAGGTCTTATTGACTTCATCCTAAACTGGGGTCTAGCAACGAAACCTGTCGTATTGCTACTAATCGGCCTAGGCTTTGGTGCTCTTTACTTCTTCACTTTCACATTCGCAATCCGCGCATTCAACTTGAAATCGCCAGGTCGTGAAGATGATGACGAAGAACAAACAGCAACAGCAGGCGACGCTCCTAAAGGTGACATCGCACGCCAATACCTAAAAGCACTAGGTGGCCACGACAACCTAACGACTATCGATGCATGTATCACGCGTCTACGTCTTACTCTTAAAGACCGCTCTCTAGCTGATGAAGCAGTACTTAAGAAATTAGGTGCAAAGGGTGTAGTTAAACTAGGTGAAAACAACCTTCAAGTTATCCTTGGTCCACTAGCTGAAATCGTTGCTGGCGAAATGAAAGCAATCGGTCCAGGTGAAGACCTATCTGATGTGAAACTGCCTTAGCTCTTAATTAAGCGACAGTAAACATACCAATGCCTCCCTTTCGGGAGGCATTTTTCGTTCAAACGGTACAATAATTACGATTTTCCTGACTATTGCAGTTGTGCATTAGCCCAGAATTGTGGATCATTAGCGGTCTATATATTCTGACAATACTAAAACTTAGAGGTGTCTAGATGAGTGAAGCTGAGGCTCGTCCATCGAACTTTATTCGCCAAATCATTGATAGTGATTTAGCGGAAGGCAAACATAACAGTGTGCATACCAGGTTCCCACCAGAACCAAACGGTTACCTACATATTGGGCATGCGAAATCTATCTGCCTAAACTTTGGTATTGCTCAGGACTATCAGGGACAGTGTAATCTTCGTTTCGATGATACTAACCCTGAGAAAGAAGACATCGAGTACGTAGAGTCGATTAAAAACGATGTGAACTGGTTAGGCTTCGAGTGGAGTGGTGATATTTGTTATTCATCAAACTACTTTGACAAGCTGTTCGAGTATGCAGTGGAATTAATTAATAAAGGCTTAGCGTATGTTGATGAGCTAAGTCCTGAGCAGATCCGCGAATACCGTGGCACGCTAAAAGAGCCAGGTAAGCACAGCCCATACCGCGACCGTAGCGTTGAAGAAAACCTAGCGCTATTTGAAAAGATGCGTGATGGTGGCTTTAAAGAAGGCCAAGCCTGTTTGCGCGCTAAAATCGATATGGCTTCGCCATTTATGGTGATGCGTGATCCTGTGATCTATCGTGTTCGCTTCGCCACTCACCACCAGACTGGCGATAAGTGGTGCATTTACCCAATGTACGACTTTACCCACTGTATTTCGGATGCATTGGAAGGGATCACTCACTCAATTTGTACGCTTGAGTTTCAAGACAACCGCCGTCTATACGACTGGGTGTTAGATAACATCACCATCGAGTGTCAACCTCGTCAGTATGAGTTTAGCCGTCTGAACCTTGAATATACGGTGATGTCGAAGCGTAAACTGAACCAGTTAGTGACCGAAAACCTAGTGAATGGTTGGGACGACCCACGTATGCCAACGATTTCTGGTCTGCGTCGTCGTGGGTTCACATCGGCGTCAATTCGTGAGTTTTGTACTCGCATCGGTGTGACCAAACAAGAAAACATGATCGAATTTGGCTCACTTGAGTCTTGCATTCGTGATGACTTGAATGAGAACGCACCACGTGCCATGGCTGTGCTTGATCCGGTACGTATCGTGATCGAAAACTACCCGCAAGATCAGGTTGAGACGCTGAATGTAGCCAATCACCCGAACAAGCCTGAAATGGGCAGCCGTGAAGTGCCGTTTACGCGTGAAGTGTTTATTGAGCAAGATGACTTCCGTGAAGAAGCCAACAAAAAGTACAAGCGTTTGGTGCTGGGCAAAGAAGTGCGCTTACGTGGCGCTTATGTGATCAAAGCTGAGCGTATTGAAAAAGACGAGCAGGGCAACATCACCACTATCTTCTGTAGCTACGATGATGAAACACTAGGGAAGAACCCAGCTGATGGCCGTAAGGTGAAAGGCGTGATCCATTGGGTATCGGCAGATAAAGGCGTGTCAGCAGAAATTCGTTTGTATGATCGTCTGTTTACTGTGCCAAACCCTGCAGCAGCGGAAGACTTTAAAGCGGTGATAAACCCAGAGTCTCTTTCAATCTGCCAAGGTGTGGTTGAGCCAAGCTTACTTAACGCTAAAGCGGAGCAAGGCTTCCAGTTTGAACGTACAGGCTACTTCTGTGTTGATTCAAAAGACTCAAGCGCAGAACAACTGGTGTTTAACCGCACCGTTGGCTTACGCGATACTTGGGCTAAGATCGACTCAAACTAAGCTTGGTTTAAAGCCCTAGATTAGGCTTTGAAACAAAGTGATAGACAATAAAAAACGCTGGTATTGAACCAGCGTTTTTTTATCTTAGCTAAACAGATTACTTTGCTTTATGCGCGTTAGCGAAATCTTTGCAATTCCCATCGGCACACTTGCCATATAGGTATAGGCTGTGGTTGGTGAGCTCAACATTGTATTGAGCAGCAATCTCTTTTTGACGTTGTTCAATAACGTCGTCTGAAAATTCAATGACTTCACCACAATCTAAGCAGACTAAGTGGTCGTGGTGATGTTGAGTTGCCAGTTCAAACACCGATTTACCACCCTCAAAATGGTGACGAGTCACGATGCCTGCGTCGTCGAACTGGTTTAACACGCGATATACAGTGGCTAGGCCAATCTCTTCACCCAAATCAATTAGCATTTTATAAAGCTCTTCTGCGCTGATGTGTTGGCTATCAGGCTGTTGAAGCACTTCCAAGATTTTTAGTCGAGGTAGAGTGACTTTAAGTCCAGCTTCTTTTAGGGCTAGGTTATTATCTGGCATAGTGTTTCCTGTCGTGATCTGCAGCAAATACAGAAGTCGTAATTGCCCACTATTATAGGCTACTAGAATGTAACAATAAACCACGAAGTTCAAAGGGTTAATAAACAAAGCTTGTAAATCGGCGTCAAATCACGGATATTGTGGTTTGACCAGTAACATTATATTAACATTGGACGTTATGAATAAGAGACTAGCCAAGATATACAAGCCCGGGATTGTACGCTTTGCTTTGAATATTTGGCCGCCATTTTGGGGGGCGGGCATTCATATTAAGAGTATCAGTGAAGACTTTAGGGTGGTAAAAATGCGCCTTAAACTGCGCTGGTGGAACAAAAATGCAAATCGTACTCAATACGGTGGCAGCATCTTTTCGCTGACCGATCCGGTGTATTCGCTCATGCTGATGGGGATTTTGGGCGAGCAGTATTATGTATGGGATAAAGAGGCGAGCATCAACTTTATTGCGCCGGGAAAAAGTGAATTACATGCGGATTTTCAAATTAGCCAAGGCCAGTTGGACGAAATATTAAGAGTGACAGCTTGTGGAGAGAAGTGCTTTCCGGAGTTTATTATTCACGTAAAGGACTGCGAAGGTCACGTGGTTGCAGAAGTTCAGCGCAAGCTCTACGTACGTAAAAAGCCTCAATATCGCGAAGCTGCCGAGGTAGATGAAGCGGCATAAAAAAACCTCCTAGTTAGGAGGTTTTTCAGTGCGGCGTTGCCAGCGACTAACGAATTAGTCTTCTAGCTCAGCAAGGCACATGTCTTCATATAGCGCTTGAACCCAATCGTTAACGCGCTTTTCAGTCAGCTCTGGTTGACGGTCTTCATCGATACATAGGCCAACAAATTGGCTGTCATCACCTTCAACAAGGGCTTTCGATGCTTCAAACTCGTAGCCGTCAGTTGATGTTTGGCCAATGATGGTTCCGCCTTTTGCTTCTACGATGTCACGAATGGTACCCATCGCGTCACAGAAGTATTCCGCGTAATCTTCTTGATCACCACAACCAAAAATAGCGACTAATTTAGTCGAAAAGTCGATAGCTTCTAGTTCAGGGAAAAAGTCGTCCCAATCACATTGCGCTTCGCCGTAATACCAAGTTGGGATTCCTAGTAGCAACAAATCAAAGTTATTGATGTCTTCTTTGCTACTTTTAGCAATATCTTGCACGTGAACAAGTTTTTTGCCGAGTTGTTTTTGAATCATCTTAGCGACAGCTTCGGTATTACCGGTATCGCTGCCAAAGAAGAGTCCTACACTTGCCATAGAATGATTACCTATTTTCGTGACGGTTTTCGATTAATAGTTACTTAGGTGGCCGTTATCCAAGCCCAGCGCCTTCCCAACTCATTTGGATTAGCCCTTTGGTGATAAACCCAGCACAGCCTAAGAAAAGTACCAGCCAAACAATACGGCGACCGAATGGAGGCACATTGCCCTGCTTAAGTACATCTTTGATTGCCATGCCGATCAGAAAGAAGATCGAAGCAAACAAAAGGTCTAACCCAATAGACTCAAGCATATTCATGTAGTCGTAAAGCATGACGGTCCTTGTTGTCAATTTTTAGCTGGCGGCACTATACCATTGTTATGGTAACTCCGACAATTTTCTCTGCATCATGCGAGAGCTATAACAGACTAATTACTTGGGTGTGATACGCGGCGCTGGCTAAGAAAACGGCGGGTCACCCGTAAAACGTCGTTGGGTTTTTCTGCGTGGAGCCAGTGGCCAGTGTTGGCGATAACATGGGCTTTCACATCGTTAAATTGGCACTGAACCGCTTTTTGATGCGCTTCGGTCAAATAATCAGAATCACTCCCTTTGATAAATAGGGTCGGCGCTGAAATAAGGGCAACGGGCTGCCAACCGAGAATGTTGGCATAGTTGGCCTTGAGCGCCTCGACATTAAATCGCCATGTTATGGCGTTATCTTGACGAGTCATTGATTTTCCAAGAAACTGACGCACGCCTTCTAGCTCAATATGTTTAGAGAGCGTTTCCAT
>Ga0070724_10001793_pt1 | contig 12423 bp, 10 predicted proteins | sample tdDd001_FD_67278 | JGI IMG/M metagenome (GOLD analysis project Ga0070724, IMG submission 67278) | Marine sediment microbial communities from the Atlantic coast under amendment with organic carbon and nitrate - tdDd00.1 | ecosystem: Environmental > Aquatic > Marine > Coastal > Sediment | place...
CTTCACTACGAACTAATAAATTTGCTAACTCGGCTAAATCAAAAGCGTTATCCATTTGATTATTTGTTTCAAAATTAAATTGCAAACTCATCAAGATCACATTTCCTAAACCCATAAAAGCATCAGCATAATTACTAATTTCATTTAGATCAACACTTTTATCACCAGAGTAATCTAATGGATAGGTATTTGCTACTCTTATTAACTCATCTTCTATCCTATTTCTTACCGAATCTCTTAAAGTAACTTGACGTGATTGAACTGTAGCTGTTGACATGTTAAAAACTTCAAAAGCAATATAATCCCTTATAACAATATTCATTAATCCCTGAAAAACCACAATTTCACCAGCATTCAAGCGATCATATTTTGTAATAGGAGTTCGCATTTCAATTGGTAGCTGCCTAAACAACTCATTAAGATACTCATGAAAACGATTCATATATTCCGAATATACTATTTGATCTTCATTATAAAGATCTGCATATATATTGCCTTTTGAACAACATCCCACTTTTCCCATATTTTCAGGAAAAGTACTTAAAAAATAACTTACTATCTGATAAATGCTATTTTCAGTTAAACCATATTCACTTAACATATTCTTTCTTTCAATATCAGAATTTAATGCTAGTCCAATCTGATCTTGATAAATCGGTTGTCTTAATGAATCTACAAGCATAAAAAATTTAAGTCCATTTAACGCTTTGTTATCTAAAAACTTTTCAAATACATGAAACCAAGATGCTGCTGATTGAGATCCATCAGTATGAATATCCTCATATATTTCTTCAACTATTATTTCATCAGCATAAACTGTATGCTCAAATAAAATTAAGCAAATAATAAAACAAATCAACAATTTCCATTTATTTATTCTCATAGACACCTCCAACATAACAGATATATACATTTTGCTAAATTAATTATTCTATATTGAATATCATGTTAAATCTAATAAGCCCTTTTATAATAGATTAATCACAACTATATTACCATCATTAACTTCAAACGAAACATATTCTGCATATTTAGCCATTATAGCAACATATTTAGCATTAATAAAAAAAGGTATTTCCAAATTATCTCAGACAGCTTGCTAGCTGAATTGTCAAATGATATAGTTATATTAACCAATGTGGAAAGGAAATAAATTCTAATGAATATAATCTTACAATTAAAAAAAATAATTGGTAGTAAAAGTTATATAGCCAAGTTTTCAGAGTATGGAAAAGGATTTTATAAAGATCTTCTAAGGATAATTATTATCGACTCTATAACTCCCCTTATTGGAATCATATCAATTTTAATTTTTAAAGAAGCAATTGATTTTGCGATTGAAGCTAACTCAACTAAAGCTATAATATACCTATGTGTCTATGCTATAGCATCAATTATAACAACAATTTTACGTGCTCTAGTTGGTTATAAAAGAAATCTTAGCGGAGAAAAATTAAGAAATCATCTTCAAAGAAAATTTATACAGTCTTATTATTCTATGAATTGGCGTCAAACAATCAATATACATACCGGTGATATAGTAACACGTTTAACAAAAGACCTTGGCTCAATTGTCCAATTCTATATAAACACAGTACCATCCATAATTGCTTTGTTACTTGAATTCATTGTAGCTTTCATTATTGTATTACAATTTGATGCAAAGTTAGGTATTGTTGTAATGTTTCTAGCACCATTGGTTATTCTTGGTAGTACATTACTAGGCAGAAAAATTAAACCTATTCAAAATAAGTTGAACAATAAGGAAGGAGACTATCGGTCACTCTTAAATGAATCTATCCAAAATTCTATTATTGTAAAAACATTCCAAAACCAAAGTAGGATTTCAAAACTATTACAAGATTTACAAGAAAGCAAATTTCTTCTATATTCAAAGCAAACTAAAACAATTGTATTAGCTAATTTTATAGTTCAATTAGGCTTTTCATTAACAACAATAATTGTATTTATTTGGGGAACTATACAGATTTCGAAAGGGATAATTACATTCGGAGTATTCCTAGCACTTATTCAATTAATGAGTCGTATACAAAATCCCATTTTTCGACTTTCGAAACTTCTCCCTCAATATATCAATGTGCTTTCAGCAATTGATCGTTGTGAAGATTTTTTAGTAGAAATCCCATTATACAGAATACCTGAAAAGATTACTAACGATAAATATGGAATCAATATAAAAAATATCACTTTCGGATATACTGTTGAAAATCCAATTATATCTAATTTTTCTGAAATCATTAAACCGGGAGAAAAAGTAGCCATTATTGGCTCTTCTGGTATCGGTAAAACAACTTTACTTAGACTAATTATGAATATGTTTGAACCTAGTAATGGAGAGATTTACACAGAATGTAAAACTTCAATACATCCAAACCGAGAAGAGTTTTACACATATGTACCACAAGGAAACACCCTTTTCTCAGGTAGTGTTAAAAGTAATTTAATGTTTGGAAATCCGTATGCTTCAGAAGAAGAAATGTACCATGCACTTGAAGTAGCTTGTGCAAAATCTTTTATTTCAAGCTTACCTGAAGGACTAAATTCTTCCCTGGGCGAACGTGGTACAGGGTTATCTGAGGGTCAGTTGCAACGTATCTGCATTGCACGAGCCTTATTAAGAGAATCTCCAATATTGCTGTTAGATGAAGCAACGTCCGCCTTAGATATTGAGACCGAAGAAGCAGTAATTTATAATATTAGTTCGAAATTTCCTAATAAAACTCTAATTGCTATTACTCATCGACCATCTATATTAACAATCGTTGATAGAACAATTACCATAACATAATAATATTATTTAATTCAATCAAGCAAAAAAAAAATAGCGTTTCAACTATTTTATTTCATAGTTAATACGCTATTTTTTATTAATCATCAATAATATATTGATTACTATTTATGAATTTACCAAATATCAACACAATCAACATATTCCGAAGTTCTGGTGATTGATCTTTCCCAGATAAATTAAGAGACTTGTTCTCATGAACAAACTTTAAATATTTATCTATATCAATTAAAGATGAGAGATTCCTTATTTCGCTTTCTTCTATTGTGAGACTGTTAAATATTTCATCCCAATGCTTTTTAATTCTATGTTTCCAATCAGCTGATTGTAATCCCTTAACTTTACTTTGCAGTACTTCTTCTGGAACGATGTCTTTCATTATTAGTTTTATTAACATTCTGCTTCCACCAAGATAGTTATATACATTAGGTGATGTATTATAACAACATTCTATTACACGAACATCACGTGTTGGGTCTCTTTTCATCAAATTATATTTCAATCCAAATTTGGTCTCAATTGCTCCTAGATTATTTAGGAAAATAGGTTGTGTGAACACTTCTAAGTCATTATTCCTATTGCTTACCTTTAATTGTTTTTTTGCCACACTTGCAAAGAAATTATCAATCATTGACATATTTCTCTCATCTACTAAGCTATAATTGTTGAAATAACTTTTTTCAGTATTTTTATGTTTTTTTAGTTTTTGAGTAAATAATTTTTTTATAACCTTCTTTTTGCTCAATCCATATTTTCTACAATAACTGGCCATATCCTTATAAAATGTGAATAACTTAAGTTCCTTTAACAATAAGTATAAATGTTTGTCAATATTACTATACGAAATCCCGAGATTACCAAATTGACCATCCAACAATACTCGACAGCCATCTTTGCCTGCTGCAGCTGTTATATTTTTGTACCAAAAACTATTCTCAAAGAACTTATATGGTTGTTCAATAATATTTAGAATCTCATCAATTTCGCTATAGGAATCTTTATTGTTAAACTCAAAGAAATTTAACTTGATATTACTATAACGTTTTTGAATAATCTGAACCAAATCTGTTTCATCAATACTAATACTTGGCATATGATCTACATCATATAAACTGGAAGAACTTACAGTATAGCTATTTAAATTTTTTCCGGATTTATTCAATATAGGTGCAGCAACACAGGCAACTGCACTTGAGTCTAAACCCCCACTCAACAATACACCAACATCGCCATTAGTTCTTAGTCTGCATTTAACTGCTTCTTCAAAGATCTGTTTTGCTTGTTTTACTTGTTCTTCTATTGAACTGACAATTTTCTTTCTATTTAAAGTCCAATATTTTCTTTCTTTGAAATCACCATTCCTATAAATCATTATATGTGCTGGTTTGACATGATAGACATTGTTGTATATTGTTTCATGACCTTGAATATCATCCATGATATACCCAATTGCTAGAAACCTTTGAGCATAATTTTTATTTATGACTTTTCCGTTAATTAAAGGTTCCATGATAGTCGAAAATGAAATACCATGTTCATCATACGAGTAATATAATGACCTCTTACCTAATTGATCTTTCGCTATTATTAATTCATCAATTTTTGAATTGTAAATTGCAAATGCAAAATCCCCATATAAATACTTTGGACAATCATATCCCCATTTTCTATAGGACTCTAATATTAATTTACTATCTGTTAACTTATTTGATAACTTAAGGTTTAGTAAATTACATAATTCCTCTCTATTGTCTAGTATCGCATCTGCTGTAATAAAACATTGACTTTCTTCATCGTAAAATGGAAGTATTTCATTTACAGATTCTTCAGTAACTTCTTGATGAAAACACGCAAAATGAGTATTCTTGCAAGCTCGATAATCTATTCTATCAAACTTATACTTATCAAATGTCATCATTTGATTTTTGAACGTATCAGTAGAATCATTTTTATTACTTATAACTCCAAGAATGGCACTCATCTTAAGCCTCTTTCAATATTTTTTTTGCAATTAGATCATTCATTAACTTTAATACATCTTTATGACAATCATCTACACTCACATCGTAAGTTTTTAGGAGTTCAGATACAATCTGATCTAATGTATCTATATTTTCTAACAAACTCCAAATTTCACTACTTATTTCATCAAAAATATAATAATTCCCTGAATCAACATGTAACATTCCTAATTCGTTACCAATTTCAACTACTTCTAAACCTTCATTTCGTTTATATTTAACTGTCATTATCCCACCTCTATCAAATCTTCTATCAACTTGATCTGCTCGTTAATTGTAAAGTCTCCATCTGGTCTTTCAATAACATAGCCTTGTACATTGGAACTCAATTTAGCCATAAAATTTAAATGTTCCTTGAGTAAATTACTTTGATCAACAAGATGATATCTATATGTATTTTTTATTAAGACTGGTAACATTTTACCCTTTGACATTTTTCTTATTTTTACTTCATTTGTATCAGATTTTACAATTTCAAATATATATTTCATTTGCATCTTTTCATTAATAAAAGAATCATAGTCTTCATAAAAAAACTTCTCTAATCTATAAAAAATGTTATCACATGAGCTAATATCAATATCTAACTTTTCTGCAGTTGATTTCCAAATTTTCTGAGAAGGAAAGCTTGGTATTCCATAAGGTTTATCGTTATCAAATACAAACCTGATAATATCATCTGTTACCATCTTCCATCCTTTTTTCATTAAACCAGCAGACAAGGTTGATTTACCAGCACCGGGATCTCCGATTATACTAATTCCAATCTCATCTTTTGCTACAAAGGCACCATGAAGAGGAAAATTTTGCTTTTGAATCAGAATTGCTGCGAAACACTGATTAAGAAGAAACATTTCTATTGCTCTTTTAGGTGCATCTTCATAAGGACAAACTTTTATTTCCTTACCATCAATGACCTCAAACAATCCACCATACGCCATATTCAGTATGTACTTGTTGTTTTCAACTTCTATATGATAATAGGTGTTATCAAATCCTTTAAGAGAGTAGTCAAGTTCTATTCTAATATCTTCTTTCTCGAACTCAGCTACATAACAATTTAAGATTATCTCAGACAACACATTGAAACCATATATATTATACTTATACATACACACTCCTAATAATCTCTTACAAAAGAAAAAGTATATACAAGTATATACTATTCTTAATTATTAAACTCCTCAATATAATTACTAAGTTATAACTCCTCCACCATAATCAACAGATGTTCCATCATTTTCGCCACCTGTAATTGGGCCATCTTTACCAGTATAAATCTTTTTGCTTAAATCAACCTCTCGAGTTTCATAAACATTTAATTCTGTGATCTCAGGTCTTAACCATTTCTTCATAAGAACCTCCTTACCATTTCATGTAATATTACATTTTTGTTCTAAGTAAATTGAAAGTTTAATAATTAGTAACCAACAAATCCTAATCCTATCATAATTTACTGATTCCATTTTCATCCTAATACTAAAACATTTTTTTGTCTATCAGGTTGCTGATTTAGCCAATATTAGTACATATATTGACAATATTTTATTTTTTATTATTCAGATATTTGCTTTGATGATATACCATATCTTATTGATAAGTTTAATTATCTTATCAAAAATGCTATAAAACCATTAAATTTCAAATAAGATTATAACGATTATAATAATTCTATAACACCGAGTAAACATAGTTTTAATTCAAGAACTACTTGTCAAAAAGATTTCTTAATACCAATTTATTTTTTATGATATCATCTTCATAAGTTTTAGTGAACATTACTTTTTTCATAGATGTTCCTTTTGAAAACATTGTTTGAAGTATATACTTAATAATAATAAATGGCATCATTATCAAATATAAATTAGAGTTCTTCTCTTTTGATAACCTCAATTTAACTGAATTGATAAGAATACGACTTTTTTTAATTTCACCATTCTTACTCTCACCGCGATTAACCATCATTATTTTTATATTGTACTCATTGTCACTGCCATATAAACTGAAATCATATATAACTTTTATCAAAACAACCATGTATGTCTTATCAATATGACATTCTTTAGTATCAAAAGGTAAAATCTCATTTGCCAACGCTAAGATGGCATCACCTATTTTTCTTATGCCTAATTTATCCAAATAATCTTTCAATCTGCCATAATCAATTGCATCATTTCTTTCATTTATAAAATATACTATGTCGAAAATACTCTTAAAGCCAATACCATCTTTATATAGGTGTTTTGCGATATGTCCAATCATGTGCGTCAAAAATTCTGTTGGTGCTAACTCATATGCTATTTTATGAAAGCCAATATTCCGGTTTATACACTCATTAGTAAATTCACTTGAATAATTAAAAAAAGAAGGTGAAAAAAGATTAAAATGAAGTTCGAATTTATAAGAACCCTGTTTAACAAGAGTAATATCTTTATCTGATCTGCACTCGATGGAATAGCCTTCAGCTATAAATATCGAAAGCGCATCTTCAAGTTGTTCTGTAGACACTAATATATCTATGTCATTCATATTCCGGTAAAAATTTTTTGGGTAACAATTCCTTACATACGCTCCCTTCAACAAGTATACTTTGACACCGTTTTGGTCAAGTATACTTAAAATATCAAGACTTCTTTTAAATAGTAATGTATTATTTAAAGTTCTTATATTTGTTTTGTTTCTCCAAGTTGAATACACTGATATACTTTCTAGTTCTTCTTTTAATCGTTTTGAAAAGTAATCAAAATACATTGTTTCTATTGAGTGAACTTTAGCAAAACAATAAAATTTCTCCAAATCTACTATTCCATTAGTCTTGAATTCACTATAGTAATTCATTATGAACTCAAGGAATTGTTCTCGTATATACAAATTATCACCCCCAAATTAAAATTATTGAAACAATTATCTTCAATTCTTAGCTTAATCTCTCTTAAATAGATCTCTAGTATAAACTTTATCAGCAACATCATCCAAGAGTTCGCAATATCGATTAGTTACAATCACATCACACATACTTTTAAATTTGCTTAAATCATCGATGACAGTTGAATTGAAAAAATTATCTTCTTTTAATGTTGGTTCATATACAACAACCTCTATACCTTTTGCTTTAACTCTTTTCATAACGCCTTGTATAGATGATGATCTGAAGTTATCTGAGTCCATTTTCATTGTTAACCTATATACACCAACGGTATTAGGTTCTCTTTTTAAGATTTGATCTGATATATGATCTTTTCGCGTTTTATTTGCATCAACAATTGCCCCAACGATACTGTTAGGTACATCCTCATAATTCGCGAGTAATTGTTTTGTATCTTTGGGTAAGCAATATCCACCATACCCAAAAGATGGATTATTATAATGACTGCCTATTCTAGGATCTAATCCTACACCTTCAATTATTTGTCTTGTGTCCAAGTCACGTACTTCTGCGTAAGTATCTAGTTCATTAAAAAATGCCACTCTCATAGCTAAATAAGTGTTCGAAAATAATTTTATTGATTCCGCTTCTGTAGAATTTGTAAATAATACTTCAATATCTTCTTTTATAGCACCTTTTACCAATTCAGCTGCAAAAAGTTTCGCTCTTTCGGACTGTTCTCCAAGTACTATTCTAGAAGGGTATAAGTTATCATATAGTGCTTTACCTTCACGTAAAAATTCTGGTGAAAATATTATATTCTCTGTTTCAAACATCTCTCTAACACGATCAGTATAACCTACAGGTACTGTCGACTTAATAATCATTAATGCATCAGGATTTATAGATAATACATTAGCAATAACCGCCTCTACAGACCTTGTATTAAAATAATTCTTGTTCGGGTCATAATTAGTAGGTGTTGCAATCACAACATAGTCAGCCTCATTATATGCAGTATATATGTCAGTTGTAGCTACTAAATCTAAATCAACTTTTAAAAAAAATTCCTCAATCTTTTCATCCTTAACTGGAGAAATTCTGTTATTTATCATGTCAACTTTTTCTTTCATAATATCCAATGCAACAACTTTATTGTTTTGAGATAATAGGACTGCATTTGATAATCCAACATAACCTGTACCAGCAATTGTAATATTCATATATTCTCCCTTTATTGTTATTGTTTGTAATACTCTTTATACCAGTCAACAAACTTTCCAATACCTTCTTCAATTAAAGTCTTCGGTTTGAATCCAATATCTATTTGAAGGTCTGTCACATCAGCATAAGTTTTTAAAACATCTCCCGGCTGCATCTCTAAATAATTTTTTTGTGCTTCTTTTTCTAGTTTGTTTTCTATTACCTTAATAAACTTTTCTAATTTTATTGGATGATTATTTCCAATATTATATATTTTATATGGTGCATTAAAAGATATAGAATAATTTATTGAATCATCAAGTTCTACTTTAGGATTATGGGGCTTTCTAATAAGTTTAGAAATACCTTCAACAATATCATCTATATACGTAAAATCTCGTTCCATTTTCCCATGATTAAAAACTTTTATTGGTTTTCCATCAATTATGCTTTTTGTAAAGCTAAAGTATGCCATATCAGGTCTTCCCCATGGTCCATATACTGTGAAAAATCTTAATCCTGTTGTCGGTATATCATATAAATGACTATAAGTATGGGCCATTAATTCATTTGATTTTTTTGTTGCAGCATATAAACTAACTGGATTATCCACTTGATCTGATGTCGAAAAAGGAACTTTACTATTACCCCCATAAACTGAACTTGAGGATGCATAAAGTAAATGTTTAACAGGAAAATTTCTACATGCTTCTAATATATTTATAAATCCTATAATATTGGAATCAATATATGCATAAGGATTTTCGATAGAATATCTTACCCCTGCCTGAGCAGCTAGATTAATTACATAATCTGGTTCAAACTCTTCAAATACAGAATCCAATTCTTTTTTGTCCTTAATATCAACTTTCTGAAAAGTATAATTCTTAAACTTTTTCAATATCTTCAATCTATCAGTTTTCAAATTTACATCATAATAATCATTTAAATTATCAATTCCAACTACTTCATGATTTTCTTCCAATAATAGTTTACTCATATGAAAACCAATAAAACCTGCACTTCCTGTAACCAGAATTTTATCTTTCTGTATTTTCATTCATTTCTCCTTACGATTTAAAATCATATTTTTTCTATTCATAATAACCAATCGGCTTTAATACTTCTTCCAAACAACTCTATTCACATAATCAGTATATGACAATATGATTCTTAATACTTTATCCGATACATTAGGCATACTATAATCATCTACAGGTCTCAATGTACTAGTTTCCTGAGTTTCCAATATCTTAAGACCTTGAATAATTCTCTCTTTTTCTAAACCAACCATCATAACAAATGCTTCTTCCATTGCTTCAGGTCTTTCATGTGCCTGTCTGATATTTAGGGATTTAAATCCAAGTATTGATGATTCTTCACTTATGGTACCACTGTCACTTAAGACTGTTTTAGCATTTTTTTGTAATGCAATATAATCATTAAAACCTAACGGTTTCATAACCTTTATTAATGGATTGAATCTAATATTCTTACTCTCTATCATATTTCTTGTTCTGGGATGAGTACTGATTATAATTGGTAATTTATAGATCTCAGCTATTTTATTTAAACTTTCTACTAAATCTAAGAAGTTTTTCTCTGAACTAATATTTTCTTCTCTATGTGCGGATACTACAAAATATTCGTTTTTCTTTAGGTCCAATTCACTAAGAACTTCTGAGTTTTCTATATCCGTTGTTCTACTATTAATAACTTCAAACATTGGACTACCAGTTTTAATGATTCTATCAGCAGGTAATCCTTCTCTAAGTAAGTATTCTCTAGCTATATCACTATATGTAAGATTGATATCTGCAGTATGATCGACAATTTTTCTATTTGTTTCTTCAGGAACTCTTTGGTCAAAACATCTATTGCCAGCTTCCATATGAAAGATTGGTATTTTTCTTCTCTTAGCTGCGATTGCACACAAACAACTATTCGTATCACCTAAAACTAAAAATGCTTCTGGATTAATCTCAGCCATAATTGGATCTATGCGCATAAGAATATTTCCAATGGTTTCAACAGCAGTTCCTGTAGCTGCATTCAAAAAATAATCTGGTTTTCTTAAATTGAAATCCTTGAAGAACACTTCATTCAACTCATAATCATAGTTTTGACCAGTATGTACTAAAATATGATCTATCGCTTCTGATTCTTCTAATTTGTTTATTAGTGCAGATAGTCTAATAATCTCTGGTCTAGTACCCACAACAGTCATAACTTTCAGTTTCTTCATTTATACCTCCAAATAATGAGTATCAGGATTCTTAGGATCAAAACATTCATTCACCCACATCAATGTAACCATGTCTTTATCACCAGTATTTACAATCGAATGTGTATAACCAGTTGGAATATCAACCACTTGTAACTTTTCTCCTGAGACATAGTATTCAATTATTTCTTCTTCAAAAGGATTTCTAAATCTAATCATACCGCTGCCACTAACAACTAGAAATTTCTCGTTTTTTGTATGATGCCAATGATTACCTTTTGTGATTTGGGGTTTTGATATATTAACAGAGACTTGCCCTCTTTCTGGTGTTCTGATCACTTCAGTAAAAGAACCTCTATTATCCACGTTCATTTTTAGATCATATATAAATTTATCTCTCGGTAAAAAACTCAGATAGGTACTATATAAATTCTTTTCAAATTCATTTGTCATTTTAGGAACCGTCAGAGTCTCTCTGCTCTTTCTAAATTCCTCTAAAAGTTTAACAATATCACCTAACCTAACTTCAAATGGATTGTTAACCATACAAAATTCATTGTTAGTTGTTGGATTACTTTCTAAAGTTTTTGCAAATTCTTTTATAACATCATCTACATAATTGAGTGTTAACACCGCATCTGGATTATCAACTCTTATCTCTAACCCTCTAGAAATCTTATGACAAAACGTTGCAACTACTGTATTGTAGTTAGGTCTGCTCCATTTTCCAAACAGATTATTTAATCTATAGACATAAGTTTTAATATCATTTTCTATACCATAAGCAAAGATTAAATCCTCCCCTGCTTTTTTACTTCTACCATATGCATTGTCTTTTAGAGCTTGTATTGAGGAAGTAATTAGAATTGGAGATTTATTATCATACTTTTTTAGAGTTGATAACAACATTGAAGTAAAGCCAAAGTTACCTTTCATAAATTCATCTTCATTTTGGGGTCTATTAACACCAGCTAGATGGAAAACAAATTCGCATTCTTTACAATATTCTTCTAATAACTCGTCTTTAGTATCCAGATCAAATTCAAAGATATCCTCATAACCACGACTTCTAAGATCAACTACTAAATTCTTGCCTAGAAAACCCTTTGCTCCCGTCACCAAAATCTTCATTTTTTCTCCAGTTCTCTAACTCATTACTAACATACTCTAATGTAAGTAATCTTTCTTTAATCTCTTCAATTGATAATCTATATGTATTATGTGAATTATATTCTTCCTCGAATGATAGCTTTTGATCACCTTCTACAAAATACTTATCGTAATTCAAATTTCTTTTATC
>Ga0070724_10001795_pt1 | contig 12412 bp, 9 predicted proteins | sample tdDd001_FD_67278 | JGI IMG/M metagenome (GOLD analysis project Ga0070724, IMG submission 67278) | Marine sediment microbial communities from the Atlantic coast under amendment with organic carbon and nitrate - tdDd00.1 | ecosystem: Environmental > Aquatic > Marine > Coastal > Sediment | place...
CCCAAAAGTACAGCCACATCTTCAACTAAACATTCAGTGGCAATAGTCGCCCCTACTTCCTCAATTAGATCTTTATCCCATGACGCCGCTAGTGTAATACCTGATGGAAAACATGTGGCCTTAACTGAACCATAATGACCCATCCCATCAGTTTGACCCACTTGCTTTCTTAAACCATGAGGACCATCTGTTAACATAATGGATGCTAAACCCAGTCTTTCAACTGCTTCAGTTGTCCAAAAGTCCCTACCTGAACATAATTCAACTTTTTCATCTAATGTTAATTCTTTTAAAATTCTATCTATCATAATAGCCTCCGTTACATCTAGTTTAAGTAATAATCCAAATAACTTCTATCAAATTTATGATAATTTTTGTCCAAAATATGATATATTAATCTTATTAAGGAGTGATTATATGTTTGTAGGTAACATCAGTTTAAGGGATTTGATGAAGGATTTTAAGAAAACCAACATCATTAATGTACAAAAAAATAGAAATCAAGTTGATAGACATCATCCTTATCAACTTGAAAAAGAACTTAATAGAGCCTTTGTTAACGGTGATATAAATGCCCTTGAAAAGATCAGTCATGCCTATGAAAATTATGAAGCACCTATCCTATGTTCTAGTGATCCTATAAGATCACTAAAAAACAATATGATTTGTACATGTGCTTTGATAACTAGGATTGCAATGAAGGCTGGACTTGAGGAAAAATATGCTTATTACTTAAGTGATTTGTACATTGAAAAGATTGAATCTATGGACGAGGCATCTGCCCTACATCATTTAAACTCTGTCATGATGTTAGATTTTATCAGTCAGATTAAAAGTGGTCTTGTCTATGACCGTCTATCTCCTATTATTGAGTCAGCACAAGTTTATATTAATGAACATTTAAATGAGAACCTATCACTAAAACATGTGGCTGAAAAAGTTGGTGTAAGTGAAAGTCACTTATCAAGGTCTTTTAAACAAGAGACTTCCATGACTTTTTCTAACTATGTTCATACAATTAAGGTAAAAAAAGCGCAACATCTATTACTTTTGACAGATAAATCAATTATAGATATTGGTCTGTCTCTAGGTTTTACAACACAAAGTCATTTCACTAAGGTGTTTAAAAGCATTACGGATACAACACCGCTTCAATACAAAAAACAACACCAGAGTGTTGTTAATTAATGTGTTCATTCAATTCAATAACTTGTGCATCTGTTGACTCTTTCTTTACCAGTAAGATACCCGCTACTAGAGCTGTTAGAGGTGCTACTAGTATAAGCCCAACAGATCCCATAATAGTTCTTAGTACTTCTGAAACAACAATTTTCATGTTCATCATTCGAATAAAAGTTGTATCTTTCACCATGAAAAGCATAAGAAGTGTTAAATAAGAACCTGAATAGGCAAGTAGTAAAGTCGTTGTCATTGTACCAATAACTTGTCTACCAACATTTAAACCTGATCCAATCAACCTTTTTCTAGAAATTAGAGGTTGGTTTTCTTTTATTTCATGCATTGATGCTGCAATATCTACAGAGATATCCATAGCAGCACCGGAAGCACCTAATATAATAGCTGCATAAAAGATCTCTAATAAATTCAGATTAAAGAATCCATTAATAATTAATGCTTGTGAGTAAGGTTGTGTCATACCATACAAGCCCATTCTAGCACCAAAAATATGAGTTAATAATAATGTAATCAAGAGACCAGATATGGTTCCTATAAAAGCAGATAGTCCTCTTCTATTAAATCCTGATACCAGAAATATGATAATTGCAGATAATATGATAACCGTTACACTCGTAAGTAGGATTGGATTTTGACCTTCTAATAAACCTTTGATTAAAACAGACCAAATGATCCAAATGCTTAAACCAAATGATAGGAGTGCCTTATAACCTACCCATCTTCCATAGGCAAGTAGTAAGACAGCCATTAATCCAACCAGGCTATACATCCATAGTGACCGATCCATACTAACTGCTCTTGCACTTGTTATTTCATTTTCTTCTACTTGTAAGGCAACTATGATCTTGTCACCTTCTTTATAATGCTCATCATACTCTGCCTGGCCCATTAAAAGATTACCTACAAAGATTTCTTGTCCCTTAAATTCTCCTTCTGTAATTCTAACTTCAAGCCCTTGATGGCCTATAGATGATACTGTAGACGCCATCACTTCTGAGTTATCGACTTCCAATACAAGACTGGAAACTTCGTTAGAAACAGAACTTTGCTGCGCAAGAAAATATGCGCAACAAAGCAATAGAGATACTATAATTAATATCAGTTTCTTATTCAAATGATACTCCCATTAAGTCCGCTAATGTCTTCGCGATATCAGTATTGTCAATGTAGCCATTGAATGCATCTGCACCGTTACCAATAGCAGTAAAAGGAATAGCAGCACCTGTATGTATTGTTGTTGTCCAGTGTACATTCGCTCTAGTTGAAAGGATATGTGAAACTGTTAATGCAACTGGAGAAACACCATAGTAACCAGCAGTTTGTCCCTTGTCTTCTGATTTCATAGCAATGTCTAATTTCATACTTTCACTTGCAGATAATTCTTTTAAATCATAGTTGTCTGCCAACTTAGATAAGAAGTCTTCTTTGTCACCAGTGTAGCTTAAATCATTACCATACATTAATTGATCTTCAATAGAAGCAGTGACATCCTTTACAGATTCAACATCTACAAAGTAACCTTGTGCATCCATACCAAGACCTAAACCACCAGTCTCGTGATCACCAACAACAATCACAAGTGTATCTTTAGGATTAGCCATATAAAAGTCATAAGCTTCTTTAACTGCAGCATCAAAGGCTAATGTATCATTTATTACACCTGCAAGATCATTGGCATGTGCAGCATGGTCAATTCTACCACCTTCAACCATTAAGAAGAAACCATCTTCGTCTTGTGATAATAAGTCAATGGCTTGTGATGTCATTTCAGCAATTGATGGTAATTCAGGATAGCTGTTTACTCTGTCAATTTCATATGGTAAATGAGTATATGTAAAGGCTGCAAATACCTTGTCACCTTCTTCAAACTTAGCATTTTTAAATGCATCAGCACCGTCATTACCAGTAAAAGTTGTATAACCTATTTTTTCGAACTCAGTCACTAAATTCGTATCATCTTTACGCTTTGACTTAATTGTATTACCAGTATAATCTACTGTATCCTTTGGGAAGTCTTGTGGTAAGAAGTGTCTTAAACCACCTCCAGCAAAGAAATCTACACCTGAATCTAAATAATCATAAGCGATTTCATTTTCATTACCTCTTGATTCGTTGTGTGATGCAAAAGCTGCTGGTGTAGCATGAGTTAATCTAGTTGTTGTTACTAAACCAGTTGCTTGACCAGCTTCTTCTGCTAATTCCACTAGGGTCTTAACATCTTTTAAATCAGCATCTTTACCAACTACACCATTGTTTGTTTTAACACCAGATGCTAAAGCTGTACCAGCTGCTGCTGAATCAACGATCAAAGTATTTGCTGCATGTGTAGAGTTGATACCACCTTCAGGTAATTGGTTCATAACCAACTTGTCTTTAGAACCATTCACATTCATGTTATAGTACTCTGTAATCTGTCTTTGTGAGAATCCTAAACCATCACCAATTAATAAAATAATATTCTTTGGCGTAGCGTGATCTGCATTCTTTTCCTCAACAATACCATAAACATTGATATCACCTTCTCCATTCCATTCAACACCTGCGAATACGCAGCTCATTGAAAGTAACAATGCTAATGATAGCGAAATAATTGATTTTAACTTTCTCATAATTTACCTCCAAAATATTTTTACATCCTAGTACATTCTAAGGTAAATCATTATTAACTTAATTATATAAAAGTAATTTATAAGTAACTTATAAGTTAAGAAAATATTAAATGTGCGTCAGAGCGCACATTCAAATGGATAATTATCTTAATTTTTTTATTGGTATTTCATCTAAAACTTGACCATTCTTTAAGTTCTTTTGATGTTGGTTTAAAAAACTTAAAATTAATTCCTCATAGGAGATTCTTATTTTTCCCGATGTATAACCTAAAAATCCAAACACGGGTGACATCTTATATGCCATGGTAAAATCTTGGTGTTTTGAGTTCTTTGGCTCATACACCATATCAGTTATAATTGTAAGATGCTCATTGTTGGGTCCTTCTGACCAAGATTCACTTCTTATAGTAAGTAGTGGTTCATCTAAAGGTTTAACTTCTATGGGTTCTACCCAAGGATCCATGCCTACGAGTGCAGTTAATTCATGATCCATGGCATAGTTTACAATTGCGCCTCCTCCAGTTGAATGACCGATTAAAGCAACATTATCAATAGCCATATGATGGTACAATATTTTATGTTCATTATTAAAGTATTCTAGATGATCCATTATATAGGCTAAATCACTTGTAAATAATTCAATCAATTGTTTCCCATCTTCTACAAGATGGTCAAAATCCAATAAACTTTCATCTAAATAAACCACCTGACCTGTATGACGTTTAGTCACCATACTGGCGCCAGTATGATCGAAGGCAATAACGATATAGCCTTCACTGGCAAGCATCTCACATAAATTGATATGGAGCCCTTTAAAACTAGACCAACCATGCGATAGAACAACAACAGGAAATTCTCCATCTGCTACTTCAATATCCTTATAAGAGTTGGTTTTAACTTCAGTTAACTGAGACAGCATAAAAGGGAAAAGGTAGTGTTCTTTGGCTAAAAGATCTGTGACGTCACTACCCTCAAACCATAATTCTGGTGATTTACCTTGACTGTTATCACTCGGATACCATATTTGAGTTGGTAGCTCACGGTCCCGACCTTCATCAATCATATATATCTTAGTTGTCCCTACTACGTATCGGCCTTTAGCTAAAGGTAATTCAGGTGTAGAAAAAACAACGATAAGTAATGAACTGATAAAGAATAAAACAACCATAAAAACAGATGATGTTTTTTTAAGTTTTGTGAAATAGAATAGGATCCAAAATAGACCTATGACATAAATAGGTGTCATTTGCCAAACAAAACCTTCAAACCTAATTTGAAGTAATGTTGTGATCAATTGAAATAAAAACCAACCAACCATTTCTGTGCCTACTCTTTTGAGCAAGGTGACTCGGATGATATTGACAAGGGTCAATATCCACAATAAAAAAACAAATAAACTCATAAGAACCTCTAACTAAATAAGGATTTAATTTCTGCTTCAGATAGACCAGTGATAAAAGTCTCACCTGCTTGAATAACAGAATTAATAAGGGCTTTTTTTCTATCCTGCAATTCATATATCTTTTCTTCTATAGTACCCTTTGTTACCATTTTAATGACATGCACTGTTTTCTTTTGACCAATTCTATGGGCTCTGTCAGTGGCCTGATCTTCTACAGCAGGATTCCACCAAGGGTCTAAGTGAATTACTGTATCTGCACCAGTAAGATTTAAACCAGTACCACCTGCTTTTAAAGAAATCAGGAAAATAGGAATTTCATTCTTATTAAAATTATCTACAAGTTTGTGTCGTTCAGCTGCTTTTGTTTTACCATCAATATAATAGTAACTTAAACCTTCTTCTTCAAGTAAAGTCTTAACTCTAGCAAGCATACTTGTGAATTGTGAGAAAATCAAAACCCTATGACCACTGTCCATCAGTTCTTCTAATAATTCCTTTAATAGGTTTATTTTTGAACTTTCTCCTTCATAACTCATAAATAGGGATGGATCTAAACAAATCTGTCTTAAACGTGTTAAGGCTGCAAGAGTTTTCATATGGCTCTTGTTATAACCATCACGTTTATAAATCTCACTCAACTCTGCTTTATATTGGTTGAGATGAGCCATATATATTTTCTTTTGATCATCACTGAGCTCAACAACAATTTTATTTTCTATTTTATCAGGTAGTTCTTTTAAGACGTCTCTCTTTAAACGCCTCATAATAAATGGGGCAATCATTGTACTCAGATTGGTTTTTTCCATATTTTTTGATGGGGTCTCGTACTTGTTCTTAAACTGAGAAACCTGTCCTAAATAACTCGGCATTATAAAATCAAATATTGACCATAGTTCCAGTAATCTATTTTCTATTGGTGTACCTGTTAAAGCGAATTTTCTTTTTACATCAAGGGCCTTGATGGCCTTTGCAGTTTTAGACATTGGATTCTTAATATGCTGTGCTTCATCTATAATGCAAATATCTAAAGTGTAATCCTTATACAGCTCAACATCATTTCTTACTAAAGCATATGAAGTGATTAAGACATCCACATCCTCTATCATTTCCATTTTTGATTGCCTTTGCTTCTTTTGACCATCTACAATGAGTGCCTTCATTTCTGGGAAAAACTTTTCAATCTCATTCATCCAGTTGTATACCAGTGAAGTAGGTGCAACAATTAATACTTTCCCTGCATATCCACCATCTATCTCAGACTGAATGTATGATAAGGTTTGTATGGTCTTACCTAAACCCATGTCATCAGCTAATATACCCCCAAAACCATATTTCGATAGGGTTTTTAGCCAGTTAAAACCATTGATTTGGTAGGGTCTTAAAGTAGCACTAAGTTCAGGTAATTTATGTTCTTCCTTGTCTGGTGCTTGTATCAAGGCCTTAAGTTTTTCATCCATTATGGCTGTTTGACCTAAAGCATCGTTAAAGTAAAAGGCCAAGTAAGTCGGCAATCTTGTTTCACCATCTTCAAAATCCTTACCTGATAGCTCTAACTCCCACAAGACATCATTTAGTGATTCAAAATATGGATCATCTAAGGTTAAAAAGGAACCATCATTTAACCTAAAATATTTCTTTTGATTTTTTATATCATCAATCAGTCTCTCTATATCTGAAGTTTCAATACCATCAACTGAAAACTTAAATGAAAAGAAGTTCCCTGAAGCTTCAAACCCCGTCGATAATGAAAATGCATCATGATTCTTAACTTCTAAACGATTAAAGGCATCTGAATAGAATACATCCACAGAATGTTGCAAAGCTGGTAGTTTTTCAGTTAAGAATACAAATATGTCTTCCTCATCATCCATATAATAGCCAACTTTTGATACCTTAAAAGCTGATGACTCCATAATATGCATGACACGATTTTCATGTTTTAAATCTCTTAAAAGGAAAATATCTTCTTCATGTTCAAAAGCCTTAAAAGCATCAATGATATAATCTCCGTAAATATACTTTAAATCTGCATATATGACATGACCTCTTTGATCTAAATAAAGTTCTGCATGACAAGGATGTTTAACCAATTTTTTCTCAATAGATTCATGCAAATTTATATCTGATGTTCTTTCAATCACAGGGTACATATAAGACATGAAATTATTTACTTCATCTGCTTTAATATCTAAAACATCATAATGATAATGAAGCATTTGAAATAAAGGATGTAATTCTTTTCTTTGTTGAGAGGAAATCACATGAATTGTCTTTTCATGTTTAATGACTGAATAATCCTCTGTTAAAGGTTCGTATTCCTTTAATGTATCTAAATACAGTTTGAACATATCATCTTCTTGCTTAATTTCAAACTGAGCCTTGATATCATCAAAAGAGACCATCACATCGTGATGACTTTCCTTATATTTAAGTATAAAAGGTTCACTTAATAATGAAAGCAACTCTATTAAATGATATTGACTCAAATAAATATCTTTTGTATCAATGTTTTTAAACTGGTTTTTTCTTTCATTGAAATTATCGTATGAATAAAGTATGCCCTTTAAATAATTGAATATTTTATGGTCGTATTCACTAAACTCATGAACAAATGGATCATACTCAAACTTTTTGCCAAATACATAAGCTTGATCTAGGGCCCCTAAAAATTTCATAGGCTCCTTAAGAATATAAGACGTCTCATGACCAACTTTTATGTTTAAATAGGCATCATGTTGTTCAGAAATACATAAGGTGTATTCTACACCTAAGATCTGATAGCCTTTTACCTCTTCAAATTCTTGGTCCATGTAATAATCTAGCACATGATTTAACTCAATACTCTCTGGTTCTAACTTATAGTTGAACTTAGTATACAATAAAGCTGCAACTATATGTTTACATAAACCAGGGTACTCTTGAAAAGCCCTACAATCACAGTATGCATCGTCAATCAGACCATCATCTAACCGAATATCTACATGATAGGGTTCAGAACCTTCTACTTTGGCATAGATTCTTTCAAGATCAGGTGCATAAGTACATCTGGTCACTCGATTTTTTTTATAATAGTCGTTGCCTCGTTTGAAAACAGCTAAACTTGACGCTGCTCTCATGATGTCTTGGATTTCATAGTTAAGCATTATTTTATCCCCAATCTGCCAAGTTTATACTGTAAGGTCTGTCTTGGTAGCCCTAAAAGTTTAGCAGCAGCAGTTATGTTATCACTCGACGCTTCCATCGCTTTTATTATCATTTGCTTTTCTAGCTGATCTAAAGCTACCTTTAAATTTAAATCATCACTCTGTAAAACAAACTCATCCTTAATCTCTTGTTTTGCAATATTGGCTGGTAAATCCAATAGACGAATGGTTTTACCATCTAATATATGCATAGCACCTTTAATCACGTGCTCTAATTCACGTACATTACCTGGCCAGTCATAACTTAAAAATAGTGACTCTACCTTTTTTGTCATACCCTTTACCTGTAAATACAAAGCATCATTAAACTGTCCTATAAAATGTTTGGTCAGTGGTAATATATCCTGACGACGTTCTCTAAGTGGTGGTATCTCCAAGGAAATACTATTCAATCTATAGAAAAGATCTCGTCTTAAATGGCCTTCTTCTACAGCCTGTATCGGATCAACATTGCTGGCCGCTATAACACGTACATCAATTTTCCTAGTCTTTACATCTCCAACGCGTCTTATTTTGCCTTCTTGAAGAACTCTTAACAACTTAGCTTGTAATTCCATTGGCATAGAGTTGATTTCATCAAGAAATAAGGTGCCTCCATTGGCAATCTCGAACAAACCTGGTCGATCGACAGAACCTGTAAAAGATCCCTTCTGAGTACCAAATAAAATACTTTCTAATAACGTGGTTGGTAAGGCTGCACAGTTTTGTGCAATAAATGGTGCATTAGATCTTTTACCAGCATTGTGGATACTTTGTACCAAGAGTTCTTTACCTGTACCGGTTTCACCACTGACAAGTAAATGCATGTCACTTCTAGCAGCTCTAGTTGCACGACTTTTAAGTCGTTGCATCTTAGGTTCAACACTTAAAATATCTGCGAAAGTGTAAACTGCATCATCATCTACTATATCGGTTGGTTTTTTATATGATTTTTCTCTTAAACTATGTACTTGGTCTGATAACTCTTTTACATTTGTGATATCTTTTGATATTTCAACTGCGCCAATGACTTCACCATCTTTTATAATAGGCATGGTCGTATTTAAAGCATGAATGGTCTTGCCTTTATACGTTGAGTACTCTTGTTCAAAGTCATAGATGGCTTGTCCTGAGTGCAACACTCTCAATAAAGTAGAGGTTTCTTCTGATAAGGAAGGATAAACTTCTAACAGATGTTTTCCTAATGATTCATTGATATTGATATCATCCAATATGGCAACAGGTCGGTTAGAAAAAATAAGTTCTCCCCTTCTGTTAATGGCCTGAACACCACTAGAAATATTATCTAAAATGATATCGATGATTATTGGTTCATAAATACTATTCATAATTAATCCTTCCTAGTGCAATCAGTAATTGATGAAGTACTCTATAGATACCACCAATATAGGTTTTGGATTGAAATCTGTAAACATAAGCATGGTCTATTGATTTAAACAAACCAATCACTTTTTCTTCTAAATCAAAAGTTTCGTTATAATTTTCTATTGTATAATTCAGTTCGTTAACCTTTTTAGCCAAATCAATCCATTCATCTTCAATTATGCCTTCAGTCATATTTTCATTAGCCATCAAATCATGAAGCCCTCTAAGACGCAATGGCTTATCACTCAATCTGCCTTCATACTCAATGAGGTCAGATCTAAGGGCAAGATTAACATGCCCATTAATGACTTGAACGGAATCAATCAAGTCATGATTGAGTAATGACTTTACAACAGTATCTTTATTAAGTTTATGCATCAAAAGAATATTTGTAGAATAGTCTCCAAATTTAGCTTTCTCTGAGACTACAACAGGTACCTCAAAAGTTATTTCCAAATATTTTTTTAACCACATCATGATCTAATATTTATCTCCAAATGATTTTCACTACTTGATAAGTGTTCTAAGACAAGTAAGTAATCTACTTTGATATAACCACTAAGCTTATCCATATCGATTTTATGTTCCAATAATTCTGTATTTACTTTCATCTCAAAATCACCATATGGCGTTCTATACATAGATTCCATTGGATGGTTAACATCAAAATCAATCTTTGAGTTAGTCGAACCAAATCTTGTCATTGTAATTGAATCTGATGAAATCTTCAACATGGTTTTAGAGCCTTCCATACCAGAAACCTCTGATTCATGATAAATCAAAAAAATGCTATTGTTCTTCTCGTAAATTTCACCTTCTGTGACCATTTCAATAGTCTGTACATCACCATCTATCTGCTTTATAGTAGATTTTATATCTATCATTATTTTGTCCATAACAATCTCCTTTTCCTTATCCTTCATCATAACTTATAATGAAGATTTTATCAATTTTGACAGTTATAATTTATCTCACTGAAAAAGACATAAAAAATAGGCTTCACCTATTGAAGCCTAAGTCTAATTACTCATATTCTGCATATATCTTATCCCTATTAAAGGATGTAAACAATGTACCTTGATGTGTTAAGATACCATAGTCACCTTCTACAATATAACCAATATCCTTACTAGGAATTTGGTATTCTATTCGGTCACCATTTTCTAACTCAAATGTTGCATAATAATTGGTATGTGAATGGTCACCCCAAACATGTTGTCTTTTACTAACCACCTTAGCAGCAACAGACTCTTCTGGTTTAGTTTTTTGTGTGCCATAATTAACAGCTCTTCCTATTATAGTGCCTATTACTATAATAAATATTATCCCGATAAAGATAGGTACGATTGTAAACATCAAACCCGGTCCTCCAAATCCACCCATTTGCATAGTATTACCTCCATTTTTCTCTATCATATCATGAATAGAATGTTAAAAAGTGAAGAAAAGATTAAAGCTTTATTCAAAAAAAATAAACCCACAATGTGAGTTTATTCATATCTTAATGCGTCTATTGTATTTAACTTAGCAGCTTTATTGGCTGGATATATACCAAAGAATACACCTATCATTGCCGAGAACATAAAGGCAAACAATACAACTTTAGGATCAACGGTTAGAGGTACTTTCATTAGTTTGGTCCCAATCAAGGCAAATCCTATACCTGTGACTATACCAATTATGCCACCTATACCTGAAACAATAATAGATTCAATCATAAACTGTGATAAGATGTCTTTTTTCTTTGCCCCGATCGCTTTCCTAATACCTATTTCTCTAGTACGTTCAGTCACTGAAACGAGCATAATATTCATGATCCCAATACCACCTACTAGAAGTGATATAGCTGCAATGGCTGCTACAAATGTAGTGATTGTTCCTGTAAACTTATTCATCATTTTAAGTTGACTTTCCATGGTAAAAACTCTGTATACGTTTTTTCCCTTTGCGTCATGTGTTCTTTCTAATATACTTATAATGCTATTAGATGTCTCTTTTACATCAAAACCTTTCTTCACATTATACTCTAACGCGCCAAATCCTTCAGATTCATTGATTCTTGTACCAATACTTAATGGCGTATAGGCCGTAAAGTTTAAGTTTGATTCCATTTGGAAGTTACTCGCAGGTTTTGAGTAGATACCAATGATAGAAAAGGTTTCACTTTGACCATTAACATCTACTGTGATAACTTGTCCTATTGGTGATACGCCATCATAAAAATTATCAACCATCTTTTTTTCAATGACAATGACTTGCCTTTCACTAGCCACATCTTCTTTGGTGAAAAAACGTCCTTCTTCTAATGTTAAGTTTTCGATTTTATTATATGAGTCTGATACACCATTAAAAGTAACATTATAACTTTTTCTTCCCTTTGCCACAGTGCCTAAAAAACTTTCAGTTGGAGATACACCTTCTAGTTTATGACCATAAATTCTCTCGATCATTTCAAGATCATTTTCACTGATCATATAAGTATAAATATCTTCACTTGTTTCCTCGTCATCATTACCTAGATAAATTGTCGCTCTATTGGCACCATAGGCAGAGAACTCTTTGGTCATCATAGCTTTTGAGCCATTACCTAATGTCACTAAAGCTATAACTGATGAAATACCAATGATTATGCCAAG
>Ga0070724_10001798_pt1 | contig 12395 bp, 9 predicted proteins | sample tdDd001_FD_67278 | JGI IMG/M metagenome (GOLD analysis project Ga0070724, IMG submission 67278) | Marine sediment microbial communities from the Atlantic coast under amendment with organic carbon and nitrate - tdDd00.1 | ecosystem: Environmental > Aquatic > Marine > Coastal > Sediment | place...
GAACAAGTGCGTGTTATCGGCGAAGCTTCCCAGCCAAAGGCAATTAATTACCGCGAGAATATGACACTACTTGATGTCATGGTCGCCGTTGGTGGGCTGACAGAATACGCTGACGGAAACGATGCCCGCCTCATTCGAGTTATTAATGGCCAGCAACGCCAGTTCGGATTAAAAATGGGAGACCTCATTCGGGATGGCAATATTCAGGCAAATATCGATATTTTGCCCGGTGATATCATCATCATTCCTGAAGCATGGTTTTAGGAGGAGACAACATGAAAGAGCAATTCGACCTCCTGATACAATACCTACAAGGGATCTGGCTTCAGCGTCGCTGGATAGTTATCTCTCTCTGGGTCATTTGCCCGCTAGGCTGGATAGCAGTGACCTTGATGCCGAACCAATATAGCGCCGAAGCACGCGTCTATGCTGATACGCAATCCATTTTACAACCTTTGCTTCGAGGTATAGCCATTGATACTGATCCTTCGCAAGAATTGGCACTGATGATCAAAACGCTATTAAGCCGCCCGAACCTTGAAAAAATTGCGCGTTACACTGATGCTGATATTCATGCCAGCACCAACCAAGAGTTCGCAAAGATCATCTCCGATCTCAAAGAGAACATCTCAATAAAATCGGCAGGAGAAGAAAACCTTTTTACTATCAACTATTCAGGCTCTGATCCACAATATGCCAAAGAGGTTGTCCAAGCGGCTATTGATGTTTTCATTGAAAACACTGTCGGTCAAAAGCGTCAAGACACTGATAAAGCAAATAAATTCCTTACAAGCCAATTAAAGGAATATGAAACTCGGCTTATCGATGCCGAAGTGCAACTTGCCGATTTTAAACGGATAAACACAGGTTACATGCCGGGTTCTGAACAAAACTACTATCGCCGATTACAAACCTTGCAGGATCAGTTAGAAGACACCCAGCTAACCGTCCAAGAGACGGATATACAGCTTGCAACAGCGCGAAAGCAACTCAGTGACGAAACCGCAATTGCCGCTCAACAAATGGCCAATTTCAGTACTGAGTACGACATACGCCTAGCCAGCCTCGAAACACGCCTTGATGAGTTGCTATTTCGGTTCACCGACAAACACCCTGATGTCAAAGAAACCCGACGCCAGATTGCCGACCTTAAATTGTTACAACAAGGTTCTCAGCAGCGGGCGTCATCCAGCTCCCCCTACTCCAACGCGGTTTTGCAAGATATTAAACTCAATATCAGCCAACTTGAAAATCAGCTTGCCTCCCTGAAGGTCCGCGAGATCAATCAGGTTGAAAAAAATAGCCTTCTAGCCCAAAAGCTCGAACAAGTACCGCATGTTGAGGCGCAGCTGACCAACTTAATGCGCAACTATGATATAACCAAATCCAAATACGAGGATTTACTTTCACGCCGCGAAGCTGCGCTCATATCAAAAAGCGTTGATGCCAGCTCAGACGAAATTAATTTCCGTGTCATCGACCCCCCTCTAGTGCCCCAAAGCCCTTCAGGCCCCATTCGGCCATTGCTGCTAACCGGTGTGCTGATTGTTGCTGTCGGTGCAGGAGGGTGTATTGCCTTTGTGATAAGCCAAATCTCGCCTGTTATTGTGTCTTCAGTCCAGCTGTACCGTCAAACTAGCCTGCCTGTATTCGGTCATGTTTCGCTTACAGAAAGCTCTGGCTTAGTCGCCAAAGAACGACGCAAAATTTGGCTCTTTTCCTTTATCTGCATCGCGCTGGTTGCTTTCTACGTTGGCTTTCTTGCTATTAACTCAACGCCTTCAATTCATTCTCGTATTATCCAGGAGATTGAATACCTATGAGCATCATTGAAAAGGCACTCCAAAAGCAGCAAAAGACGGCCAAGCCAAGCCTCATTAGCCAGGCGATGGCAGAGCACCCAACCAAGGCCCCAAAGCCGATTTCATCTCAGTCTGAAGAAAAGAGGACTCAAACTCGGAATAGTGTTCTTTTAGACATAGATACCGACAAACTGGAAAAAAACGGAATGGTGTCGCATACCAATAACAAAGCCAATCCGCAGATCACCAATGAATACCGTTCAATCAAGCAAAAAATCATTCACAATGCTTTCGGCCCAGCCGCGTCCCACCATGAAAATGGCAACTTGGTCATGGTCTCTAGCTCACGCCCTTCAGAAGGGAAGACGTTCACAACAATTAACCTTGCACTCAGCCTGGCCTCAGAAAAAGACAAAACAGTATTGCTGGTCGATGCCGATGTACTAAAGCCGTCTGTCAGTAAAGTGCTGGATCTTGACGTCGATAAAAAGCCGGGCTTAATTGATTATCTGCTAGGTGATACAGAGTCGCTTTCAGACATCATTTATCAAACAACCATTCCGAACCTTCGTATCTTGCCAGCGGGCACAGCCCACCACCTTAGCAATGAGCTATTGGCGAGTGACAAGATGATAGATCTCACCAAAGAGCTCGCCTCACGCTATCCCGATCGAATTGTCCTGTTTGATTGCCCGCCGCTATTAGGGGTCGTTGAAACCATCACCGTTTCGAAGTTGCTCGGACAGGCGATGATTGTCGTGGAATACGGAAAAACCAAAATGGCAGACGTGGAAAACGCTATTTCAGAGCTCAACAAAAACATGGCAATAGGGTTTATTGTCAACAAAGCCATGCAAGGTGCATATAGTCAATATGAGTATGGATATGGGTATGACTATACAAAAGAGAGCCAATCATAAACGCTGGCTACTTAGCAGCATAGCCTTGATGACAGCTCACTGTCTGGCTGCAGATGTTGAATTTCACCCATATGTTGGCGGTGGATTCACCTATACCGACAATATCGACCGGGTTTCCGAAGGACGACAGGGCAGCCTGATCTCTGACATTAATGCAGGTATTGCAACCGATATCCAAGGAGCCGATGGTACTATTGATCTCGACTATGAACTTAATCAACTCATTTATAGCCACGACTCAAACAACAATGAAACCTATCAAACACTTTCATTCGCAGCGGATAAAGGGATTAATAAGACAGGGTTTCGAGTTAATGCCGATGCGTCGATAGAAAATATCGCCAGGGCCGCCGATCAGAACGCCAACGCCGATATTTTTTCTGGAGATACCATTGAGAACAAAGATGCCAGCCTAGGGATAAATTACCGCTCCAACCCGCGCAGTAAAATCGACCTATTGGCCAGGGCTTACACCGATGTCGTCAATAACGAAGACGATATTGGCAACTACAATGGCTATGGTGCGGAATTTTCTTTTGCCAACGGCTCGACCATAAAAAAACTCTTCTGGCAAATTGACGGCTCCTATCAATATAAAGAGAGCAAAGATAGCGAAGACGACACCGCTTTTACCCTATTCAGACAGGACTTCGGCCTGCAGACCTTGTCAGGCTGGGTACCTTTTATTCGTCTCAACGTCGAAGACTACGAAGGCACAGCAGACGCTGACAGTGCTGATACGTTAAGCTGGGGGCCTGGCCTGAAATTTTTCTGGACCAAGAGATCTTACTTCGAGCTAAGCTACAACTTCTCTGAAGATGATAACAACCAGGACTTTTGGGCTGGTGCAATCAATATCAACCCAACACCCAGAACACGGCTGTTTGCCTCCTATGACAAACGCTTCTTTGGTGATGCCTATGAAGTCTTGCTATCACATCGATCGAGACGCGTGAACAACAGTATTCGATATACCGAAGAAGCGGTCAGTTTTGATCGTGATTTATTCACCACAGGCTCCACCATTGAGGAAATCTCCCTCAGTCGCCGGCTCGAATGGTCATCGATTTTAACCGGCAGAAGGACCGAATATGAACTCACTATCTATCGGGACGAGCGCGAAGCACTTAACGCCGGTTCCGAGGAGCAGAACGACGAGGTTGATGCTATAGGTATTGCAGTACGTCATCGCCTTTCTCGGCGCTTTACCGTGGCAGGCAGTTTCGACTATGAGTATTATCAGTTTACCCGCCGCTCCAACCCCGCCCAGAACGATTACTATCGAGTTTATGAACTTGAGGGGCAATACCAATTCAACCGAGACCTTTTCGCTTCTATAGGATTCAAGCACAACAATAAATCATCATCATTTGAACCCAATAGCTACGAGGAAACTCGAGTATTTATCGATCTAAGGATGCAATTATAATTATGTATGAATCCCATTTTGGCCTCTCAGACAAGCCATTTAAGCTGAGTCCGGATCCCCGATTTTTCTTTTCAAGCCCTCATCATGAGAAGGCCACATCTTATTTGAAATATGGCTTGTCGCAAGGGGAAGGATTCATAGTTATCACCGGTCCAATAGGAACAGGAAAAACAACAATCGCCAGGAACCTCGTTGCTTCTTTGGATGAATCGATTGTCGCGATACAAATTGCAACAACACGTCTTGCTCCCGAAGAGCTGGTCAGGCTGGTCGCGGCCAAATTTGATATCCAGGTCGAAGGCTTGGGTAAAGCAGAAATACTCAAACGGCTCGAACAATATTTGCTGAAGCTGCACCAGCAGCAACGGCGAGCTCTGTTAATCGTCGATGAAGCCCAGAATCTCCCGCCTGAAACCGTTGAAGAGCTGCGTATGCTATCCAACTTCCAGCTTGATGACAAACCGCTTATCCAGAGCTTCCTATTAGGACAGGAGGAACTAAAGGGGATCATCGAGCTACCCGAAATGGAGCAATTCAGACAGCGAATCATTGCCTCATGCCACTTGAAACCCTTCGATTGCGAGCAGACCTGCAACTATATCCACCACCGCCTTAGGCAGGTTGGATGGCAAGGTAAGCCAAGCCTGTGCGAAAATATCTTCGAAATCATCACCAAACACTGCCAAGGGATACCAAGGAAAATCAACATCTTGACCGACAGGCTATTCTTATACGCCTATCTGGAAGACCTAACCGCGATAAAAGCAGTCGATGTTCATCATGTTCTTGAAGAGATGCAAAGCGAGTTATCCGGATCCATGATGCCGAGCAGCCATCGGAAAGGTGAAAATGACGAATCGCCAGTCTCTCAAGAAAATACATCCCTACACATATTAGCCACCCAAGGAGAATCACACGCAGCTCAAACGCTGGAAGCTGTGTCGGAAATACTAGATACGGTTATTGATAGGAAAATTGCGACTATCCGCCACTTAGATAGACTGTTAAGGCAAAAAAGAAAATTATTATCAGATTCGGAAACAACGCTACATGAAGAAGCTATTTTAGAAAACGAAGAATTAGAGAGTGAAGAAAACAGCTCTGCGTTGCAGAATAAATATTGGTGCAAGGAACTAATGGCCAAGAAAAGCACCTACCATAATTGAAGAGAAAGTTAATGGTTATGGACTAGCTTGCCCTCTTGGTAATCGTGTAGATCACTGGGTTGTAGCTCAGAGCTTTTTCTGTAGTTTAAATACTCCCACTCAGAAACTAGTTCACGTAACATTTTAAAGCTTTGTGGCTGCTTAGCGATATCGTCTATCTGCTGCCAACTGCCTGTACTTGCAAACATCACTTTCCTTGTCCTAAAGTCATATATAATTCTATCATCATTATAAGTGTGGCTAATTTGCACTGGACTAGATATTCCACCGACAATATGAAAAACAGCCTTCCTATTCCCAAGCTTTCTATTGGTCAGCATCAAATCATCGTCGTGATTCATCAAATCAAGTACTATTTCACGCATGTCGGTTTGCCCAATAGGTTTGGTAATTGGTTTGACTTTCAAATTGGTAATCAATGGGATTTTTAACTGTTGATCATTGATCTTGTGTCCATGACCTAAGACACCATCATCAAACAGTGACTCTCCATGATCACCCGTTATAACAAGAAGAGATTTATCATAGATATTGAGTTTCTTAAGATGCGAGACTAGCTCACCCAATGCATCATCAGCGCTTGCTACAGCATTCCAATAAGTCTCTTCCACCCAGTCCTTGTTTTCATTTGAAATCTGACCTCTTGGAATTGGAGATATATTCAACAAGTTTTTCATTCCTTTATGATGGTATGGAAAATGGGCAGCTTGAAAATTGATGTAGTAGAACTGTTTAGGAGTTAATGAGGCTATATCAAGATGATTATTCACTGCATTGACAACGGTTTCTTCACTTAACCTAAGACTACTAAGGCTTGTATTAGCATAAACTCGTTCCTTTATGTTGGTTTCAGCATCAAAGAAGTAATTCGCAGACTTTCTCATATTGGTTTTTTCACTGATTTTAGAAAAAGACTCTGCTTGCCCGGAGAAAACATTAATCTCGTACCCAACTTCTTTTGCGATATCAAATAGCGACTTCCGATCATTGCTTGGTGTTAACCTCCCATTAAATATGGCTTTTAACGAAGAGGCAGTGAATCCAGTGTGTGAGTATGCATTTGGAAAAATAGTTCCAAGCTGACTAACCTTATGAAGGTTTGGTGAAACCGATATATTATTGACTTTTTTGTCTAAAAGATCCCCTCTTGCGCTTTCAAATATAATAAAAAACACATAGTCGAATTTTGGTTTCACTTTAGAGAAATCTAACGAATAATTCTTGCTAGGGAGCTTAAAATCTCCAAGAAGCATATCTTCATCAATATTGTTGTTAGGAATATCGACAGCACCAGGATAGATACTTGCGTTGAACATAGCTAAATCTTCTGGAAACGAGAAATAACCGTAATTATCTTGGTCAAAATCAGTTGCTGAATCTAGTATACCTGTAAGTAAAACATAACTATCTTTCTTTGTTACACCATATCTTACATTATCGTACTGTTGAGTTAGCAGAACGATCAATATGAACCCAACGAGAAACATCATATAGCCACGTATAATACGCCAGAAAGAAAAAAACTTCCTATTGTTCTCTTCATCGTTCTCGTTAGTCTTATTCTCAGGTTGATTATTCCGGTTAACCATCAGTATAAATAACTTAAATCCAACCCAATGAACAAGTATCGCCAACAGTAGAAAAACCACGATAATTACTGCTTCATCAGCAACATATCCTACTGCAGAGAGAAGGCTTCCACCTGCAATATTCTTTGCGATAGTAAAGTTTATGGTATCACTCATATACGAAAGTACTTTATATTTGGCTATAAGCACTGTTAGCGAAACTGTTGTCACAACAAAGAAGAAATGATAGGCAAAGTTCAGATTTGACCTTTTTGATAACCTTGCCAGAAAAAAGAAAACCAAACCGATAGAGCCATATAATAACAAATCGCTATAAATAGATACGATGAAAAATATCATTCTATCTTGAAGTGATTCAATTGAATAAGGCTGAATAAAGGAAAGATTAAAAAGACCAAACTTTCGAATCATCAACATTAACTCGAACACATAAACGACAACAGACATTCCAACAACAGAAGTAATCCAAGGATGATGACGGATAAACATTAGAAAGTGTAGGTTTTTATTATTATAAAGCATGTATAACACCCTTGCTTTAATAGACTTGCCGATTATATGCTACGACTATTCAGATAAATCTATCTAACATGTTTTATTTTAGTCTAATAATTCCGATTTTCCATTGAAACTTTAACGCTTCAATTATACATAATGATAGTAATATTTTCCCGAAGAAGTATATTCAAACTATATTCAACTTTTTATCGTGCGAGACATTGCCCTTAGAGAGTACATCTCCAACAATCTGCTTTGTCGATATTATTAAGCTAATAGATATACCAATTAATGCCCAAAAGAACTCTAGGTAAGCCAGTGACACTGCAGCCCCTGCCGTACCATAAGCAATCAGTGATAATTGAAGCATTCTGGCCAAGTCTGATCGCCACCGGTGCTCTTCCCCCAGGTGCTGAGTTTCTCTAGCGACCCAAGCTAACTTGAGAAAACAAGTCGTCATTATAATGAGATATATTATCAGCCCAAGCACGCCATGATCGCCCAAGACCTGAAAATAAATACTATGTGCGGCCCATCCGGCATCATCAGAAGGAAGCGGGGTTTCAATAAAATCCAGCTTGTCGAAATCTTGTGCCTTCTCTTGCCAAATATATCCATATGATCCAGTTTTGAATCCTCCTCCTAATAAAGGCCTATCCATGGCTAGCAATGTATGGACCTTCCAAGAATTCAGTCTCGTCACAAATGAGCTATCTTCAGTTGCCGATTCGATGGTGTTCATTCTGTTATACCAATCCTGAGAAAGGTAAAGAGCTGCGATACCAACGACAATCAGTATTCCGCTGGTTACAATAAACTTATGATTAGACTTAAACCAATAATAGCCCCCCACAACTAATAGACCGATAAACCCACCCCGCGAGTGGGTACCTAGAACTGCAATCGTACATAAACATAGCATTCCAATCAGGCTTATTTTCAACCATTTACTACGAGATACCTGTAACAGAAATACAACCAGAGGAATGAGCATGCATAAAGCAACCGCAAAATGATTATTATCCGACAGCAAGTGTCCTTGGGGGCCTACAATTTTATGGGCTCCTCCTGTAAGGATAAATTTCAAGCTTTCAACAGAGCCATAAAAACCTATAGATAATATTGTTACCCAACAGATCAGCTCTAACTCATGTTTTTCTCTTATACATAACACAATCATCACGGTAAGCAGGACAATTTTTGTTAGCTTTATCCATTCGTGCCATACCAGATCAGGAACGCCTATTGTCAATACACTAGTAAGAATTGTATGGATCCAAAAACAAATCACACAAAAAAAACTAAAGTTGAAGCTAAATTTTTTCTTATTGGTCTGAAACAGATAACCAACCAGGGCTGTAAACGCAAAAATGCTGTTGAAACTAATATTTTGTGCAAACCCGTAAAGCCAGTAGACAGGAACAAATAAACCCACCCAAAGCCAGAGAGATATAGCAACATATGGTTTTTTTAAAGAAAGGTATATTAGGTACATCGAAAAAACAAGAAATACAATATCTCTCATCGTTTTTCCCTCTTTCCACGTTGCTCAGTTGATCTTTTCTGGTTTTCGTCATCATATTTCAGTGCTTGGCGACACCTATAGACTAGCATTACCAAACAAAAAACGAATAATAATGATTCCATAGTATGCTCTCCATTTTATTAACCCGAAAATGGTCAACACTCTTCCACAATAACAAATACCTTATGCAACGCTTCTCAACAAGCCTAAACGCAAACTGGCTTGTTTTTTTAATTGCTGAACAATCACTTGAAACTCACATACCCTACTCTTAAGAATGTTAACACTGATAATCGCTGATATTGCATATATAACGACTCCAGATGCGATAGCGAGTACCAACTTATAATAATCATTATCAACGAAATCAATCAACCAAGTTACAACTTCATACATAAACCAAGAACACCCCAACGGGAGAAGAACTAGCGAAAGTAAGCGGATTGAATTTAGCTCTGCGACAACCGTATATAAACCAATCATGAACAATAAGAAGAACATACCAATCAATAATCTGTTAAAAGAAATAACGTCAATCGAATGCCCAAAAGATAGATAAAGCATAATTGATATAAGAATCACGATTATCACATCGGCAACGAACAAAATATGCATTTTGTTTTTCACTGTTAGAATAACCGTCAAAGGCATATACACCGTCATTACGACCATTAATCCAGCTAAGTTACTCATTACAGGGATAGCCTCTAGCCATTGCGGACCGAGAACAACCTTAACAAAAGGCTCGCTAATAACGCTAACCCCAAATGCGCAAGGCATCACAACAAACAATAATACTGCCAGCTGCTGGTAGATACTTTTGCTAAATTCTTCCGGATCATTTTTTAACTGTGACAACACAGCAAAAAAACCACGGTTGAGCGGCGCTACAACATCGGTAAAGGGCAACCATGCCAGCTCCTGAGCAAAATTATAAATTCCAAATGTTCGGCTACTAAGCTGATTACTTAAAATCATCACATCAACACGAGAACGTAAATATCCTGATATTGTTGTTAAATATAGCCACTTTGAAAAATGCCACTGTCTTCGCCACAAACTGGTAGACCACCGAGGACGATAACTACAAACCAGATATCCAATAACCACTTCGATAAAATTACTGAGAATAACGGCAATGATCATGGCCCAGTAGTTTTGCCATATCACCGCTATGACAATTGAACATATGGTACCTATCGTTTTGGCAGCAATACTGACAATAGTGATCATTTTAAAGTTGAGTTGTTTTTCATAGACTTCTAAACCAATATTACGAAAAGCCATTAGGAAAGGAATGATAGCAACAACCTGAATAACTAGCTCAGCTCTTACTTCGTTTGTATACGATGCTATTAAGGGAGCCGATAAAAAGAGCAAAAGAGCGCACACCAGCCGCAAAACCAAATTTAACGACCAGATACTATTGAGACTCTCATCTGATACCTCTTCTTCCAGAATCACTATTCGATTCGTTCCTACTGAGGTAAACGCCAAGAACAAATATATAAAGAATGAGGATATTGCAACAATGCCAAAATCCTCTGGGGTTAGCAGCCTAGCCAAAATAAAGGTACTAACCAGCCCTAATACTCGGTTGTACCATGTTGCTATGATCGCCCACTTAGCTCCAGAGATAAGTGCACTGCTATATTTCTTATTCATAATACAGTACCAAACATTACTTCCCTAACCATGCACATTAACTCTTCTATAGTGTAAGTTGCTTGGGAAGCATTGCTTGTCCTCCTTGTTCATCAATAAACCAACGAACAAAGTCTCGAGCATTTAATACAAGTTGTTTTGATTCAGTCTGGTTTTTGGCATAGGAAGTCAGTGCAGGCTTAACACTGGGAGAGTGCAACGACAAAATAAACTCCCTCTGTCCAATTTTTTTCTGGGAGTAAGTCAACTGCTGCATTTCCTTCAAGGAAAAACCTTCGGGAGAAAGACGATACCTACGCAGCCTCAAACACTTACAAATGGCTTTTTTAATCATGTTATTTTGACACTGAGTAAAAAAGGACGAATACTTATTAGCATAATCTTGTAACACAGGAACCGTCGATAGAATGGAACAGGTGTGGGGGAAGTAAATAATCTCATCCTGCTCAAAAATCGTATTTCCATAGCGGCTGAAATCGGGGCCATCCTGGCTTGTAAAATCACAATAAGCACTAATACTTAAATCTATTTTATAGCCTAGCTTGACTAAACTCTGCGCCGTATTATTACCAATACCATATCGACCAGCCAAGTATGTCACAGGACGAACTCCCGAGACTGACTCTATCTTTTCTGTCAAACTTGTTAGCTTCTTATACTCCAGCTCTTTAGGTAAATTTCCCGGATAAGAATGCACATTAGCGACTTCATTCTCTGATGTCGGTTCATCAAAAGGCGGGGTCACCCAAGGGTGGAGATGAGCGGCAAATTCAATATCGCTACCAACCAACTCCCGATATTTCTCTACGACTTCAGCTCCCTGCTGACTTGAAATAAATGGATAGTCCATAGCCAGCGTCACTTTCGCACCAGCCGTCAGCAATTCATCTATAAGCATCATTAACTCTTTATGGTGAGTTACTGACTGGTTTGTATTCTTAAACCCTCCGCTCCAGTCAAACTCTTCCTCTGCGTGAATGACTACAGCAAGTCTATAGGCCATGCATGCCTCCAAAACAAAATAATGCCACTTTCCATCAAATTTTTCTTCTCATTGATAATGGCACAGCATACGAATTTTCACCAAATGACAACAAAATAATCACATTTAAAAATCTCTTCTCCTTCTGTTTTTTCTCAAAATGTCACTGGCGAAACTAGGGTTAATTGTAAAAATCTTGCCATAGACGACCTATACTCATTGCTAACAATGACCTAAAAGATACATCGTTTTTCTGCATAACCAGCAGCACAATGGCTTAGAGAGGAAAGGGAATGACCTGTCTGTATTTAAAGTTTGACCGAACTTTTATGTTTATTGGTTTATTTGCCTTTATTTTACTGGGACGCAGTTTTTACTCATTTGCCCAGTCGAGCCCATTTCAAAGCGATGAGTTACCGATAGGGGCTGTAGAATACGAAACGGATACTTCTCGTTACTTTTGGCGTCGGTTCTCAGTGGCCTATTGGCCGACTGTTGGCCCTGACTGGCCAGGGGGAAGCAATAATAGTCACATACCGGAAAACGCGATTCTAGTTACAAACCCCGCGAATCTGAGTAAAGCGCTAAAAGAAGTATTGCCCGGTCAACACATCGTTATTAAAAACGGTATATACCCTATTAGCGGAAAACGTCTCCGGATCACTAACCGGTCCCCAAGTAGACACCAGCCAATTACGCTACGGGCCCTTGAGCCGGGAAAAGTCACCATCGAATTTGATAGTACTGAAGGGCTCTATCTCAACCAGCCATATTGGCGAATATCAGGCCTGCGTTTTGTGGGAAAGTGCTTAAGCCAGT
>Ga0070724_10001800_pt1 | contig 12386 bp, 10 predicted proteins | sample tdDd001_FD_67278 | JGI IMG/M metagenome (GOLD analysis project Ga0070724, IMG submission 67278) | Marine sediment microbial communities from the Atlantic coast under amendment with organic carbon and nitrate - tdDd00.1 | ecosystem: Environmental > Aquatic > Marine > Coastal > Sediment | place...
GTGAGAAACACCTCTATGTCTATTTAAAGCTGGAATATTAAAGTACTTGTCACCTTGTTTGATACCTTCTTCATATGTAGAGCCTGATAGGTTTTTTAAAGCTGTAAAGAATTGATTCTTATCATCTTCATTTTCAATACTTGGATTTAAATCGGCCATAACTCTCCAATATGAACTACCATCTCTTAATTGAGTTAATGAAATATGAATATGAACTGATGGTACTTTTGGATTTTTTGGGTGAATAATAGTTGAGATTGCACTAGCACTTTGAAGTTTTTTGTTTGGGTCTTCATCATAGTGAACTTGCGATACATTTACACTTGCTGTATTAAACAAAATATTATCTCTTGCTTCAAATCTAGAACCACCTCCATGGACTCCTTCATCTCTTAGCCATGTTACTTCTTCAAAAGGTTTGTTTTCTCCATATATATTGCTTAAATTATCTAATTTTTCAACAAATCTTTTTTGTAAACTTCTAACTAATTCATATGCTTTTATTGCTTCATTTGATTTTGCCATTATCATAGTCATTTATAAAGTTCCTTGTTATTTTTTGTGTATTGTACCATATTGTAACCATTTGTCATAGATATTTTACATTTGTTTAGTTATACTCCCAAAAAAAATTTAACGAATAGGAACAAATTTATGAATGTAGGTATATATGTTTACGATGATGCTGAGGTTTTAGATTTCTCAGGACCATTTGAAGTATTTTCAACTGCATCAAGATTTATGAAAAAGAAAGAAAAATTTAATGTATTTTTAGTTTCAGAAGAGAATAGGGTTGTAAAAGCTAGAGGTGGCTTTTCTGTTTTAGCTCAACACTCTTTTGCAGACTGTCCAAATCTTGATGTACTTATTGTTGTTGGTGGTGTACACACAGAAGAGATGAAAAATAAAAAAGTATTAACTTGGATTAAAGAACAATCAAAACAAGTACATGTAACAGCTTCTGTTTGTACAGGTGCATTTATTTTAGCAGCAGCTAAAGTACTTAAAAAACAAAAAGTTACAACTCACTGGGAAGATATTGCTGATTTAAAAGAGCAATTTCCAAAACTTGACGTAATTGAAAATAAAAGATGGGTTGATGAAGATATGGTTATCACATCTGGTGGTATTACTGCTGGAATTGATATGAGTCTGTATCTTGTAAATAAACTTCATAGTAAAGAGTTAGCAAAACAAACAGCAAAACAAATGGAGTTTGTTTGGACTAAAAACAAAAAATAAATAACATATTTTTGACACTTCAAAATAGTATAATTATAAAAAGAATTTAACAAATATTGGAACTATTATGAAAGAATTTATACAATTATTACCAAAAGCAGAGTTACATCTGCATATAGAAGGCTCTTTGGAGCCTGAACTTATGTTCAAACTAGCAAAAAGAAATGATATTCAAATCCCATATGAAACTATAAAAGATGTAAAAGAAGCATATAAGTTTACAAACTTACAAAGCTTTTTAGACATTTATTATGCAGGAGCTTCTGTATTAGTAAATAAAGAAGACTTCTATGATTTAACATGGGAATATATTTTAAAATGTGTGGAAGACAATGTAATTCATACAGAGATTTTCTTTGACCCTCAAACACATACCCATAGAGGAATAGAGTTTAAAACTGTAATTAGTGGAATCAAAGAAGCTTTAGATGATGCAAAGAAAAAGTTTGGAATCACTTCAAATATTATCATGTGTTTTTTAAGACACTTATCTCAAGAGGAAGCATTTAAAACTTTAGAGCAATCTCTTCCATATAAAGATATAATTATTGGTGTTGGTCTTGATTCTTCAGAGCTTGGAAATCCTCCAAAGAAGTTTGAAGAGGTTTTCAAAAAAGCAAAAGAAGAAGGTTTTAGATTAGTTGCTCATGCAGGAGAAGAGGGTGATGTTTCATATATTGAAACTGCACTTGATTTACTTCATATTGAAAGAATTGACCATGGTGTTCAAGCAATCAATAGTGATTCTTTAATGGAAAGATTAAAAGATGAGCAAATTCCACTTACAGTATGCCCAAACTCAAATATAGAACTAAAAGTATTTGAAACATATAAAGAACATAATATTAAAGAACTTTTAGATTATGGTTTAAATGTTACAGTAAACTCTGATGACCCAGCATATTTCAAAGGGTATATGAATAAAAACTTTTTAAATTTATATGAGAATTTAAATCTATCAAAAGAGGATATTGTAGCGTTAGTAAAGAATTCATTTAGGTCGTCATTTATAGATGAAGAGTTAAAACAAAAGTATATAAGAAGAGTAGATGAGTTTTTATAAAGTATAATTTCTATAAAATATCGTTTCATAAAAGGGAAGCGAATGAATGAAATTTTAAACTATATAAAAATAAACGAATTAATATCAACAGCAGGACAACCAAGTTCTGAACAATTTCAAAGCATAAAAGATGAAGGCTTTGAAGTTGTTATAAATCTAGCAAAAACTACAAGCTCAAATGCACTTGAAAATGAAGATAAAATAGTAAGTGAACTAGGACTTACTTATATTCATATTCCAGTTGATTTTGAAAATCCAAAATTATCTGATTTAAAACTATTTTTAAACATCATGCAATCACTTGGAGCAAATAAAGTATTTGTACATTGTACTAAAAACTATAGAGTAACTTGTTTTATGTATGTTTACCACAAATATATTTTAAGAACACCATTTGAACAAATTGACTTATCAATGTTTGAATTATGGAGTCCAAATCTTAAATGGCAAGGCTTAATGAAGACTAGTTATGACGAACTAAAACTAGCTTAAAAGCTGATTTCTTGGTACTTTAAATCACTTTTTTATAATACTTTAGGTAATATATCAAGATTAAAATAACTAGGGGACTAAATTATGGATGCAAAAACATTAGCAATTCATGCAGGTTATGATAAAGATCAACAGTTAACTATGGCTGTTCCTTTATATCAAACAACTGCATTTGAGTTTAAAAGCACAGAACATGGGGCTGATCTGTTTGCTTTAAGAGAACTTGGAAACATTTATACAAGGTTGTCAAATCCAACAACTGATGTATTAGAAAAAAGATTTGCACAAGTAGAGGGTGGACATGCAGCTTTAGCAACTGCATCGGGAATGTCTGCAATCTTCTATGCTATTGCAAATGTATGTGAACCAGGGGATAATGTATTAGCAGCTGATAAACTATATGGTGGTACATATAACCAGTTTGTTCATACTCTTAAAAGATTTGGTGTTGAAGTAAGATTTTTTGATACATTTAATGTTGAATCAGCAGAAGAGTTAATTGATGATAATACAAAAGCAATCTTCTTTGAATCAATTACAAACCCATCTATTGATATTATCGATGTTGAGCCTATAGTAAATATTGCGAAAAAATATGATATTATGACAATGGTAGACAACACTGTTGCAACACCTTATTTATTTAGACCATTTGATTGGGGAATTGATATTTCTATTCACTCTACATCTAAATATACGACAGGTCAAGGTTTAGCAATGGGTGGTATTATTGTTGAAAGAGAAGGATTAAATGATTTCTTAAAATCAAATCCTAGATATTCACACTTTAATGAACCAGATATGTCATATCATGGATTAGTTTATACTTCATTAGACTTTCCAGCATTCTGTTTAAGAGCTAGACTTGGACTTATGAGAGATTTAGGAGCAACACCTGCACCATTTAACTCATGGTTATTAATCCAAGGTTTAGAAACTTTAGGACTTAGAATGAAACAACACAGTGCATCTACACTAAAAATCGCTAAGTTCTTAAGTAATCATGCCCAAGTAAAAGAGACTAAGTATCCTTTACTTGAGGGTGATAAAAACTATGATAATGCAGTTAAGTATTTAAAAGGTGGAGCATCTGGACTTATTTCATTTGATGTTGGTTCATTTGATAAAGCAAAAAGTGTTATTGATAAGTTAGAGATTTTCTCACTAGTTACAAATATTGGTGATACAAAATCTATTGTAACGCATAGTGCATCTACAACACACCAACAATTATCTGAAGATGATTTATTGGCTTGTGGAGTAACTCCAGGACTAATTAGACTTTCTGTTGGTTTAGAAGAAGTAGATGATTTAATTAACGATTTAGAACAAGCATTAGCTTAGGATTGGAAAAAATTTGAGAATAGAGACAAATAAAGCAAAATTTGATGAACCTTTATACCTAGAGAGTGGTAGGATTTTAGAAGAGTTTGAAATCGTATATGAAACATACGGTGAATTAAATGAAGATAAATCAAATGTAATTGTAATTTGTCATGCCCTTGCAGGGTCACATCACGCTGCAGGAAGATATGCAAATGAAGCAAAACCAGGTTGGTGGGATAAGTTTATTGGTAATGGAAAAGCTATTGATACTACAAAATATTTTGTGATTTGTTCAAATAATATTGGTAGTAACTTTGGTTCAACTAATGCCTTAAGTATTGATCCATCAACAGGAGAAGAGTATAGACTGAAATTTCCTATTTTAACAATTTCAGATATTGTAAAAGCTCAAAGAAGACTTTATGCGCATTTAGGCATTGAGAAAGCAGTTGCAGTAATTGGTGGATCAATGGGTGGAATGCAAGCACTTTGTTATTCTATAGAGCATTCTGATTTTACTGATACTGTTATTGCTATGGCAACTACTGCTTATACAAGACCTTGGGCTATTGCAATTAATAAACTAGCAATTGAAGCTATCAGACATGATCCAGCATTTAAAGATGGTTTTTATGACAAAGATGATTTAGAAGCTTCAGGTCTCCCTGGACTTGCTATTGGAAGAATGGCAGGTCTTATTGCATATCTTTCTCCAAATCTATTTAATAGAAAGTTTGGAAGAGAATATGCAAGAACTGATGGTTTATATGAGTTATTTGGACGATTTGAAGTTGAGAGATATTTAGAGTACAACGCATACTCTTTCCCTAAAATCTTTGATCCTTTATCATATTTATATATATGTAAAACTATGAATATTTTTGATGCTGGAAGAAATAAAGATAAATTAGAGGATTCTTTTGATAAAGTTCAATGTAATTTACACTTGATTGCTTTTAAAGATGATATGCTATTTTTCCCAGAAGAGATGGAAGAGATAAGAGATATTATGATAGATCTTGGAAAAGAGGATCAAATTACATATAAATTAATAGATAGTCAATCAGGGCATGATTCATTCTTAGTAGAAGTAGAGAAGTTCGAAGATCATGTTAGAGAGATTTTAAACAAGGAAGATAATTAATGAGCGAAGTAAAAGATGAAAAGTTAGCATTTGAAGATAAAATCATCAAAGCTAAAGATTTATTAGAAAAACTATCAAACCCTGAAATTACATTAAGTGATTCAATTGATGTATATAAATCAGGTATGAAAGAGCTAGAAGAAGCACAAAAACTTTTAGACGAAGCTAAACTTATTTTTACTACAGAAAACAAATAATAATAGACTTTCCTAGGGAAAGTCTATATCTTACAAAATTACTCAAGATTTTTATTGATACAAGTCAAAGAATTTTAACCTAAATGTGCTATCATTACAACAGAATATATTAAATATAAACTATACTTATTTAGTAAGGATTAAAATATGAGTGAAATTCATGAGTTTTTCAATAGACAAATAAAATTATGGGGTGAAGAGACACAAGATTCACTTCAAGATAAAAAAGTAGCTATCATTGGTAGTGGAGGATTAGGGTGTACACTTGCTATTGCACTTGGTGCTTCTGGTATTGGTGAGTTTGCATTTGTAGATTTTGATGAAGTTGGTGTTCATAATATTCACAGACAAATTGGTTTTAAAGTTGGTGATGATGGTAAACCTAAATGTGAAGTATTAAAAGAGTTAGTTGAATCAAGATGTCCATATACAAAAGTTACAGCTTATAATGAAGGTTTTGATGAGTTTGCAAAAAGAGGATTAGAGTTCGATTTAATCATTGATGCAACTGATAACTTACCAAGTAGAGCTGCTATCAATGAATATTGTATCCAAAACAATCAACCGTGGATTTATGGTTCAGTTGAAGAGTTTCATGGTCAAGTTTGTTTCTTTGAAAAAGCCTCTTATGAAGCAGTGTTTGTAGTAAATGACAGAAAACCAAATGGTATTGCTTGTCCAATCGTAATGCACATTGGTTCACTTCAAGCAAATCTTGCTATTAGATATTTAACTGGATTACCAGTTAAAAAAGATGTTTTATACTACTTATCATTTGATGATGAGGGTGTTATCTCTACTAAGAAATTTAACTTACCAACTGCATAAACTATATAAAAATAGCATTCTTGAAAAAGTAATGCTATTTTTTTTCAAAACTAAATTTACTTCCAATTTGTATAACCCTTTTTTAAGGACTTCTTAGCTATACTTCCCAAATTTTATAAAAATACATGCGGGGAATTTTTTATGCCAAAAAGAGAAGATATAAAGTCTATTTTACTTATTGGTTCTGGACCAATCGTTATTGGTCAAGCGTGTGAGTTTGATTACTCAGGTACTCAAGCTACAAAGACGCTTAAAGAACTTGGATATAGAGTTGTTTTAATTAATTCAAATCCAGCTACGATCATGACTGATCCAGAGTTTGCTGATAAAACTTATATTGAACCAATTACTGAAGAGGTTGTTGCTAAAATTATTGAAAAAGAAAACATAGACGCTATCTTACCTACTATGGGTGGACAAACAGCACTTAACGTTGCTACTTCTATGTATGAAAAGGGAATGCTTGACAATGTTCAATTCCTTGGTGCTCATCCAGATGCTATTAAAAAGGGTGAGGACAGACAACTTTTCAATGAAGCTATGATTAAAATTGGTATGGATTTACCAAAGAGTGCTAATGCTTATACTGTTGAAGAAGCTATTGAAAAAGCAAAAGAAATTGGTTTCCCTGTAATTTCTAGGGCATCATTTACACTAGCTGGTGGTGGTTCTGGTGTTGCTTACAACATGGATGAATTTAAAGCTTTAGCTGAAGCTGGTATTGAAGCTTCACCAATCAATGAAATTGAGATTATGGAATCAATGCTTGGTTGGAAAGAATATGAAATGGAAGTTATCAGAGACAAAAAAGATAACTGTATTATCGTATGTTCTATTGAAAACTTAGACCCAATGGGTGTACACACTGGTGACTCTGTTACTATTGCACCTGCACTTACTTTAACTGATAAAGAATACCAAGATATGAGAAATGCTTCTTTTGCAATTCTTAGAGAAATTGGTGTTGATACTGGTGGATCAAACGTACAATTCTCAATTTGTCCAAAAACTGGAAGAATGATTGTAATTGAAATGAACCCAAGAGTATCTAGATCTTCTGCACTTGCATCTAAAGCTACTGGTTATCCTATTGCTAAAGTTGCTACATTATTAGCAGTTGGATTTACACTAGATGAAATTCAAAATGATATTACTGGAACTACTGCATCGTTTGAACCTGTTATTGACTACGTTGTTACAAAGATTCCAAGATTTACTTTTGAAAAATTCCCTAAAGCAGACTCAACATTATCAACTGGTATGAAATCTGTTGGTGAAGTTATGTCTATGGGTAGAACATTTAACGAATCAATCCAAAAAGCATTATGTTCAATGGAAACTGGAATTGTAGGATTCGATCCAATTTGTGATGATTTAGAAAAAATCAAAGCAGAAATTAGAAGACCAAATGCTGATAGATTAAGATATGTAATGGAAGCATATAGAAAAGGTCTTACAAATGAAGAAATCTTTGAATTATGTGCAATTGATCCATGGTTCTTAGCTAAATTTAGAGAAATCTATAACATTGAAACTTCAATCAATGAATCAATCTTAAATGATGAAGAAAAAATGAGAGAAGCTAAAGTAAATGGATTCTCTGATGTAATGATTGCAAATTTAATTTCAAAAACTGAAGAAGATGTATATGCTGCAAGAAAAGCTTTAGGTGTTAACTTTGAATACAACGAAGTAGATACTTGTGCTGCTGAGTTTAAAGCATTAACTCCATACCTTTACTCTTCTACAAACATTACAAAATTACCAGAAGTTCAAAAGCCTGCTTCAAATGATAAAAAAGTATTAATCATTGGTGGTGGTCCTAACAGAATTGGTCAAGGTATTGAGTTTGATTATTGTTGTGTACACGCATCATTTGCATTAAATGAAATTGGTGTTAAAACAATTATGTATAACTGTAACCCAGAAACTGTATCAACTGACTATGATACATCTGATATTTTATATTTCGAACCAATTGATTTTGAACACGTAAGATCAGTAATTGAAACTGAGCAACCAGATGGTATTATTGTACACTTTGGTGGACAAACTCCATTAAAATTAGCAAATGCTATTCATGCTGCTGGTGGAAAAATTATTGGTACAACTGCTGAAGTAATTGATTTAGCAGAAGATAGAGAAAAATTCTCTACATTCGTTGAAAAAGCTGGATTATTACAACCAGATAATGGTACAGCTGTATTAGTTGATGAAGCAGTTGAAATTGCTGAGAGAATTGGATACCCAGTATTAGTTAGACCTTCATTCGTACTTGGTGGTAGAGGAATGAGAATTGTTTATTCTACAGAAGAGTTAAAACAATATATGGATGAAGCAGTATCTGTATCAAATGATGCACCTGTATTAATTGACAAATTCTTAGATAGAGCAATTGAGCTTGATGTTGATTGTATTTCTGATGGTAAAGAAGTTTATATTGGTGGAATTATGCAACACATTGAGGAAGCTGGTGTTCACTCAGGTGACTCTGCTTGTTCATTACCTCCTGTATCAATCTCAGAAGAGTTAATCAAAGAGTTAGAAGAAAAAACAAAAGCTATGGCTTTAGGTCTTGGTGTTGTTGGTCTTATGAATACTCAATATGCAATTCACAAGGGTCAAATTTACTTAATTGAAGTAAATCCTAGAGCTTCTAGAACAGTTCCATTTGTATCTAAAGCAACTGGTATGCCTCTTGCAAAAGTTGCTACTAGAGTTATGTGGGGTGAATCTTTAAGAGATGCATTAGCTGTATATGATAAAGATATTGTATTTGAAGATAATGGTGTATTAAAACCAAAATTAAAAGGTCACATTGCAGTTAAAGAAGCTGTATTCCCATTCAATAAATTATCTGGTTCTGATCCAATCTTAACTCCAGAGATGAAATCTACTGGTGAAGTTATGGGTATTTCTGATAACTTTGGTGAAGCATATGCAAAAGCACAAAGTGCAGCTAAAAATGGATTACCAACAGAAGGTAAAGTATTTATCTCTTTATGTGACTTAGATAAAGAGTTTGCTCCTCAAATTGCTTCTGGTTTAGTTGACAATGGATTCTCTGTAGTTGCTACAGGTGGAACTCATAAAGCTATTACTGAAGCAGGAATTGAGTGTGAGAAAGTACTTAAGATTTCTGAGGGTAGACCAAATATTACAGATGCAATTACAAATGGTGAAATTGCATTAGCATTTAACACTAGTGATGGAAAAGAGTCATCTAAATCTGATGGTCAAGATATCAGAAGAGCAGTATTAAAAGAGAATGTTCCTTATGGTACAACTGCTGCAACAGCTTTAGTTTGTATTGAAGCTATGAAAGCATTAAAAAGCACTGACGGTGTAAATGTTAAATCTATTCAGGAGTATTTAGAAGATTAATGAACCCATCATTAATTTATCTTGTACAAACTGATACAACTGTTGGTTTCTCATGCGCTTCGCATGAGAGACTATCAGATGCTAAAAGAAGACCTAGGTCTAAAAAAATACTAAATACAGTAGATTCTTTCAAAACGTTAAAACAAAATACTAGAGTTCCTAAACAGTTTAAAAAGCAAATCAGAAGAGCTTCTAGAACTACATTTATATATCCAAATCTAAAATCTTTTAGAGTTATTGATAAAGATGACAAATTTCAAGGCTTTATTAAAAAGTTTAATATACTTTATTCAACATCAGCAAACCTAACTGGAAATAAATTTGATGAAGAGTTTGCATTAGAAAATAGTGATATTATTGTAAACCAAAAAGATGGTTTTAGTGAAAAGATATCTTCATCTATCTACAAAGTAAACAAAACTAAAATAATCAAAATAAGATAACATAAAGTAAATTAAGTATAAAATAACTAAAAGATTTAGTTATGTTTATAAAAAGAGAGCAAGAGTTAGAGCTTTTAAATAAAAGCTATAACGAACCAAATTCAACAATAGACTTTATTTTCGGTCCAATAAGTAGTGGTAAAACTGCACTTATTAATGAATTCTCTAAAGAGAAGGACACCTTATACATTTCAAGTTATGAAATGTTTCCTTCATTATTTTTTACTAAACTAGCAAATATAATTAATAATTTTTTTGAACAAAAAGACATTAACTTTAAAATTAATAACTTTTTAGACCTTTTGGAGTTCTTAGATGCTCAAAAGATTGAAAACAAGCTTATTATTGTATTTGATGACTTTCACAATGTTCAAAAAGTTGATAAAAATGCGTTAACTAATCTATTAACTTTCTGGAAAAAGAAGCTTAAAAATAAAAATATTCATCTGGTTATTTCTTCATCTATATTCTTTCAAGATAGTTTTGATAAAGATATTAATAAACATTCAAACAATAGAATAACACTTGATTATTTAGATTTCACTGCCATTAAATCGCTTTTTCCTAAAATGAATAAGCTTGATCAATTATATGTTTATTCTCTTCTAGGAACTAGTTCTAGTAATTTAAAGTACTATAATGTACAAAAAGATTTTACTGAAAATATTTACAATCTTTTTTTATCTCAAAATGCTTTTCTTTTTGATTATGGAATAAGAGTTTTAAAGAATGAAATATCTGACATTGGTACATACTCATCTATTTTATATGCTATTTCTCAAGGAAATACAAAAATAGGAGACATCGCTAATAGTTTAGATGTTAAATCAACGTATCTTACTAGATATATGCAAAAACTTATAGATATGATGATTGTTAAAAAAGTTGTTCCTTTAGGTGAAGATGTTAAAAAATCTAAATTTGGAAGATATGAAATAGTTGATAACACACTTAAGTTTTGGTTTTCATATATTTATCCTAATTACTCCAATTTACAATCTTCAAACGTTTCAAAAGTTACAAAACAAATAGAAGATGAATTTATTAGTAAAAGTGTTTTTCTCAGCTACAAAAAGTGTATAAAAGAGATTATTTATAAACAGCAAAAAGAGATATTTGGTTATGAACCTAACTTTATTGGAAGTTGGTGGGATAATAACAATAACAATATTGATTTAATTGCTTATAATAAAAGATATATAACATTTGTACAAATATTATGGGAAGATAAAGATCTTGCAAAAATATCTTATTCAAAATTGAAATCAAGCTCAGATAAATTTGAAACTACTCTAGAAAAGAAATATATAATTATCACAAAAAATACTTTTTTTAATATGAAATAGTAATAAAAAAACCAATAAAAATTATTCAAAATACCTAATATATATGTAGTAAAACATATAATTTTTTTATATTATTGTATTTACCTTAAGCCCTAAAATTAACGCTTTTATAACTTATTTAAAATATATATGTTTTATAACATATGTAATGTAAAACTACAAACAAAATTATGATATAATCTTTTAACTTTATTGTCTCAAAGAGGATTATTAAATGGCAACTGATAGCAAATATGTAAAGTATCAAAATAAGAGTGTAAGAATTGTAGAAAAACCAACTGAAGGTGAAAATGTTTCAGTTTATGTTAGACCTGGAGATTTAGTAGATTTTAAAATTCCAGGTGTTAATTTTGAAGACTTGGAATATGAATTAGTTGGAGGGGATATTGTTATTGATATTCCAGGTAATGGTACATTTACTTTTGTATCAATGGCTCTAATGGGCTACAATGATACACCACCAAGGTTTGCAAGTAATTCAGGTAGAGAATTATCATTAGGAGATGTTTTATCAGAAGTTGAAGAGATTAACTCGTTGCCAATAGACTCTTTAGTTTCTAATGTAGATATTAATATTCCTGATAATACAGCAAAAGAGAATGAAGAGGGTGATGAAACTCAAAATAATCCAGAGACACAACCACAAGTAATCATCCAAGAAGTTATTGTAGAGGCTGAAGAAGAAGGTGTTGAAGAGCAAATTGATAACAATGAATTTGATATCCCACCAGTTGATGCTCCAGAAGTAGTAGAGAATAATTTTATTAGTTATGCTGAAGATACATCTGCAAAAACGCAATCTTCAAGAACTGAAGGTGCTACTCCTACACTTACATTTACAATTGATTTTCAACATGTTAATTTAACAGAAGAGATTGATAATACTACATTGAAAATTGATGGTGGTGGAGGTATCACTTA
>Ga0070724_10001803_pt1 | contig 12380 bp, 12 predicted proteins | sample tdDd001_FD_67278 | JGI IMG/M metagenome (GOLD analysis project Ga0070724, IMG submission 67278) | Marine sediment microbial communities from the Atlantic coast under amendment with organic carbon and nitrate - tdDd00.1 | ecosystem: Environmental > Aquatic > Marine > Coastal > Sediment | place...
TTGCGGTTTTTTAGAGTCAACATCAATGTAACCTATTCTAGATATACCATCAGAATCCCAACACCCCATATAAATTCTAATAGTATCGTCATTCAAAAGAATTGGAGCAGGAGCCATTGCATGACTCTTCCACCATTGACTATCATTTGTTGGTTTGAAAATAAAACCTAAATCTGTAACTTTCATCATAATCTGTCATCCAGTAAAGCTTCGATCATGGAACAATCAAATGTGGGGATCTTCAACATTTGAGCAGTTTCTCTTCTTTGAGAAAAACTATCATCTATATAGATAGCCTTTTCAGACTTCATATATTTGTATTTTTTATCTTCTTCTTCAAGCCATAATATTTCATCGAACAATTGATAAATGCGCCAATCCTTGAGGTATTTATTTTTATCATCCAATAAATTTTTTGACAAAAGAATTATTTTAATACCCTTGTTAACACATTGATATAGAAAAGCAACAAGCTCTATATTAAGTTTATCCTTAATAATGATCGTATCATCTAAATCAACATAAACAGTATCAAAATCATAATTCATTAAATATCTATTTTTCAGACAACGATCTAGCGAGAAATCGACGTCATTAACCAATACACCAACATCTTGTTCATAGTGTTGATAAATAGATAGCAACGGAAAATTAACCCCTTTACATCTATTAAATGCCATCGTACCAGCAATTCGTATATCAATTTCAAGCAGCTTTAGTCGACCAAATGCATCCTCCTTCATTTGGAAAAACCAAGCACCAGCTATAGGAATTTGCTCTAGAATTGATTTGGCAACATTTTCAAATAAAGAATTAAGATCATCACTGACATCTTCCGCATGCATTGATGTAGCCATACGAACTCTGCTCCGTTCTCTGCCAGAACTAAATAACAGTGAACCTTTGGCATCGGAGAAACAATCTATTGTATATTCTTTACCAGGAAGTAGCTCTTGAAGAATATACTCATCGAGATTTAAACCTCTCAATGCTTCTCTATTATTTATTATAGATGCTCCTTGTGAACCATATCCACGATCTGGTTTGATGAAAATTGGAAAAGATTCAATCTCATCAACAGAGTCATATACAGTTGGAACATCTATGACATTTTCTAATGCTATTATAGTTTTTTTCTTCGAACGTGTTAGCTCAATAGTTTCTTTTGAAGGCAATAATATATCAGCATTAATTCTGTCTCGATTGTCATTTAATGCATCAATCACTAATGAGTTTGCAGGGTAAACTAGATCAATATTGTCTTTTTCTATAGCCTTATTAAGGTCATCAATCCATCCGTCTGAATTTACATGTCGCGCTAAGTTGTTTTCTTTATAAAGGTAAAATGCTTGATTTTCAACGTTTGCAGTTGCAGAGAATATATCGACTTCTTTGCAATACATTAGACTTTTTCTTATTTCAATTCCATTTTCCATACCGCTTGGAAAAATCAGCACATTCTTTTTATTAAACTTTTTCATTTAATACGTCCAGTACAAAGTATATATAAATGCTCATAAATCTCCACCAGAGATAATTATGCAAAAAGTTAGATATCATTAGGAGTCCTAAATACCACATAATTGTATACTTTCGAAAGGTAAAAATTGACAGGATGCACATTATCCAAATTAAAATGAACCGGTTCATTAATATACAATTAATTATAACTTTCCATCATAACGTTTGGCTCTAGATTTAAACAATGGCTACTTAGCCTCTCCAGTATTTAACAATAGCATCACTTATGAGTAAGCTGCTTATATTATATTAAAGAGGACTCATGATATTATCAGGAATATAATATAATTATCGAACTACTTTTTTAAAGCAAAGTGATAAGAATTTAAGTAAACGGAAAAACCATTTCTGGCTGGAAAAGAAATCAGGTATCAGTTTCACAAACTGGATAATGAGACCTCTATAGTTATTTTCATTCAAGTATTTCAATAGATAATCAAACCTTGCTGTACCAGCAAAATGTTTCGCTGCTGACTCATATCCGTAATGCTCAATTATATAGTTCGCAGCATCTACACGTTCCTCAAGAAACAGTGTTGTATCCATTATGCTAGCACCATGCTTTCTATACCGAACTAATATATCTGAAATATAAATCACACCTCCAAGTAGAGCTAGTTCTACAGAAAGTAAATAGTCATTAATATATTTCAGTTCATTGTTGTACTTGATTTTTTCCAGCGCTTCTCTTCGTATGCAAAGAGTCGGGGTTGGTATAATTGCCTCCCCTATGATCTTGTCTAATGATGTACTTGGTTTAAATAGCAGATTGAAATGATTAATGATTTTTTCATCATTATCGCTATTAAACCATTGCATATTAGAATAACATAAGTGTATATCTTTATTCCTTTCCAACTCTCTAATTTGACAAGCAACCTTCTCTTTCAACATCAAGTCGTCACCAGCGAAGGGGATTATGTATCTAACATCATTATCTTTTAGAGCTGATTGTATTAGCGAGTTATAGTTATTAGCCACACCCACATTACTTAACTTCGCATCAAAAATAATATCAAACCGATTGCTGTAGTTAGTAATATATTCAGATATAACCCTGACGGTATCATCTGTAGAATAATCATCGGAAATGTAAATAACTATATTGCTATAACTCTGCTCAAGTACAGACTCTAAACAAGATTCAATATATTTTTCATGATTATAACACCCGATCAGTATAGCTACTTTAGGCTGAAAATCATTCATACTTAATACCTAGACAACTCAACCATTGTTCTAAACTCATCATTTTCTTTTGTAAGAGTATCAAACTCACCAATAGCTGAAATTGAGCCTTCGTTAAAGATAAATAGCTTATCAGCATTTTTTAGTGTTGACAGGCGATGAGCAATAACAATGATTGTTCTATCACCTTTAAGAGCCGAAATAGCATTTGATATGTCATTCTCTGTTGCTGCATCAAGTGCTGAAGTTGCTTCATCTAAAACGATAATTTCACGATTGAAGTACAAAGCCCTTGCTATAATAACACGTTGACGTTGTCCTCCTGATAGCTTCTTCCCGTTTTCTCCCAAAACATAATCTAAGCCAAGCTCAGCAGCAATCTCAGTCAATCCTGCCTTTTTAATCGCTTCAAAAACTTCTGTATCATTTATATCTGCTTTTGGAATCCCAAATGCAATATTTTCTCTGATTGACGTGTTTAGAATAAAAGGACTTTGACTAACATAACTTACATTGTTTCTTATGCCCTTATAATCTGTTAATGAGACATGTTTTCCATCTATGAATACGTTACCAGAGGTGATAGTTAACAGCCCAGAAAGAACATCAGCAAATGTTGTTTTCCCAGCACCAGAAGAACCAACAACACCTATAAAGTCACCTTTCTTGATTACTGCATTTACTGCTTTCAGACCCTTACCATTTTTCCCATCATATGAGAAGTTAATATCTTTAAAAGTTATATTATCTTTAAATTCGAGTTTATTGTTAGCTAGATCAGATTTATCTATTAGCTGTTCGAACTCATGTTGAATAGTCTCGACTGCATTGCTTGAAGATTTAATCTGTGAGTAGCAATATAGAACTCTATTCATCATCGGTGCTAAACGTATTGCTACTGCTGCAAGCAATGTGATGCTCGCAATACCCTCCGCAGGGTTATTTGACGTAAGTAATACATAAGAGATAAACATAACAATACCAAACATCAATATTGCTTCAGTTAAATATATAGGAATATATTGAATAAACATATTTGTCTTATCTAGATCACTAACTTTTCTATTTGACACATTATATTTATCTAGAAAAACACTCTCTTTTCCAATCAGCTTTGTATCTTTAACTCCGGCTAAAGCCATTGTAAGAATGCCAATATTTTCCTGACTAGCTTGAACATATTCATCATTAAGTTTTCTCGTCACTTTACGAATAACTTTCATTTGAATGAAAATCAAGCCACCGACTACACCACCAATGAGAAGTGATATTCCTGAATATTGAAACAAAAGCATAGCCAAAAGTGCAAAGCAAACAATCATATTGGATACAAGCATAATACACTGAATCAAATATGAATTTACAGCACGACTTACTACTGCAGTAAGATTATTTATAATCGTCGAGGAATCTTTCGTCAAATGAAAAGTTAAAGGCGCACGAATATAATTATCCATCAAATTTGAACAAATATCGTTACGCCAGTCCCTGACTAAATTAAACTGGAATCTCTGTTGTATCAGCATGTAAACATTTTTTATAATGAATGACATCCCGACACAAAATGCAATGAAAACAAGAAAAAAAGTAGTATCATTAAAGCCTAATAGCTCATACACGAACCTTATTTTTTCACTTTTTTCCACAAGGTCCGGATTCATTGAAATTGTTATCAATGGGTAAAGTAATGCCACCCCAATAACTTCAAATGATGCTGCAACTATTGCAGATAAAAGAACAAAAATAATTCGCGTTCTAAATTTTGAACCATGTTCATGGACAAAATTAGTAAATAACTTAAACATGATCTCGTTCCATTACAGACTTAACCAAGTGATAGTCAATTTTAAAACCTAGCGCCGTGGCTACATTATATAATATGCTATGTGTTTGTTTTGGAGTTAATTTAGCTGCTAGCAGAAGCAAACTAACATATTTTTTATATATCTCTGTAATATACTCATCTCGATGAAGATAAATAGCTTTTCCAGCTATAGTAGTTTCACTAAGAATGTTTAACCCTGTTGCTTCCTCTATTTCCTTGAAGCGATGACACCAACGTCCTTTGTCTTCAATGCAAGCCTGACTAGCCTCGACCAAATCATGACGGAAAGACTCATCTTTTAGTAAACGCCTTGCTAACTCGTAAGCTTCACCAGAAGACTTATACATAGGAAGATCTAAATAACCCCTAGTGAAATTTTCTATTCCACTATTATAGTTTGTAAATAAACAACCATTGGACGCCATTATATCCATTACACGCCATGAGAAACCATCAACAGCTTGGATATGTGACACATTCAAACATAAGCGACTCGCATTGTATATATCTTGATTGTGTTTCAAGCTATATACTGGTCTTGGATTAAAAGCTAATGCAAGCTGTGGTGAACTCTGGACTGTATTATACCAGCTAGTATTTCCATATAAGTCGAGTCCAAATTCTTTGATTACGTTAAGCGTATCAATTCTATGTTGGCAACTATTGATATTCGCAAAGTCATCAACTTTCATATAGTCCAGAATATATTCTAGATTCTGTTCTTTCAAATATTGCTCTGGTTCAACATAAAAATTTGAAGCTAAATGCTGAACAGCACTCTTTACTTGTTTTGTATTATGGTTATTAAGTAATTTAACGAGGCTTTTTGGTCCAGAGAAGTTACTTCCGATAAAGCTTATATTTGTAGAAATTTCTACATCTTCAGACTCAATTGCTGTTCCTGACTTAATAATGAAAACATTTTTAGATTTTGCTCCAACATCTAAAATCTGATCTGCAACATTCCTAGACAGACAAAAATACAGATAACGATTTGGATCTTTCTTGATTCTATCCTTATCATTGTAAAACGAAAATGAATCCGCTTCCCAGATAGCTATAGGACAATCACAAATTTCTTCAATGAATGATAACTTAGAATTGTTAAAAGAGATTACCAAATCCGGACAGAATGATTCCACATCTTTTTTGATCTGCTCTTGCTTGAGCATTCCAGATAGTTCATTGTCGCTATTCCATGATTTCTTTAAAAACTCTGCACTATTACAGATCATTACATCATTATTATTTTTTGTCAGCTCTTTAATTAGACCTTCATAGTAACTAATTAGTCTGAACTTTCCATCAACATATATATGTGAAGAAAAACATAGCAAAATTTTCGCCATTACTGAACCTTAAATTTATTTACTTTATCTATTACATAATCAACTTCGTCATCAGTCATTACAGGGCTAATTGGAAGGCTTAATACTTGACTATGAATTTTTTCTGTTACTGGAAGCGAGTAGTGACTTAGTTCTTTATATGCTTTCTGTCTGTGAGGCGGGATTGGGTAATGAACTAGGGTTGAAATGCCTTCAGCTTCTAAATACTGCTGAAGTTCAGTGCGATATTCAGTTTTAATTACAAATAGATGCCAAACATTTTCGTCTCGACTCTTAATCTTAGGCAAATCTACAAGTGGATTCGAAATACCTTCCATATATCGTTGAGCAATATTTTGTCTGGAAGTTATCTCAGAGTCTAGATGTTTAAGTTTAACCGAAAGCATTGCGGCCTGAATTTCATCTAGGCGGCTATTAACTCCTTTATAAGTATTTTCATACTTTATTTTAGAACCATAATTGCCGAGCGCCTTAACTGTATCGTAGAGATCTTTGTCATTAGTTGTTACTGCACCAGCATCGCCTAAAGCACCAAGGTTTTTACCAGGGTAAAAACTAAATCCTGCTGCATGCCCCCAGTTTCCGGCACGTTTTCCATTGATTTCCGCACCATGCGCTTGGGCGCAATCTTCCAAAACTAGTAACTGATTTTCTTCCGCAATAGCCATAATAGAAACCATGTCACTCAACTTACCGTACAAGTGAACGGGTAGAATAACTTTGGTTCTTGGGGTGATCGCTTCTCTAACTCTCTGAGGGCACAGATTGAAACTAGATTCATTTGGTTCAACTAATACAGGAACCAAATCGTTTTCAGTTATTGCAAGAATAGAAGCAATATACGTATTTGCCTGTACTATGACTTCATCGCCATCTTGTAATTTCCCTAACTCTTTCCACGCTCTTAAAACTAATGTTAATGCATCAAGGCCATTTGCGACACCAACAGAGTATGATGTACCACAATATTTCGAGAAATTACTTTCAAAAGTTTCAAGTTCTTTGCCTAATAAATACCAACCTGATTCAATGACTCTAGAAGCCGCTTCTGTTAATTCTTTTTTGTACTGTTCGTTAATTTTTTTGAGACTTAAAAATTCAACTTTTTTCATTATCGATTCCATTACTTAAGCAAGTTTGAGAACTTTTTCTTCATTTCATTTACACTACTTTCATGTAAGTCATAATAATAGTTCTCATCATCTTCACCTGTTTCTATAGCACCAAATTTCTTATGGAAATCAATAACTTTTTCATTGCCCTTTCTTACATCAAAGTGAGATTTTTCAAATTTTAAATGTTCGAATCCGATCTCATATACTAGGAAGGCACTTTCTAGGGCCGAATATCGGGTCTTGTTTTCATTTAATATCCAACTTCCCCAACAAAAAGAGTCTTCTTTAAAGTCATATAAGCGGACGGTTCCGCAGGGAGTATTATCGAGTTTTTCAATAATGTAATAATACTGAAGACCATTTTTTTCATCTTCTTTATACTTTGTTATCCACTCCCGTTGCGCAGAAAGATCATCACTAACATCTGAAAGAAATGTGTTATACCTTTTATCTAAACGTAAAGACAAGATAAATTCAGCATCACTTTCTTCAATTAACCTCAACTTAATAGTCTTTGATTTCAATTCGCGCATTTTAAAAACTCCTGATAATCTCGGATGTAATCAGACTCATCGTATAATTCACTAGCTAAAACCATCAGTACACAGTCTGTCGAGAAATCATGCATTTCTCGCCACTGCATACTTTCTATAAGAATTCCTTTTAGTGGTGAATCAAGCGTGATTTCCTCTCTATCTCGACCATTATCGATGATAAATTTACAGCTTCCTTTAACACAGATAGCAATTTGTTTAAGATCTCGATGAGCATGAAAGCCTCTGGCGACACCGATTTCAGTATCATATATATAGTAGACGCGTTTGATATCGAAGGGAATATCCCTATTCCCTTCCAACGATACTAGTCCACCGCGCTCATCACCTAAAGCCTTAAAGTTAACTAATTTGACAGTACTCATTATTATTTGTCTCTAACTAAATTCTTTAAGTATTGACCGTACGTATTCTTTAATAATGGTTCAGCGGCGTTAAGTAATTCACTATCGCTTATCCACTCATTACGCCAAGCTATCTCTTCTAAACATGCAATCTTAAATCCTTGTCTTTTTTCAATCGTCTCGACAAAAGTTGCAGCTTCCAGCAAACTTTCATACGTACCAGTATCAAGCCACGCAAAACCTCTGCCCAGCAACTCTACATTTAGATCACCGCGCTCAAGATATGCCTGATTAATACTAGTTATTTCAAGCTCACCACGTTCAGAAGGCTCAATATCTTTTGCTATTTTTACTACATCGTTGTCGTAGAAATACAAACCAGTTACCGCAAAATTTGATTTTGGTTTTAGCGGCTTTTCTTCGATAGAAATGGCTTTTTGGCTTTCATCAAACTCAACAACACCAAATCGCTCAGGATCGTGTACTTTATAACCAAATACTGTCGCGCCAGATTTGCTAGATGCTGCATTTAGAAGTTTTGGAGAAAACCCCTGTCCCCAAAAAATATTGTCACCGAGTACCAGGCAAACACTATCATCACCAATAAATTCTTCACCAATAATAAAGGCTTGGGCTAGCCCCTCAGGTTTTGGTTGTTCAGCATAAGTCAGCTCAATACCAAACTGGCTCCCATCGCCAAGCAGTTGCTCAAAACTCGCTCTGTCATTTGGTGTGGTGATAACTAGAATTTCTCTAATTCCCGCAAGCATGAGTACCGATAACGGGTAATAAATCATTGGCTTATCATAAACGGGTAGCAGCTGCTTAGAAACGCCTCTAGTTATTGGGTATAGACGAGTACCAGAGCCTCCAGCTAATATTATTCCTTTCATTTTTACACCTTCTTCTAAAATGGATGCTAGCTTTCAGTACCTAGACGTTCGCGACTATAAGAGCCATCAAGTACACGACTCCACCATTTCTGATTATTCAGATACCACTCAACTGTTTTACGTATACCTGAATCAAATGTCTCTGCAGGTTTCCAGCCAAGTTCACGTTCGATTTTTCCAGCATCAATTGCATATCGAACATCATGCCCAGGGCGATCTGTTACATATGTGATCAAATCTTCGTATTTATCTACACCATCAGGCTTGTTAGGAACTAGCTCTTCCAAGAGAGTACAAATCATTTTGACAACATCGATGTTCGCTTTCTCATTATGACCACCAATGTTATACGTCTCACCCACGATACCTTCAGTAACGACCTTGTATAGTGCAGATGCATGATCCTCAACATAAAGCCAATCACGAATTTGCATTCCATTGCCATAAACAGGTAAAGCTTTACCGTCTAGTGCATTCAAAATCATCAGTGGGATCAATTTTTCAGGAAAATGATACGGCCCATAGTTGTTTGAACAGTTGGTAACTACTGTTGGAAGACCATAGGTACGCAACCAAGCACGAACAAGATGATCGCTGGACGCCTTTGAAGCTGAATAAGGGCTTGATGGTGAATACGGCGTTGTTTCAGTAAACAAGTCATCCGTACCCTCTAGATCACCGTAAACTTCATCTGTTGATATATGATGGAAGCGGAAATCTTGCTTGCGATCACCGTCAAGTGAGTTCCAATATGCTCTTGATGCCTCAAGTAGCGTGTACGTGCCAACAATATTTGTTTCAATAAATTCAGCTGGTCCGTCGATAGAGCGATCAACATGACTTTCGGCAGCAAGGTGCATTACGGCATCAGGCTGATATTCAAGGAAAATTCGATCGAGTTCGTCTCGATCACAAATATCAACCTGTTCAAAATGGTACCGTTGGCTTTCTTCGACATTACCTAAAGATTCGAGGTTGCCGGCATAGGTTAACTTATCAAGATTTATCACTGAATCCTGGGTATTATCAATGATATGCCGAACGACAGCTGAACCAATGAAGCCAGCACCACCAGTTACTAGAATTTGCATATGATACCTTTTTAGAATGCTACCGCCCTAGGGTTAAAGCGATCCCCTAAAGCGCGAAATTCATCTTCTTTTATCGCCATATTTTACTAATGGCAGGCTTATGATTTTACCAATAAGCCATTTTAATAGCCATTAGAGATAGTGACAAAATCTGTCATTTTTGCAGAATTTAGCTTAGTTAAGATGAAATAGTCATCATACCAAAATAGATTTTTGCTATTTATCAATCACTTCAGTGATCGCTACTGTTTGGTGGCAAGTTAATCCAAGTTTTTTTGGCTTATCAAGTAGACTGGAATTATCTATATTTGGATATTTGCCTAGATTTACAACCACCAATCAGTGTAACTTTATATTAACAATTTTGTAATTCAGATTGTCATTTTCTCCTAGTTTTTTGGCTTAATGCATCGCACCAAACTGTTTCCTATTTACTAGAAAAACATTATGAAATCTATGGCTTATTAGCTATTGTGACTAAAGCATATTTAAATACTTCATTATCGCTGTTTGATACAGCTTTTCTTTAATTAACAGTCACATCTACTTTCAAAGAACCAAGCTTAGAAATCACAAAATATCAATTCACGAAGTGGGTGGCTAAGACTGTTTATATTTTGTAGTACTTATCTAAATTATTCAATTTCACACTTTTAAAATTAATATGCATTTAAACTTTAGAAGAACTAAAGATCACCTTAACACTCTTAGGGAAGCTCGCAGTACATATAAAGATAATTATTAATAGCGTGTCAATGACGTTCAATTAATAACCGTAGAAAACTAGTGATACCCAGCACAAAAGCAATGAAAAATTAGAGACAAACCGTTAAACTCCTTTATTATCTATTAATAAAAGTATCAACACCTTCACTTGTATAATAAAAAAGCCATTATTTTGACAAATTTCCGTAGATGAGGTTATAGAGCATGTTTAGAGCATATGCTCATTTTACAGTAAAACACCCTTATATTCATACGCTTAACCTATTTACAATGTTAAGTGTATTTATGATAAGCGGTTATCAGCTTTTGGTTAATGAAAATTTAATATATGCAGCAGGGTTTCTGCTGGTATCAATCCCTACCTTTATTTTTGCCAAAGCATCTGACTACAAACGTAAGTATATAAGTACTAACAGTTAATTATAAATGCACCGATATAGCGCCATAATCATGGCGCCTTTCAGTTTATAACAACAAGCAAAATCATTAATTACATTGTGCCTTGTTGCAACTGTTCCCACATTGCTTTAACTATCAACTGATCAGCAGGGTTTAGTTCAGATTGAGCTTCTGCTAGGCTCATAGCTACAGCCGAGTTCATCGCGTCAATCGTACTGACTCCATTCATTTCACAGTTAGCAGCGGACAGTGAGATATGTCCGCGTAGGTAGCCTCCAGCAAAAAGTTCATCATCTGATGCGGTTTCGACCATCAGATCAATCAGGTTCAATAATTTTTCTTCATATTGCTGGATCATAACTATACTCTTTGTTGAAAATTGGTGCCTGTGAATTACAAATTCTTTCACTAACTAGTCCAAGCGCCTTAAAGCTCGGAGAAATCCTCCGGAAACAAAACAGCGATTTGGTAATGCTCACGTAATGCGTCAGACAATACCTTTGTTCGCTCCGGCATCCCCTGCTCTAGGTAAATAAGCACTTGCTCTCTTACCTTGTTAGTAAAACCAACTCTGTCAGGCTCACAGTTGCCGCTCAGGTTATCACAGCTAACCTGAAACCGAAAACCACAGCTTGCTGATAGAATCCATTCTACTGCCTGGGGCTTGATCTCTACCTTTTCAAACTCAGCCTGTACGTCTGCCGTGCGCCCATCAGGTTCATACCAATAACCATAATCTTCAAGCAGCCGTCGCTTGGGGCCAGCTATACACCAATGGGCAATCTCATGTAAAGCTGAGGCAAAATAACCTCGGGCAAAAGCTATCCTGTGTTTGTTGTAGCCTTCGCTAGCTGGTAAGTAGATTGGCTCGTCACCACCGAGGGTAAGTTCTGTATTGTAAGCATCCAAGAAGGTTTGGTTGAAAACCTTGATTAGGTCATTGTAGTTGTAAGGCATTTTTAAATGTCTGGTTACTGAATCCTAGTTCATGACGGAGCACTTGCTCAGCTCTATCTATCGAATCGAACATCGCTGAAAACGAGAAAGGGAAGCCATGTAGAAGGCAGAGGCTGGACACAGTTTTGGCCCGTAAACGCTTCTGCTCCACCATTAAGAACTAGTACCTAGGAACCCGTCCCTTTTAATCTAATAATCATCCACCTCATCCAAGAACTCATCCAGATACTCTTCATCTGTTGGCTCTTCAGGAACACTTTCGCCACCTGTTGCACGGAAGTTCTTGTTCTGGATGTAGGCATCTCGAGTGAAGGTATATGGATCAGGCGAGTCTCTTAGCAGTCCTTCTTGCGAAACAAGAGCGGCGCGATCTTCCATGCCTTCGAAGGCCCACTTGCCTAAGCTCTGCCAGAATGTC
>Ga0070724_10001809_pt1 | contig 12358 bp, 8 predicted proteins | sample tdDd001_FD_67278 | JGI IMG/M metagenome (GOLD analysis project Ga0070724, IMG submission 67278) | Marine sediment microbial communities from the Atlantic coast under amendment with organic carbon and nitrate - tdDd00.1 | ecosystem: Environmental > Aquatic > Marine > Coastal > Sediment | place...
CTTCTGGGTCGCTCCGACAAGAAGACGCAACCGGTCGGCGATGGGGTCGTCTCTGTCGGTAACTTCTACGAAGACATCACCCGGGCCATTGTTCGCGTTATGCTGCCGGTCGCTGCGGTGGTGGCGCTGATCATTGCTGCCGAAGGTGTACCGAACAGCTACGAAGGTGCCCGCACCGCCATTCCTCTGGACCAGACCGCCGGTATGGAAGAGCAGAACATTCCGATTGGTCCGGTGGCACCCATGGTGGCCATCAAACAGGTCGGCACCAACGGCGGTGGCTGGTATGGCCCCAACTCTAGCGTTCCCCTGGAAAATCCGACGCCGGTAAGCAACTTCGTACAGACAGTGTCAATTGTGCTGATTCCTGCCGCCCTGGTATTTGCACTGGGCTTTATGACCGGCCGGCGGCGCCTGGCCAAGGTGGTAATGGGCGTGATGGTGGTGATGTCGGTGTCTTTGACGTCGGTGGCGATATGGTCTGAAAACCAGCCTAACGCGGCCTTCTCTGGCCTTGCGGCCGAGGGGGAAAACCTGGAAGGCAAGGAAGTCCGGTTTGGTGCCACCGCAACCGCACTCTGGGGCAGCTGGACCACCCAGACCTCGAACGGGTCAGTCAACGGCATGCACGACAGCTTTAACCCGATTGGCGGCATGATCCCGATGATAGACATGTTCATCAACGTCACCTTTGGCGGTATCGGTGTGGGCCTGATTGGCTACCTGCTGTTCCTGCTCTTGGCGGCGTTCCTGGGCTCGCTGATGATCGGCCGGGCACCGGAAATTGCCGGCAAGGCACTGGAAACCCGGGAAATGAAGCTGGTCTGCATCGCCCTTTTGATCCAGCCCCTGTTGATCCTGGGCTTCAGCGCCATCACCGTTGCCTTCCCATCGTTGACCGGCAACTCCAATCCGGGCTCCCACGGCATCAGCCAGGTGATTTACGAGTACACCTCCGCCTTTGCCAACAACGGTTCTGGCTTTGAAGGGCTTGGCGACAACACCGTGTGGTGGAACGTGACCTGTGCGGTCAACTTGGCCCTCGGTCGTTTCATCCCGATTCTGGCACCACTGGCAATCGCCGCGTCACTGGCCGCCAAGCGTTCCGCGCCGGAAGGTCGGGGCAGCCTGAGCATCGACACGCCGACCTTTGGGCTGATGACCCTGGCGGTGATTGTGATGTTTACCCTGCTGAGCTTTATGCCGGTGCTGATTCTCGGCCCGATCGCTGAAGCCCTGGCTCTGATGTCCTGAGTGGAGAATGATGATGTCCAAGAGAACCCCTAGAATGTCTGACTCACTTGATCTGGGCACCGTTGTCGGCCAATCCATCAAGCGTCTGACGCCAAAGGATCTGGCCCGCAACCCCGTCATGATGGTCGTCGGTATCGGAACGGTAATCACCTTTCTGCTGGGCCTGAGCAATTTGGCCCAGGGTGAGCCGGCTGGCCTGGATTTCGCGATCAGTGCGATCCTGTTGTTCACCGTTCTGTTCGCCAATGGTGCCGAATCCGTCGCGGAAGCGCGCGGCAAGGCCCAGGCGGGCGCGCTCCGGGCCACCAGGAAAGACCTGAAAGCCTGCAAACTCGATGGCGATCAGCATAAACAGGTGCCCGCCACGGATCTTCGCCGCGGCGATCGCGTTGTGGTAAAGCCGAACGAACTGATTCCCGCTGATGGCGAAATCGTTCAGGGCGCCGCGACCATCAATGAGTCGGCGGTCACCGGTGAATCTGCCCCGGTGCTTCGGGAAGCCGGTACCGACAACAGCGGCGTCAGCGCCGGTACTAAAGTGTTGTCTGATGAGATCGTGATCGAAGTCACCGTCGATCCGGGCAACTCTCTGCTGGACCGCATGATCGCACTGGTCGAGGGTGCGCAGCGCCAGAAGACACCCAGTGAGCTGGCGTTGTCCGTGCTCCTGGCCGCCATGACCCTGGTGTTCCTGATTGTGGTCGTTACCATGGTGCCCTTTGGTGGATTCGTGGCCGCTACCCCCTCTTATTCGGTTCTAGTGGCCCTGTTGGTTTGCCTGATCCCGACCACCATCGGGGGCCTTCTGCCAGCCATCGGCATTGCCGGTATGGATCGAGCCATGCGTGCCAACGTTATCGCCAAGTCCGGTAAAGCCGTGGAAGTGGCCGGCTCTATCGACACCCTGCTGCTCGATAAAACCGGCACTATCACCCTGGGTGATCGCAAGGCAACGGCCTTTGAAACCGTTCGGAGCGTGACGCCTGCAACCCTCAGGGATGCCGCACTGCTGACTTCCCTGTCGGACCCCACCCCCGAGGGTAAATCCATCGTCGCGCTGGCGCGGGACAAGGGCTGGAACGCTGAAGCGGCCGAAGGCACCGAATTCATTGCGTTCTCTGCCAACACCCGTATTTCCGGTGTGGACCTGCCGGATGGGCGGATTCTCCGCAAGGGCGCAACGGATGCCATTCGCAAATTTGTCACGGAAAACGGCGGCAACTATCCGCAGGAAACAAACACTCTGGTTGACCGAGTTGCCAAGAACGGCGCTACACCGATTGTGGTGGCTGAAGGGAATCGGGTGCTGGGTGTGATCGCCCTGTCGGATGTCATCAAATCCGGCATCAAGGAGCGCTTTGCCAAACTGCGGGACATGGGCGTCAAAACAGTGATGATCACCGGTGACAATCCAGTGACTGCCGCAGCGATCGCGGCAGAGGCGGGCGTCGATGATTTTATCGCGGAGGCCACACCGGAGCAGAAGCTCGACATCATTCGCAGGGAACAAGCGGAAGGCCGCATGGTGGCCATGATGGGGGATGGAACCAACGATGCCCCTGCCCTTGCCCAGGCCGATCTTGGCTTGGCCATGAACTCGGGTACCCAGGCCGCGCGGGAAGCCGGCAACATGGTGGATCTGGATTCCGATCCGGGAAAATTGCTCGCGGTGGTTGAAATTGGTAAGCAGTTGCTGATTACCCGGGGTTCATTGACCACCTTCTCTCTGGCCAATGATGTCGCCAAGTACTTCGCCATCCTGCCAGCGCTGTTTGTAACCAGCTTGCCGGCCCTGGATGCACTGAACGTGCTGAATCTTGAAAGCCCGATGAGCGCGGTGCTGGCCGCGACCATCTTTAATGCGCTTATTATCCCGGCGTTGATCCCCTTCGCCCTGAAAGGCGTGCAGTTCAAACCGGCAACCGCAACCCAGCTGTTGCGCCGCAACCTTCTGATCTTCGGATTGGGTGGCCTGCTGCTGCCGTTCGCGGCCATCAAGGCCCTAGATCTGATGCTCACCGTGGTTATCTGAGGAGACTGACATGATGACTGATTCAAACACTGGGGCCGTCACCCGGTCCGCTTCCTGGCTCTCTGCGGTGCGCGCGGCCGTTGTCCTGATCCTACTGTGTGGCGGACTGTATCCCCTGCTGGTTACAACGGCGGGAAAAGTCATGTTTCCCCATCAGGCATTAGGGAGCATGATCATCGTGGAGGACACGATCGTTGGATCGGAACTTGTGGGGCAGCGCTTCGTCGCATCCGAGTACTTCCACGGGCGGCCTTCCGCGGCCAGTTACGATCCTTTCTCCGTTGGCGGCTCGAATTACGCGGCCAGCAATCCGGATCTCAGGGCCCGGGTTGCGGAGGATTCCGCGGCCGTTGCCGAGCGAGAGGATATCGCCCCGACGTCCATCCCTGCGGACTTGTTGGCGGCCTCGGGATCCGGTATCGACCCTCACATTTCGCCGGAATCGGCTATGATACAGGCCGAGCGTGTGGCAACGGCCCGTGATATTCCGGTTGCCCAAGTCAATGAACTGATTGCGGAGCACACGGAGGGGCCTACCCTTGGGATCTTTGGCCAGCCGCGAGTCAACGTTCTGAAAATTAACCTGGCACTGGATGGCAAGGAGTTGAACGATTGAATCAAGGCGCTCCGAATCGCCCCAACCCGGACGCTCTCCTGAAAACTCAGGAGCGTGAGTCCGCCGGGGGGCTCAAAATTTTTCTGGGCGCCGCTCCGGGCGTGGGCAAGACCTACCAGATGCTGCAGGCCGCCCACGAACTGAAACGCCAGGGCGTTGACGTGGTCGTCGGCGTTGCGGAAACCCACGGACGCGCTGATACCCTCGCCCTGTGCGAGGGCCTGGAACAACTGCCGGCTAAGGACCTTGAGTATGCCGGCAAGCGGTTCCGGGAATTCGACGTCGATGCCGCCCTGAAACGAAAACCCGACGTGCTGCTGGTGGACGAACTGGCCCATCGCAACATCCCGGGCACCCGCCACCCCAGACGTTACCAGGATATCGAGGAACTGCTGGATCAGGGCATCACCGTCTGGACAGCGATCAACATCCAGCATCTCGAGAGCCTGTCAGACGTGGTGGCCAGCATTACCGGAGTACGGATGCGGGAAACCGTCCCGGATTCGATTCTGGAGCGCGCCCGCGACATCGTCCTGGTGGATCTGACCCCCTCAGAGCTGCTGGAACGGCTTCGGCAAGGCAAGGTTTATGTGCCGGAACAGGCCCGTGCCGCGATGGATGGCTATTTCTCGCCCTCCAATCTGTCTGCTCTGCGGGAGCTGGCCGTCCAGGCCATCGCCGAACGGCTTGATGCGGATGTGCGAGATAGCATGCAGTCCCTTGGCATCGAAGGCCCCTGGCACATTCGATCGCGACTGCTGGTTGCGGTCGACGGGTCCGGACAGGGTGAAACACTGGTTAGGGCCACCAGGCGACTTGCGGAAAGACGAAAAGCCCCTTGGACGGTCGTGACCGTCGATAATGGCCGGGCGGGCACCGAGGAGCGACAGCGGCTTGAGAAAGTGTTTGACCTGGCCTCCCGGTTAGGCGCCGAGGTGAAAACGCTTCGCGGATACAATATTGCCGATGAAATTCTGGCATTCGCCAAGGACCAGAACGTGACAACATTGATTCTGGGCCGCTCCCACAATCGCTGGTGGCATTTCCGTAAATCCACCAGCCGCAGGCTGTTGAAGAAGGCCGAGGCTTTTGAAGTTACTTTCATTCCGGTACCGCGCAAGCAGCGCCGGCCTTTGGTTGACGCCGCTGAGCAGCCGGTTCGTTGGAGTGACTATGTGTGGGCGGTTGGCAGCGTAGGTATTGCAACGGCGATCTCGTTGGGACTGCAGAACGTGCTGCCCTTGGGCAATCTGTCACTGATTTTCCTGACGTCAGTACTCTGGGTTGCCGCCCGGACCGGCATCCGTACAGCTCTCTTCTCCGCACTGTTGAGCTTTCTGACCTACAACTTTTTCTTCACGGAACCTCGGCTCACCTTCCAAATAGCCGACACCGATGAGCTGCTGACTGTGTTGTTTTTCCTGATCATTGCCGTCACCGGGGGTAACCTGGCAGGCCGGTTACGGGATCAGGTTAAACTGCTTCGGGCATCAAATGACCGTACGGATGCCCATTTGCAGTTCACTCGTCGCCTTGCTTCAGCTCCCGACATTGCGTCGGTACAGACAGAAGCCGTCGAGACACTTTTCACGCAGCTAAAGGTGCCGTTGTTTATTGCCCAGCGGAGCCCTGAAAATGACGCCATTGAAGTTGTAAATCAGGGAGGGCCGGCTCATACCCTGAACCACGCCGCGCTTTCGGCTATTGACTGGGCTATTCGCAATGCCAAGCCCAGCGGTGCGTTCTCCGACACCTTGAATAGCCTCCCTTGGCGGTTTGAACCTATAGAAGCAGACGGCGAAGTTTATGGGGTACTGGGTTTACGGGTGGACGATATGGCTCCGGAGTATTTTAGAGGGCTTGCCATTGAGGTCTACGTGCATCAGTTAGGCTTGGCATGGTTTCGCACTCGCCTCGCTTCGAATCTGTCGGCGTCACGGGTGGCAGAGGAAACTGAGCGGCTGCGGTCTGCCCTGCTCTCCTCCATTTCCCATGACTTGAGAACGCCGCTGGCTTCCATGATTGGCTCTGCCAGCACGTTGAAATCGATGTTCAACCGACTCTCCGAAGAGGATCGCGATAGCCTGCTCAATGCGATACTCGGTGAAGGCGAACGCCTGGATCGCTACATCCGCAACCTGCTGGATATGACCAAACTGGGCCACGGCTCACTCAAGATCGAAAGGGATTGGATTGCTTTCACCGACATCCTTTCCTCGGCGCTCAGGCGCACCAGAAACCTTTTGTCGAAAGTCCGTATCGAACGGGAAGTAGAAGAGGACCTTCCTTTCCTTTTCGTGCATCCAGCGCTTATTGAACAGGCATTGGTCAACGTGCTGGAGAACGCTGCCAAGTTCGCGCCGGACAACTCAACGCTGTCTATCCAGGCGCACAAAAAGGAAAACGAATTAGTTATAGCGATTTCTGATGAGGGCCCGGGTATTCCAGAAGACCAACGGGGCCTGGTGTTCGATATGTTCTTCACAGGCGGCGAAGGAGACAGGGGGCCTCATGGAAGTGGGCTCGGTCTGGCTATCTGTCATGGCATGGTTGCGGCTCACGGTGGCTGGATTGAGGCATTAGCTGGTTCAAATGATACCGGTGCCACCATCGAAATAGGGCTTCCGTTGATAGAATCGCCTGAACAAGAGGGCAATCGGGAATCTAGTGAATGACTGCACCACTACATATCGGGGACAAACCCTGCATTCTGATTATCGATGACGAACCACAAATACGTCATTTCCTGCGCATCAGCCTCAAAACGGAAGGATACGAACTGCTTGAAGCTGAAAATGGCGAGACAGGCCTCGGATTGTGTGCGAGGCACTCACCAGATCTCGTGATTCTGGATTTGGGGCTTCCAGATATGGACGGCTCTGAGGTGCTCGCAGGTATTCGAGAGTGGTCATGTGCACCGGTCATTATTCTTTCCGTCCGGGACCGCGAACTGGAAAAGGTGAAAGTTCTTGATTTGGGGGCCAACGATTATGTTACCAAGCCTTTCGGCGTCGATGAATTGTTGGCGCGGGTCAGGACTCAGTTGCGGAGCTACCAGAGTGGAAAAGGTTCATCGGTTACCCAAACTGCAGCCATATTTAATCACGGAGCATTGCACATTGATATTGCCATGCGCATGGTGACAGTCAATGGAAAGCTTGTGAGGCTGACCCCCAAGGAGTTTGCCGTACTGAAGGTGCTGGTGATAGCTTCTGGAAAGATCGTGACTCAGTCCCAACTGCTCAAGGACATATGGGGACCAACGCACACGAGTGACACACATTACCTGAGGATCCTGATCGGGCGACTAAGGCAAAAGCTGGATGATGATCCAACAGAGCAACGCTATATCCAGACTGAGCCCGGAGTTGGTTACCGGTTCCTCGAGATGAATAGAAAAGATTGACTATTGGTGAGTTGGCGCCCGCCGATTATCGGCGGCGGGCGCACTCCTGGAACAAAAGCTGATGAGCTGGAACGAAGATCCCGGTTCATGGAGTTAAGAGGCGTTGTCGGTTTCCTCTACGACTTTCTCGGCATGCCTCTTTGCCAGCTCTTCCAGAGTTATGTATTCACATTCTTTTTCGGCCATAAACGAGTCTGCGGAATCGATAAGAATATTGTCATCGCGCATGAATCGGCGACCCAGCAGCGCCGGATAGGAGAACTTGCCGCGGTCTGTCAGTGAAAACTGCGTGGTATGTGTGGTTCCGGCAATGCAGAAGTCCATCATGACAACATAGCGCTTCTGGGATGGCGCGCCTTTTCGTTTGATCAGGACAGTTCGCTCAACCGGCCGTTCGAACTCCAGAATGACGTCGTCATGGTCCAGTTCGCCCTCGGTCGGCTGGTCTTCGTGGTCACCCAGTGGAATCTGGAAACTGACCCACTCCTCGCCGTCGCGCTCAAAGCCCTCGATGTTGACCGCGTGCAGAGACGACGTTTTGGCGCCTGTATCGAGTCGCGCCTTAAGCCTCAGGTTGGTATCTTTCATGACTACCCATTCAACATAGCCAAGGGTTTCCGGCGGTCGCTGCTGGTTATCTTTGGCATCGGCCTCCGCAGAAACTGCCATCGCTGATGGAAAAACCAATGCCACAGCCAACAACGCCCTAATAACAAACCTCATTCAATACCTCCTGCAAATTCCTGTAAATCCGGGAAAAATGATAAAAATTTGTGCTCCAGTTCTTCCTGGTTTGCGCGGATTTCGGTGATCATGCCGGCGAAATCATTTCTGAACCGTATGCGCCCTGCAACGCGGTCCAGAGCCTTCCCGATGTTTTCAAGATCCTGATAGGCTCCGAACCAGTCGTTCCACACCATCATTCGGGTAACTCTGGCCATTTTGTCCGGCATTAGATGCTCTTTCTGCTGCAACTCGTTGTATATACGGCGAATAAACGCCTCTTGCTCAATTTCACTGAACCGGTCCCAGTGTTTGAGAAGAAAATGGTCATAGAGAATATCGAGCGCAACGCCGGCAAATCGACGACGTTGACGGGAGAAGAACTGTTTGCTGGCAAGTACGTCGGGGTGCTGGTCGGTGAAGCTGTCGACCGCCCGATGGTGGCGGACGCCCTGCTTCACCGGGTCCGGCAGCGTCGAGAGATCGACGCCCCGGGTAAAGTCACCGAGAATGCTCCCCACCCGAGCTTCAGGTGAGTCCGGCGCGAGAAATACATGAGCCAGATGGTTCAAACAGTCTCCCCGGTGGCCTGGTTTCAGAAGTTGAATTGAATACCGACGCCCAGACCATCGACTTCGGCATTACTGTCTTCATAATAACGCATGTATTCAAGGTTGCCGGACAGGTTCGGCGCAAATTCCATATTCATGCCGATGCCGTAGGACACGTCCGTTTCATCCTCGGTGGCTGTGCCCAGAAACGAAGAAGCTTCGATTTCAACCCGGGTGAAGCCGAGGATAGCGTATGGCGTAATGGGTGATTCGTTGGCCAGATTGAACGTGGCGTAGCCGCCGAAGAAGTTATCCAGTGAATAATCGACTCCGCCGATGCGGTCGTCATCCACGCCAAAACCGCCCCGCGCTTCGATGCCCAGATACGGCGTCGCCATCACGCCAACTTTGGCAGACAGCGTGCCTACGTCGGCATCCGCGTTACCGCTCTCAAGGTTCATGAAAGTGTAGTTCAGGCCTGTGTAGAGCCCGCCAACGCCAGACTTGTACATATCCTGGGCGGATGCAGCTCCTGCAGCAGCCATACCGGTGGCAAAGATAACGGCAATTGAACGTACGTGTTTCATTTTTTATCTCCTTAACCGAATTGTTCGGTGTACATCGCTGAACTTGCACCAGACTGACGCGTTTTGCCATCAGAAAGATCCGCATTTACGCGTTATTTACACCGATTTAATTCGCCGGTAATTTCAGCATCCGCGCGGTGTTACCTTGCGGAAGGCTGACCCCAAAGGTATTCTGACGCCGTCTCCCGGTATCAGCTGGCTCGAGCATCCATTGAGAAATCTCTACCCCGTCATTTTCATTGTCAGCGTCATGTTCGTGCTTTTAAGCATCTTCATGACATTGCCTGTTATCCTGCTTGCGGGCTCTGAAGCGCCGAACGCCATGGCGTTTGCAGAATCGGCCGCCATTGTCTGGGGCCTCGGTATACTGGGAATGGCCGCCACCTACCGCAAACCGCGGGATCTGAAGCCCCGGTACATGTTCGTACTCACAGTATCATCGTGGTTCATTATTGCACTGCTTTCATCCCTTCCTTTCTATCTGAGTGACATTGGCATTTCTGCCGCAGACGCCTTTTTCGAGGGTGCCTCGGGCATTACCACCACCGGGGCAACGGTGCTCAGTGGCCTCGATAACATGGACAGGGATGTATTGCTCTGGCGGTCCATTCTGCAATGGATTGGTGGTATCGGAATTATCGGTATGTTCGTTGCGGTACTTCCGTTTCTGCGAGTCGGCGGCATGCGGCTGTTCGCCACCGAGTCTTCGGAATGGACCGACAAGGCTCTGCCAAGGATGAAAACACTCAGCCGTGGCCTGCTGGTGGTTTATCTGGCGTTTTCGATCATTGCGGTGGTTACCTACTGGTTTTCTGGCATGACGCTCTTCGATGCCTTCAACCATGGTCTTACCAGCATCGCCACCGGTGGCTTTTCCACCTCGGATATGTCCATGGGTAAGTTCAATGATCTGATCCTCATGGAAGCCACGCTGTTCATGATTATCGGCAGTTTGCCCTTCTTCCTGTTCGTGCGCGAAATGCATGGCCAACACGGCGTTCTTTTCCGGGATCAGCAGGTACGATTGTTTCTCGCGATCCTGTTTTTTGTACCGCTGCTTCTGACACTCTACCGCTGGATGGTGTCACCGGTCCCCTTCGATCCTATCCATAACTACGCCTCTACCCTGTTTAACGTCACTTCTGTGGTAACCACCACGGGCTATGCTTCCGAAGATTATTCGGCCTGGGGCCCTCTGGCGTTCGTGCTGTTCTTTTTCCTGATGTTCGTGGGCGGCTGCTCTGGTTCCACGGCCGGCGGCATGAAAATCTTCCGGTTCCAGCTTTCCCTGATCATCCTGCGTGAGCAGTTGATGCGCCTGCTGCACCCTCGTGCGGTTCTAACCCGTAACTACAACGGCCGGGCCGTGAGTGATGAGATTATCTCGTCGATGATCGCCTACACGTTTATCTTCCTGCTCTGTCTTTTGCTGATCACGGTTGCCCTGGCCGCCATGCAGTTGGACTTTGTGACGGCACTGTCTGGCGCCCTCACCTCGCTGACCAATGTCGGCCCCGGCCTTGGGGACATCATTGGCCCTGCGGGTAATTTCGGGCCGCTTCCCGATGCCGCAAAATGGGTACTGTCTGTGGGTATGCTCATGGGGCGTCTGGAGATACTGAGCGTGGTGATCGTTCTTTCGCCGGCGTTCTGGCGAAGCTGAAGCCTACCTGAGCCAGAGTATGGCGGGGTTTTCCAGGGGAAGGTTCAGGCGTTCATCCCGCACTCGCAGGCGCGGCGTGTAGTGTCCTTCGGGGCGTGAAGGCACTGTGCATTCATAAAGATAGGTATGAGGGGAACCACCCAGCGGATGCTTCATCTGCATGGCCGTGATGGTTCTTGGGCCATGCTCGGAATCCTCTGCAACAAGCTCTACTGCAATCCGCTGCTCGTCAATTCCATCCAGATAGACTTCCACGGTGAAAGTCTGGCTACCCGAATCTTCGCTTGTATTGAAGCTGTTGAAACGCAACCGGGACCAATGCCTGGAGATTTCTCCGTATTCACCAATTAGCTCCCGTGCAGTCTCGGAGCTGCGTCGGCTTCCCATTTCTGCCATGGGGAGATAGAACTGCTCGACGTATTCCCGCACCATCCGGTTGGCAGAATAGGCCGCCGTCAGTTGATCCATGCTCGCACGCATGCGCCCGACCCATTTCCGGGGAATACCCTCGCTGTCGACGTCATAGAACCCGGGAATTACCTCGTTCTCCAACAGATCAAACAGCTGTTCCATGTCTGAGAGATCGTGGTCGTGATTGTTTGACCCGCTTAGCTCGTCAAAGGTAGCGCCAGGTCGAATAGCCCAGCCTACATCCGGGTTCCAGGCCTCCGCCCACCAGCCATCGTACTGTGACAGGTTCAGTCCCCCGTTCACGAGTACCTTCATGCCACTGGTGCCGCAGGCTTCCCAAGGGTGTCTCGGACAATTGAGCCACACATCCACGCCCTGGATAAGCTGGTTGGCCACGCCCAGATCGTAGTCTTCAATAAACACCACCTTGCCCTCGACATCCGGTCGCCGGGAGAAGGCTTTCCATCGCCGGATGATGTCTTTCCCCGGGAGATCGTAAGGGTGGGCCTTGCCTGCAAGCACAATCTGAATCGGGCGATCGCGGCTGGCAAGCAGTTTGAGCAGGCGCTCCTCATCCTTGAGCAGGAGATCTGGTCGTTTGTATTCCGTAAACCGGCGGGCAAAGCCCAACGTGAGGGTTTCATGGTCCAGCAAAAGGCCACACGCGGCTTCATGGTTGTTTCCGGGATTCTGTTCGCAATGCTGGCTTGCAAGCCTTCGCCGGAGGTAGGTAATCAGCCTTGCGCGCTCCAGGCGCCTCATTTCCCATAATTCTTCGTCGGCGATGTCAGTCATCGGGCAGGTGCTCTGGAGAGGCCTGCGCCAGCGATCCTTGCCACAGGCCCGGGTCCAGATGGCGTCGGATTCCGGAGAATCCCAGCTCGGCGTGTGGATGCCATTGGTCACATAGTCCGCCGGAATGTCTTCGGCCGGCCAGCGCGGGAAGAAAGGCTGGAAAATGGTCTGGGTGACCTTCTGGTGGATGCGGCTGACACCGTTGAACCGACCACTCATATTGAGGGCCAGCAAGGCCATATTGAGTTTAAGGTCAGTCGACTGATTGTCTGCGTTGGAGGGCTGGCTTCCCAATGCCAGCAATTGATCGACATTCAGGT
>Ga0070724_10001815_pt1 | contig 12337 bp, 11 predicted proteins | sample tdDd001_FD_67278 | JGI IMG/M metagenome (GOLD analysis project Ga0070724, IMG submission 67278) | Marine sediment microbial communities from the Atlantic coast under amendment with organic carbon and nitrate - tdDd00.1 | ecosystem: Environmental > Aquatic > Marine > Coastal > Sediment | place...
TGTCATATCTCAGATGGTAGAGTTGCACCATATAATGACAATGGAACAACTTCTGAGACTTTTTTATTTAGAGTAGGAAATGAAAATGGTGATGTTCATCCAGTTTTTGGTGGGCAATTACAAACACAAGCGACAAGTGGAAATGCTGAAACTTCTATGACTTGGGTAAAAAATAGCTCTAATAAAATTGAGTTTATATCTTCAGCAGATGTTGGGAACTTTAATATTGGTGGAAGAATCTCTCCTCATTTATTAGGAATGGGATTATTAGACTTAGTAAGTGAAGAAACTATCTTAGAGTATGAAGATATTCATGACTCAAACAATGATGGAGTATCAGGAAGAGCACACTGGGTTATGGAAGAAGGTAAAAGAAGAGTTGGTAGATTTGGTTGGAAAGCGATCAATTTTAGTTTAAGAACTCAAAATGCTGGTGCAATGCATCAAGATATGGGACTTACAACTCCTGTTAATCCAAATGAAAATTGTACAGACCAACAAACTGTTTGTAGTGAACAGCCAAATGGTGGAACTCCTGAAGTTAGTGAAACTGCATTACAACAAGTTGTTGATTTTATGACAGCATTAAGCGTGCCTGATAGAAGAATCTCTAATCAAGAAACTTTTGATAAAGGTGCAAAAATATTTGAAACTGTAGGTTGTGCTTCTTGTCATAGACCAACAATGACAACAGGAACAAGTAGTAAATTTTCAAGTTTAAGTAATCAAAAAATCTATCCATACACAGATTTACTTCTTCATGATATGGGGCAAAGCTTAGCCGATGGAGTTAAAGAAAAAGATGCTACTGGAAGTGAATGGAGAACTCCACCTCTATGGGGAATTGGAATAGTTGAGCAAAAAGAGGGCGCAAGATTCTTACATGATGGTAGAGCAAGCTCTATTAAAGAGGCTATTGAATTACATGATGGTGAAGCTAAAAATGCTAAAGATAAGTTTATGAAACTTGAGACAAATGAAGTTGATGAGTTAATGAATTTCATAAGGGCAATATAATAAAAAAATAAACTACTTGACTAAGTAGTCTAAAATGTGTTATAGTTTCTTGACTAAATGGTCAAGGAGCTTAACATGATTACTATAATTAGACAATTAACTCTTCCAGTTGCTTTTATTTTTTTATATGGAAGTGGCTTTGTATTTACAGCTTTTGGTTTACAAGATTCAAGTGCAATGGCATTTTTATCATTAAGATTTTTTATTGCTTTTTTTATCTTACTTCTTATTGCACATTTTTTAAAAGTAAACTGGCCTAAATCTTTAAAAGATGGTTTTCATATTGCAATTGCTGGAACATTAACTGTTGGAGTGTTTTCAATTGGTGTTTTTTTGTCCCTTGATTTTGGAATAAGTGCTTCATTATCTGCTTTAATTATCGCACTTCAGCCTATACTTGTAACTTTTTTAGCTTCTTATTTTTTAGGTGAAAAACTAAATAAAAAAATAGTTCTTGGTTTAATCATAGGAATTATTGGAGTTGCTTTTGTTGTATCATCTAAAACTTCTAGTAATAGCTCTGAATTACTTGGTATTCTTTTTTCAGTTATTGCTTTATTAGGACTTAGCTTTGGAAATATCTATCAGAAAAAGTATTGCTCACAGATGAACTTATATTCTGGTGGAGCTATACAGACTTTATCCTCAACTATACTTGCTTTGCCTTTACTTCTTTTTTATGAAGATGTATATATTAACTTTACAAATGATTTTATAATCTCTTTATTGTATATAAGTATTGCTGTAAGTATTGGAGCATTATCAATATTATATATAATGATTAGAAATGGAGATGTATCAAAGGTATCTTCTATTTTTTATTTAGTTCCAGTAAGTGCTGCAATTGTTGGATATTTTATACTTGATAGTGCTTTTGATATAAATATTATGATTGGTATTACTTTTGTATTAGTTTCAATAGTTTTAATAAATAAAAAATAATGGTAAATATTATATAAATAGATTAAATCAAAGTGTGATACTATGCCATCATGAATAATAAATATGAGATACTAAAAGATATATTTGGACATGAAAAGTTTAGGTCATTTCAAGAAGAAGTAGTTGATACAATAGTATCAAAACAAGATGTTTTAACTATCCTTCCAACAGGTGGTGGAAAATCACTTTGTTATCAACTCCCTACTTTAATGATGGCAGGGGTTACTGTAGTAATTTCACCACTTATTGCACTTATGCAAGATCAAGTAAAAGCACTAAATGATATAAATATTAGTGCACAAATGATTAGTTCACTTAATAGCCCTGATGAAAATAGTTTTATCATGCAAAAGCTTTTGCAAGGTGAACTAAAATTTATATATGTTGCTCCTGAGAGATTTACATCTAATGAGTTTGTAGGAGTATTACAAAGAATAAATATAAACTATTTTGTAATAGATGAAGCACACTGTGTATCTGCATGGGGACATGAATTTAGAGCAGAGTATAGAAATCTAAATAGATTAAAACAGTTTTTCCCAGATACTTCAATATGTGCATTTACAGCAACTGCTACAAAAAAAGTAGAAGCAGATATTGCAACTTCTTTAAATCTAAACAATGCAAAACATTTTAGAGCTAAAACAAAAAGAGATAATCTAGAAATAAAAGTTGAACCAAGAATCTCAAATGGTAAAAAACAAATATTAAACTTTCTAAAATCCCATAGGGGACTATGTGGAATCATCTATACCTTTACTAGAAAAGAAGCAGAAAGTATCGCAAAGTTTTTGCAAGATGAAAACTATAGTGCAAAAGCTTACCATGCAGGACTTAGTATAGAAGCTAAAAATGAAGTGTTTGATGATTTTGTATATGAGAAAATAGATATAGTTGTTGCAACTATTGCTTTTGGTATGGGGATTGATAAATCAAATATTAGATTTGTTTTACATACTTCACTTCCTAAAACACTTGAAAACTACTATCAAGAAATAGGTAGGGCAGGAAGAGATGGTGAAATGTCCTATACATATTTACTATACTCAAAAGCTGATGAGGTAAAAAGAAAAATTCAAATAGAAGAAGCTATAGATGATGGGTACAAATCTACATCATTAGATAAATTAGAGTTTATGTATAGATATTGTGTTTCACATAACTGTAGACATAAAATCATAGCTTCATATTTTGAAGATGAGATAGCTGATTGTCAAACTCTATGTGATAACTGTACAAAAGGTGAAGTAGAACAAGTAGATGTAAGTGTAGATGCTCAGAAACTACTATCAGCTATATTTAGAACCCAACAGAGATTTGGTATAAATCATATAGTAGATGTATTAAGAGGTTCAAAGAATCAAAAGCTTTTAGAGTTTGGTCATGATAAATTAAGTGTTTACAATATAGGACATGAAAAAAGCAAAAATGAGTGGGTATCTATATGTGACAAGCTTATAGATATCCAAGCTTTGAGTTTAGGTGAGTATAGAGCCCTTAAAATATCAGATTTTGGAATGAACATATTAAAAGGAAAAGAGAAGTTATTTATAGATAGTGATAAACTTGGACTTTTACAAAAACAAGAAGAACAAGAGTTAGAACTTAGTTTTGATGATAAATTATATGAAGAATTCAAAGCTTTAAGAAGACAAATTGCAAATGAAAATGAAGTGCCAGCTTATGTGATATTTGGAGATAAGACTCTAAAAGAGATAAGTTTAAAACTTCCAAGTTCTGAATCAGAGTTTTTGGATATAAATGGAGTTGGAAAAGTAAGGTTTGAAAAATATGGACAGCAGTTTTTAGAGCTATGCCAAAGAATAAAAGATGAAAATAAAGAGCAATTAGAAAACAGAATTCCTCTAAAGAAACTTACAAAAACATATTTAGAAACTTTAGAATTAATAGAAAATGAAAAAACTTTAGATGAAATATCTCAAATAAGAGATTTAAATATCACTTCTATTTTAAACCATATTTCATTATTGTCTGATCACAATAAAATATCAAAACCAAAAAAAGAGGAACTTTTAAAGTCTTTGGAAATACCCCAAGAAATAAAGCAATGGATAGAGTATGGCTTACAATATGAGAGTTTAAAAGAGTTAAGACAATATCTGTATTTATATGAGTACATGAATAAAGAGAATCGTTAAAAATAAAAAAATTTCAAAAGTCTTGACTAGGTAGTCAAAGTATGCTATAATTCTTTTGACTATTTGGTCAAGTGACATTCTCTCCTCCGTTTGTTGACCATAAAGTCAAATTAATTTGAAATTAGAAAAGGATTTGACATGAAAACATTTTTTGGATTAGCTCTTTACACTTCTTCAATTGTTACATTAATTACAATGATTCAAGCATAAGGTTGAGCTTTTATCTATAAATATAGGTAAAAGCTGAATTTAACTCTCACCATAACCACTTCTATTTTAATAAAATTTATATATAATACCACCAGCAAAACTTTTTAAATTAAAAGGAAAATATTTGAAACAATATTTAGATTTATTACAACACATTTTAGATAATGGAGTAACAAAGGAAGATAGAACTGGAACAGGAACAACTTCTGTTTTTGGTTATCAAATGAGATTTGATTTATCTGAGGGTTTCCCATTAGTAACTACTAAAAAAACACACTTAAAAGCAATCATTTCAGAACTACTTTGGTTTATTGAAGGAAGTACAGATGAGAGAAGACTTGCTGAGATTCACTTTGGGGATAAAGCAGAAAATTTAATCGGTAAAAAAACAGTTTGGACTGCAAATGCAGATGCTCAAGGAAAAGACTTAGGTTATACAAATACTGATACAGTAAAAGAACTTGGACCTGTATATGGTTCTCAGTGGAGATCATGGATGGGAGCTGATGGTAAAGCCCATGACCAACTTGCAACTGTGATTAATCAAATCAAAAATAATCCAGATTCAAGAAGAATTATTTTAAATGCATGGAATGTAGCAGAGATTGATAATATGGCATTGCCTCCTTGTCATACTTTCTTCCAATTCTATGTGGCAAATGGAAAACTATCTTGTCAGTTATACCAAAGAAGTGCAGATGTATTTTTAGGAGTACCTTTTAATATTGCTTCTTATGCTTTACTTACTATGATGATTGCACAAGTTTGTGAACTTGAAGTAGGGGATTTCGTACATACATTTGGTGATGCACATATTTACTCTAATCACATGGAGCAAGTAAACTTACAATTATCTAGAACACCACATAAAAAGCCAACTATGAATATCAATCCTGATATCAAAGATATCAATGACTTTAAAATGGAAGATTTCCAATTAGTTGATTATGTATGTGATGAACCAATCAAAGCTGTAATGGCTGTATAAGGAAAAACATGAAAATTTCAATGATTGTAGCATATGGAAATAACTGGGAAATTGGTCTTAACAATGAAATGTTATGGCACATCTCTGAGGATTTTAAAAACTTTAAGACAATTACTTCAGGTCATCATATCTTAATGGGTAGAAAAACTTTTGAATCTATTGGTAAACCGCTTCCAAATAGAACTTCTTTAGTTTTAACTAGAGGTGATTTCTCAGAGGAGGGTGTTGAGACTTTTAATGATGTTCAAGAAGCATTTAACTTTGCAAGAGCAAATGGTGAAGAAGAACTTTTTATCATTGGTGGAGCAAATATCTATGAAACTTTATTTGATTATGTTGATAAGATGTATTTATCTGAGGTTGATTATGATGGTGAAGCTGATGCATATTTAAAGCAGATTGATTTCTCTTCTTGGGATATGACTGAAGAAAAATCATATGATGTGATTTTAGATGATGAAGGCAATGTAAAATCTCCTGCTTGGAAATTTAAAGTATGGGTTAAAAAAGACTAATCATGAAATATGAAGATATTGATTTCAATGAACTTTACAAAAAACAAAAAGAACTAACATCTTTTAAACCAAAAGGAAAAGAGGCTTGGGATGAAAAAGCTGTTTCAATGAATAAAAGAGTACATAACTCTATTTATAATGAACAGTTTTTAGAACTTTTAGATTTAGAAGGAATTTTAAGCTCTTTAGATATTGGATGTGGTGTTGGAAACTTATCTTTAAAACTTGCAGATTCTCTTGATGAGGTATTTTGTTTGGATTATTCAAGTGGAATGCTTGAAGTATTAGAACAAAATGCAAAAGAGAAAAATCTTACAAATATAAAAACTATAAATAAATCTTGGTATGACTCATGGGAAGATGTACCAAGTGCTGATTTGGTTATCGCTTCTAGGTCAATGGAAGTAAATGATATGAAAGAAGCTCTTTTAAAACTAAATGAAAAAGCAAATAAAAAAGTTGTGATTTCTTTTAAAAAGGGTGGAACTTTTGTATCTGATGATATTTTAAACGTATTAGAAAAAGATGTGATTAAAAAACCAGATTATATCTATGTTGTAAATATTCTTTATTCTCTTGGAATAAACGCAACAGTAAACTTCGTACAAAGTGAAGGACGAAGTACAATATACACTTCAAAAGAGAAATTTATTGAATCTATCAAATGGTCTTTGGGCGAATTATCAGACAATGATATTAAAGCTTTAGAAAACTATTATGAAAATATCGACTTATCTTCAAAACAAGAATCAGAATACGTGCAGTGGGCTGTTATTTCTTGGGATAAAAAAGAGAATATATAAATTCTCTTCTTATAAAATATTTAGTTGATGAGCTAAATCATCAGCAATTCTTTGGTAGTTTCTAACTGCAAGTAATCTTGCTTGTCCTTGAACTCCCACTTGGGCTACTTCATCTTTTGTAAGTCCTAATATATAATCAAGTTTCTCTTTTATATCGTTTTTACTAAAATTTGATAACCATGCACTATTTGCATCTTCAAAAATAGTGTTATTATTTTCATTATCAGACATAATACAAGGAACAGCAGATGAGTAATAATCTAGTACTTTCATTGGTGTTGAACTGTTAAATAGTGAGATATCCGGTAATAAAGCTATTCCAATATCTGCTTTTGCAATTAAATCAAGTAGTTCTTGTTTATTTGTTGCATTATAGATTTCAATATGATCTTGTATACCATCATAATTATCTACTAGATTTTGAGCATATTCTGGGTCTTTTGTAGAGATCATTAGCTTATAACTACCATCTGATAATTCACTAAAGGCATCTAAGATAGTCTCAAATTCTCTTAACTTATCTAATGTTCCTGCATAGAAGAATCTTTTTTCAACACCTTCATGTTGAATATTGTCTCTTAGCATATCTGGATCAATAGCAGACGGAATTACAAATGTTCTAGTTTTTACATTTTTTAGATAATCATCTCTCATTTGTCTAGATGTTGGTAGGAAAATATCACACTCGTTAATAAGACTTGTTTCTGTATAAGTTTGAATTTTATTGTTTATTACATCTAAGAAGCTTTTTTTATGGTTTGCTTCATCTGTTTGTATTTTTGCAATTCTTTTAGGAAATGATAATCTAAAAGCAACTTTATATGTATGAGAAGCTTTCTTTTGTAGTACTTCTTTTAACATATCTATATCATTCCTAACAGCTACATATTCATATTCATTTAAATCTACACCATTTTTTTCTAATTCTTCAATAGGATTTTTTTTGAATCTATCTGGAAGTATAAATTTATTGTCATCTTTTTTTTCAAATTCTACTTTAAATTTAGAAAAATAAACAACATTTATATCAAAGTGGTTAGTTAAGTATTTCTCAAATAAAGGTCCAATAAAACTGTGTTCTTTGTACTCTTCTTGGTCAGTAATATAAAGAAACTTTTGCACTTGCTACTCCTTTAAAATTTGTAATCTTAAATAGTAGCAAGCAATAGTTGCAATAAAAAAGCAAGGAAATTAGTTATTTTTTTTCTTAAATCGTAACTCTGCAATCAAAGTTGCTACGATAATTAACGCTGCACCAACAATTTGTGCAGATGTGAGTATTTCTCCCCCAGCAAAGTAACCGTAAATTGATGCACTTACTGGCTCCATAGTAAAAATGATGGCAGTTTTAGTTGCAGTTGTGAATTGTTGCATATATGTTTGAATTAAAAATGCATAAACAGTTGCAAATACTGCAGTGATAATCACAGCTTTGTAAAATGCATAGTTATAATCAATTGCAAAAGTTACATCATCAAGTGCAAGTGAAAAACATAAAGATAAAACAGCAACAGTAATTAGTTGATATAACACTAATAAATATACATTTACCATTTTTGAGTATTTACCAGTGAATATTATATGAAGTGCAAATAATACAGCACAAAATAGTGTTAGAAACTCACCATATCCAATAGTAAGTTTTCCACTCATTGTAAGTAAATATAGTCCAAATACTGCAAAAAATGATGCTAATAAAACTTTTATTTTAACTTTGTCTTTAAATATTAAATATGCTAAAAATGGTACACAAATTACATTTAGTCCCGTAATAAATGCAACAATCGAACTTTTTGTATATGCAAGTCCAAATGTCTGTGTAGCAAAAGCTGAAAATAGAAATACTCCTAAAATTACACCGTAAGTTACGGTTTCTTTATTTGTTTCATTTAGAAACTTATATGAAATGATAAACATCAAAATTGATGCCAATGCAAATCTAAAAAACAAAAATGAATATACAGGTGTTGAATCAATAGCTTCTTGCACCATTAGGAATGTAACACCCCATGCTATGGCAACAGTTAGAAGTAAAAAATCAGCTCTATATTCATATAGTTTAGCCCTAGTCATTAACCCCTCCGTAATAAAAGTTGGAATTATATCATTATTTATACAATTTATATATAATAAAAGCGGAATTAATACATATAATATTCACTTAATGTAACTTTAAAACTAAATTCAGTAATATTTAAGCTTCGAATTTAAATAAAGAGAGTCTATGAGTAATAATATAATTTCAATGACAGATATAAATAAATTTTATGATGATTTTCACGTACTAAAAGGTATTAATTTTAGTGTTAAAAAAGGTGAAATCGTTGTAGTATGTGGTCCTTCTGGATCAGGAAAATCAACACTAATTAGATGTATTAATGGTCTTGAAGATATTGATGATGGTTCAATTATTGTGGATGATATCGATATTCATGCAAGCAAAAAAAACCTTCAGGAAATTAGAAGTGAAGTTGGTATGGTATTCCAACACTTTAACCTTTTTCCTCACTTAACAATTTTAGAAAATATTACAATAGCTCAAAAATTAGTTAAAAAAACATCACAAGATGACGCTTCAAAAATTGCAATGGGATTACTTGAAAAAGTAAAACTAGACCATAAAGCAGATTCATACCCAAGTGATTTATCTGGTGGACAAAAACAAAGAGTTGCAATTGCAAGATCTTTAGCAATGAAACCAAAAGTAATTTTATTTGATGAGCCTACATCAGCACTAGACCCTGAAACAATTGGTGATGTTTTATCAGTAATGAAAGACTTAGCAAAAGAGAACTTCACACTTGTTTGTGTAACTCATGAGATGGGATTCGCAAAAGAAGTAGGTGATAGAATCGTATTTATGGATGAAGGTGTTATTGTAGAAGAAGCAACTCCAGATGAGTTCTTCCATAATCCTAAATCACCAAGAGCTAAAAAATTCTTAAATGAAATTTTAGTTCACTAAAAAACAAAATAAAAATTTACAAAACAGGACAAGACAAAGAATGATTAAAAAGATTTTAATTGCATTTTTATTAATTATTAACACAAATTTATTTGCAGATGATATTAATCTGTGGAAAAAATCAACATTAAATCAAATTTTAGAAAGAGGTGAGTTAAGAGTAGGTTTAGAGCCTGGTTATATGCCTTTTGAGATGAAAGATAAAAAAGGAAGACTTATTGGTTATGACGTAGATATTGCAAAAGCAATGGCTAAATCAATGGGTGTAAAACTAAAAATCGTACCAACTGCATTTGATGGAATTATTGCAGGATTATTAACAAATAAGTTTGATATTATCATTTCTGGTATGACTATTACTCAACAAAGAAACTTAAAAGTAAACTTCTCAGATTCTTATATAGTTGTAGGACAAACTGTTTTATTAAATAAAGATTTAAAAAATGAAGTAAAAAAAGCAAAAGATTTAGACAATGCTAAATACACAATCACGGCAAAACTTGGTCAAACAGGTGAGATTGTTGCTAGAAAATTCTTCAAAAAAGCAAAGGTAATTACATTTGATACAGAGGGTGAAGCAGTATCTGAAGTATTAAATGGAAGAGCAAGTGCATTTATCAATGACCAACCATTTAACGTAGTATTTATGGATGGAAAAGGAAAAGGTTCATTAATTCATTTAGATACACCATTAACTTATGAGCCTTTAGGTTTTGCTATTAGAAAAGGTGACCCAGATTTCTTAAACTGGTTAAACAACTTTTTGAGTCAAATCAAAGAAGACAAAGTAGTAAATTTACATGAGAGACTTTATAAGAAGTGGTTTGTAGAGACAAAATGGCTTCAAAAAGTACAATAAATCAAATCTAAAACAGGAGAGAGATTATGAAAAAATTCGTTAAGAAAATGTTTGTTGCAGCATTTGCTGTTGCTTCGTTATCATCTGTAAACGCTTTTGCTGATGATATTAATTTATGGAAAAAATCTACATTAAACAAGATTTTACAAAGAGGTGAATTACAAGTATGTATGGAACCTGGATATATGCCTTTTGAGATGAAAGACAAAAAGGGTAGAATTATTGGTTATGATGTGGACATGGCTAAGAGAATGGCAAAAGATATGGGTGTTAAATTAAAGTTATTACCTACTGCATGGGATGGTATTATTGCTGCACTAGTTACTGGAAAGTGTGACATTATCATGTCTGGTATGACTATTACTCAACAAAGAAACTTAAAAATTAACTTTGCTGACCCATACGTTGTTGTTGGTCAAACAATCTTAATGAAAAAAGGTTTAAAAGGTAAAGTATCATCTGCTAAAGATTTAGATAAGCCTGAGTTTACAGTTGTTACTAAATTAGGTGTAACTGGTGAAGTTGCTACTAGAAAATTCTTCAAAAAAGCAAAAATCGTTACATTTGAAACTGAAGCTGATGCAGCTGCAGAAGTATTAAATGGTAAAGCAGATGCATTCGTTTATGATCAACCTTACAACATTTTATTTATGTCTGATAAAGGTAAAGATAAGTTAGTTCACTTAGATGCTCCATTAACATATGAGCCATTAGGTTGGGCTATTAGAAAAGGTGACCCAGATTTCTTAAACTGGTTAAACAACTTCTTAAGACAAGTTAAAGAAGATAAAGTTGTAGATTTCCATGAAAAATTAAATAAAAAATGGTTACAAGATACAGCTTGGTTAAAAAGAGTTCAATAATACATGGCAAAAAGAGAATCATGGGGTCAAAATAGAAAACTAGGGCATTTAATTGCTCTAGCGTTCTACCTTGCAGTAGGTTATTTTTTCTATTTAGCAGCTGCTAATATGAATTATGTTTGGAAGTGGAATTCTGTTCCTAAATATTTTGTTTATGAAGAGAACATTTCTGTTGAAGCTCCATTAGATGGAAAACTAGTATTTGAAAACGGTAAATACTATATTGATGGTACTGATAAAGTTGAACTAGAAAATGTAGATAGTGGTTTTTCATTTGATTATGAAGTTGGAGAAGATGTGTATGAAGGTGATTATGTAGCCTCTAAATCAGAAATGAAAGCAGGACCTGTATTAAATGGTCTTTGGGTTACATTAAAGATTTCCTTCTTCGCAGCAATTTTAACATTTGTAATTGGTATTGTGGTTGCAATGATGAAACTATCATCATTTGTATTCTTAAGAGATATTGCAACTGTATATATTACTATTGTTAGAGGAACGCCTCTGCTTGTACAAATTTTCTTATTCTACTTCATTGTTGCGAACATCTTTGAATTAGAGAGATTTGTAGCTGGTGTATTATCACTTGGAATTTTCTTTGGTGCATATATGGCGGAGATTTTAAGAGGTGCTATTCAATCTATTGATAAAGGTCAGTTAGAAGCTGCTTCATCACTTGGTATTTCTAAATTCCAAGCTATGAGATATATTATTTTACCACAAGCGTTTAAAAGAGCACTACCTACACTTGTTGGTGAGATGATTGCACTTATTAAAGATTCATCTTTAGTATCTGTTATTTCTATTACAGATCTTACAAAAGTTGGTAAAGAGATTGTTGCTAATACCTTCTCTCCATTTGAAACATGGATAGTTATTGCACTGTTATATTTATCAATTACTTCAATTCTTAGTCTGATAGGACATAGACTTGAAAAGAAAATGCAAGCTAAAGGCGGGATGAGTTAATTGGAACTTTTCCAAGCCTTTATGCAACAGGCAATAACATTTTTTGC
>Ga0070724_10001817_pt1 | contig 12332 bp, 12 predicted proteins | sample tdDd001_FD_67278 | JGI IMG/M metagenome (GOLD analysis project Ga0070724, IMG submission 67278) | Marine sediment microbial communities from the Atlantic coast under amendment with organic carbon and nitrate - tdDd00.1 | ecosystem: Environmental > Aquatic > Marine > Coastal > Sediment | place...
GAAAAATATCGCTGTGGGTAATGGCTCCGATGAACTGCTAAAGGTAGTTACCGAGACCTTTTTATCTCCCGGAGAAAAAGCTATGACCATCTCTCCCCACTTTGTGGTATATCCAGAGTATGTTTCCCTTGTGGGAGGAGAGTTTATATCCTTTGATCTGTCACCAGATCTCACTCTGGATGAGAATGGATTTATAGAACAGGTTATAGTGGAGGATCCAAAGATTATCTATCTGTGTACTCCTCACAACCCCACAGGTCTTGTTCTCACCCCAGCATTTATAAAAAAGGTAACTGAGGTGAGCAGTGGGATAGTCGTTATAGATGAAGCATATATCGAGTTTTCCACTGAGAGTACCCTTATAGACCTAGCTGCCAAAAGTCCAAAACTCATCTGTACCCGAACATTTTCCAAGGCTTACGGAGCAGCAGGGATCAGACTGGGGTATATCGTCGGCAGCAGAGAAAATATAAAAAAGATCAACAGCAGAAGACTCATCTTCTGCCTCAGTACCCTCACTGAGGTTATGGGAGGAGTTCTTCTGGACAATGAGGAGTCATTTAGGGAAAATACCCTGTATATCTCAGAGGAAAGAGACCGGATATTAGATGAAGTAGTCTCTTCTGAAAAAATTACTCTCTATCCCTCTCAGGGAAGCTTTATCCTTGTAAAGACCTCTGTGAACCTCGGTAAAGTAATGAAGGCAAATGGAATTATGATAAATAAGGTAGCATGGAGGGAGGGGTTCTACAGAATATCCATCGGAGATTCCAGGATAAACAACCAGGTTATTCAGATCCTGAACTCCCTCTAAAAAAGATAAGCTGTTGGGAGAGCTTTCCCTGACAAACTATATAGAATCTACTAAATAATAAAAAGACCAGCTGCCCTGAGGACAGCTGATCTTTTTATGGGAGTATCTATAGGGACAGCACCTCGGTTACCTCTTCATATAGACCGATCTCCCCCACTATATCCTTTGTTATCATAGATTTTGGTATCAGTACGGTATAAATGCTTTTTACCTCTATCATACCGTTTGTATACTTTTCCTTCAGGTACTTTATCCTGTGTACCTTTATATTTTTGCTTTTCAGATATTGAATAATAAGCCTCTCAGTATCTTCCTTCCCCTTAAAGGATATCTTTAATCTTCTTATCTTCTTTCTTTCCACATAGTATACCTCTATCCTTTTCATTATTATGAGGATAAAACTCACTGAGACAAGCACTGTAAATACAAGGAAGTAGTACCCCATTCCCACAGCTATTCCTAGACAAGCCACCAGCCACAGAGTCGCTGCTGTTGTTATTCCTATGACCTTATCCTTACTCTGGATGATGGTCCCGGCACCTAAAAATCCTATCCCCGATACCACCTGAGCAGTCAATCTCCCCATATCACTTCTTATAGTTGGCATCAGTTCAGGAGTATTGGTAGCTATCTGAAATCCTTTTTCTACTAAAAGCATCTGAATAGTAGCTATCACACAGGCCCCCACACACACCAGAGTATGGGTGATAAAGCCCGCAGGCTTTTTCTTTTGCTCCCTTTCAAAGCCTATGAGTCCTCCCACAAAGATGGCAGTCAATACTCTAATAACTATATCTACATTATCCACTCTGCCTCCCTTCCTATGCTATCCTACTTTTTCTACTTTCCTTCATGCTACTAACCATACTTATAATCAAAGGAGATATAAGTGATAGTAGACTCATAAGAACTAGAGTCATACTTATAGGACTACTAAATAGGTGTGAAACCACTCTTTCCGGGTACATAAGAACCACTCTTCTTAGCCCCTCCTCTCCTATTGGACCTATTATAAGAGCCAGTACCACTGCTGCTGCATTTAATCCAAACTTTTTAACAAAATATCCAATTATTCCAAAGGCAAACATCACCCATACATCAAACATCGAGTTTTTAATGGCATATGATCCTATTACACTTAGGGAAAATATTATCGGTATTAGGCAGTTGTTGGGCACCTTTGATACTTTGGCAAAGTATTTTGAAGCAAATAATCCCAGTAGCAACATAAATACATTTACCACAATAAAGCCTGCAAAGAAGGTATATGTAATCTTCCCGTGGATCGTAAATAGATCTGGTCCTGGCTGAAGGCCCTTTATTATTAATCCTCCCATAAGAACTGCAGTTACTGAGTTCCCTGGTATTCCCAGAGTCAGAGTAGGTATTAGAGATCCACCAGTTACTGCGTTATTTGCAGCTTCTGGTCCTGCTACTCCCTCTATACACCCCTTTCCAAACTCCTCCTTATTCTTAGAAAACTTCTTTGCCCAGTCATATCCTATAAAGGCTGCGATAGTTCCCCCAGCTCCTGGTAGGATTCCTGTGACACTTCCTATTACTCCGGATCTTAATATGGTAGGCATTATACTCTTAAATTCCTTAAAGCTTATTCCGTCGTTATAGCCCTCCTCCACTACCTTGTTTTTTATCCTTGTGAGGACCTTTTCAGACAGTATAAACACCTGTGACATGGAAAATAATCCAATGAGGGTCGCTGTAAATGGAAGACCATCTAGTAGATATACTGAATCCATAGTAAATCTAGGGACCCCACTCATAGGATCCATTCCTATAGTAGATAGAGATAGTCCAAAGGCTCCAGATAGGAGACCCTTTACTACTGATTTTGAGCTTACTCCTGCTATTATGGTTAGACCAAATATAGAGAGCCAAAAGTTTTCTGCAGGGCCAAATTTAAGAGCCAGTCTGGCAAGGGGCGGGGCAAACATATAGAGAGCCACACTACTCACCATAGCTCCTCCAAAGGAGCTTATAACTGCTGTATTAAGTGCTTTTTTAGGCTTTCCCTTGAGGGTCAGCTGATATCCATCAAGGGCAGTGGCCGCTGCTGATGATGTCCCTGGAGTATGTATAAGTATCGCTGATATAGATCCTCCAAATACCGCTCCACAATATACTCCAGCCAGGGTAATCAGTCCCGTCTCTGTACTCATCCCAAAGGTAAGGGGAATAAGAAGAGCCACTCCCATAGCCGCCGATAATCCAGGCAGCGAACCTATTACAATTCCAACTGCCACACTAAGTAATGCCGCAACTAGGTTCATAGGCATAAGTGCATTTAAAAAACCATGTATTATTTCACCCATATCTTACTCCTTTATTAAAAAATTATTCCTCTAGGTACAGGTACACCTAAAAAGACTCTAAACACTAGATATATAAATATACAAAATCCTACAGTTACTATTGCAGACATCTTTTTAGGCGTTCCCAAGGTAAGGAGTAGACCCCCTACAAATAACAGTGTAGATGTAAAGTATCCCAATAGATTTATTAGTATTAAGTAGATTACCCCCTCTGCCATTACTGAAAAAAACTGTCTCTTTTGAAACCCTATAAATAGACTAGTCTTGTATTCATCTGTTTTAGACATAACCACCTGTAGTGTCATAGTCACTGTGAGTACCGCCAATAGAGTCAGTACAAATTTTGGATATAATGAATCACTCTCTGAAAGCCCCCTTAAGAAAAATCCATAGATCCCTAGAAAGATAAAGAATCCAAAACATAGTAATAAGTTACTTTTTTTCTCCATATTCATCTCCTTAAGCTATCTAAATTAATTTAATCCCAGTAGTTTTAGTGCTACCTTAAGGTCTGCTTCCTGCTTGTCTATAAACTCTCTATACTCAGACTGTCCCATATAGTGGATAGGCATATTCGCATCTTTAGCTGCCTTTATATGCTCTGGAGATTCCATTACACCCTTAAACTTATCGTGAAGGATATCTACGATTTCTTGAGGAGTACCAGCTGGTGCAGCTAGACCTCTTGCAGAACCAAATATTACATCATATCCCTTTTCCTTTAGTGTAGGTACTTCATCTAACCCATCTAATCTATCTTCAGTAAATGATGCTAGTATTCTTAGCTCCCCTGATTTAACAAGACTTGAAACCTCCGATATCTTTGCAACTGTGGCATCTACATGGGCTCCCCTTAGCGCTGCTAACATATCTGATGATCCTCCAAATGGAATGTGCTTTAACTCTATCTCTGCGTCACTTGCAAACTGAGCAGCTCCTATATGGTTTGATGCTCCCGTTCCATTATTTGAAACTGTGATCTGATCTGGTCTTTCCTTAGCTTCTGCTACAAACTCCTCTAGAGTATTCCACTTGCTATCTGCTCTTACTACAAATACCCCTTGATCATACACATAGTTGATGATAGGTATGATTGTATCCTTATCAAACTGAGTCTTTCTTGTTAGTGATATAGATACATAGTTAGGTAGATTTATAAATCCTATAGTATATCCGTCTGGCTTGGCTCTAGATAGCTCTGTGAATCCTAGCTGTCCATCTGCTCCCGGTCTGTTTACAATTACAAGGGGCTTTTCAAACTCTGAAGCCGATTCCTTCATAAGGATTCTAGCTCCTCTATCTGTTCCACCGCCGGCTTTATATGCCACGATAACCTCTACATTTTTTTCAGGATATTTAGCCGTATCCCCTTTCTCTCCCTCGCTTGGCTTACATCCTAATAATAATACCGCTGACATCAATACTAATAGTGATTTAGTGATTACCCTTTTCATCCTCATTTCCTCCCTCATTTGTTATCTATTACATTGTAATTATAGGATACTAAATGTTAATATGTTGTTAAAGTTTTATTTTATTGTTTTTATTATTCTCAATCTGTTTTAAACTTGACTTTTTTTCAGATTTGTTAACAAAATATTAACTTTTTTTACTGTATACTTGAAATAACAAAAAACCCTGTGAAAGGAGTCTGCTTTGAAAAATATAATCATCCTGGCTTTCTGTATATTCTTTAATTATGAGGTTTCAGCTCAGGAGGTCCTCATCCTTAATTATTTTTATAGAGGTAACTACCACAGTGATAAGATAATCGAGGGAATAGAGAAAAACTATAGCAGTCATCAGAATATCACCATCGAATACCTGGGACTTCCCCGGGAAGCAGATGAAGAGTATATCCATAGTGTAGAGGAGATTCTTAAAAGAAAGTATCCCACAGATCATTTTGACTATATTGTTAATATAAACCCATCAGGAGTACAGTGTTTTGATTCTCTCTTTGGAGAAAGTAAGAGGATATATACTGGGAATGTGGATGATCATGGAGGCTCTGTGGAGATCTTAGAGCACAATATCGATGATTTTATAGATAATATCCTGCATATACAGCCCTTTATAAAAAAACTCTACCTTCAGGAGATCAGCTGGAAGAGGCTTATCGCCCTGAAGAAAAAATATTTCTATGTGGAGTTTGAATCTATAAACTTAGATGAAACAGTGGGAGTAGCTCTCCTAAATCTCTTAGACAGTTCAAATGGTCTCCTTCTCACAAAGGAGATCTCCACCGAGGCTGTTCTTGAAAAGATAAAAAACCTCAATACCCCGGTCTATGCCTTCAACCTTCCTCCAAAGGACTATCATTCAGTGGTCTTTCAGGAGGACTACTATCTCAAGGGAAAGGAGACTATCGAGCTTCTGGGAAGAGATATCCTTACCAGAGAGAGTAAAAATATCAAACTTTCAGATTCTATCTATCTCTTTAACTCAAGGGATTTTAACAGATATCGTATCTTCTACAAGGATATCGATGAAAGGGTCGAATTTTTCAACAGAAAAGATTTCTTTATAGTGATGGACAGAAGTACAGTGAAAAATATCCTGGGCTTATTCCTCATCTCCTTTTCAGCCTTTTGTATCTTCTTCCTTATAAAGTGGAGAGCTCTCATCAGAGAACTGAGGGAGTTAAAGGTAGTGGCTGAAAGACATAGTGAGATAAAGGGAGCTTTTCTGGCAAATATGACCCATGAAATAAGAACTCCTTTAAATGGTATTATTGGAATGACAAGTATACTAAAGGAGGACTCCACTTCAAACCCCATAAAAGCTAAGCTAAAGGTAGTGGAAAACAATGCCAACCACCTTCTCAGTGTAGTTAATCAGATCCTGGATTTTAGTAAGATAGAGGCGGAAGAAACTACTCTTTCAAGGGAGGACTTTGAAGTAGACAACCTTTTTTCTGAGATCATAGATATATTTTATCCCCTGGCAAAACAAAAGAATATCGGTCTATATATCTACCTTCATAAAGATATCCCCAATAACCTCATGGGAGATTATCTGAAGATAAAGCAGGTGCTGACAAATATCATAGGAAATGCTCTGAAATTTACCACCCTGGGGGAGGTAGTAGTGAGAGTAAGAGTAAACTCCATATCAAGGGATGTATGCAGCCTGAACTTCTCCATAAAGGATACAGGAATAGGTATTGCCAAGGAGGATATGCCAAACCTCTTTAAGAGTTTTACTCAGATAGACGGATCCTATACCCGTAAACACGACGGAACAGGTCTTGGACTCAGTATAACAAAGAGACTCCTTGATTGTATGGGGAGTGATCTCAGACTGGATAGTGTACGGGGTATAGGCAGCTGCTTTTACTTTCATCTGGACCTTTCTATACCAAAGTTATCTGAATATGAGTATGATGAAAACCTTGAGTTTCTCATTCTGGAAGATTCAAGGGAAGCCCTGGTACACGAGGTGGAGATGTTGGAAGATTATGGTCTTTCATATATCATCACCTATAACTTCTCTGAGTTTCAGGAGCTCCTCACAGATCTTATCTCAGATGACAGTCTGAGAGTTCTTGTGAGTGAGAGTCAGTTTACAGATAATCTTAAATTCTTCAGAGAATTTCTAAGATGTGACCTTGAGAGGGGAGTAAGAATCAAGGTTCTTATGGATACATATAAAAATATAGGAATCTATGAGGAGCTGGGAGTATGCTATTCATTTAAAAATCCCCTCTTTCACAGAGGACTAATAGAGTTTAATCCGCAAAAGGTAGAGGTTGCAGAGGGCAGGGAGAGTATAAGGATCAACAAAAAAATCCTTGTAGTTGAAGATAATCCTGTAAATGCCCACGTTTTGATAAACTATTTAGAGAGACTTCATATAAAGGCATACCATGCCAGAGAAGCTGATGAGGCATTAAAGTTTCTTGAAGAAAATACCTTCAGTGTAGTACTTATGGATATTCAGCTTCCGGGAATAAGTGGTTTTGAACTTACTAAGATTATTCAGGATAGAGGATATCATATCCCGATTATTGCAGTAACGGCCCACTCCTTTAACGGATACAGAGAAAAGTGTCTCACAAGAGGGATGGATAATTATCTGTCAAAGCCTGTTATCTATGAGGAGTTAGAGGAACTTCTTCTTAAATACTGCGGAGATACCATTATAGATATTCCCCACCTTCAGTCCCTCTACGGAGGGGAGATCTTCAGGGGGCTTATCTCTTCATATCTTTCCTCATATGAGGATGACCTTCTAGCTATGGAGTCTGCTATAACCTCCAGAAACTTCAGTGAGATAAAAAGGTGCGCCCACAGAATAAAGGGAACTCTGGGTAACTTCAGAGTAGAGGAGATTACAGGTATATTTGAAGAGATAGAAAGAAAGACTCTTAATGTAGAACGCATCGAATATCTTTTTAAAGAGGGTAGAAAACTAATAAAAATAATAAACTATCAGTTAATTGAGGTGATTTCATGAATATTTTAGTCATAGAAGACAGTATATCCACCAGCCATCTTCTACAGAGTATCTTAAAAGATTCTGGTTATAGTGTTACCTCCTTCGAAAGGGGAAGGGATGGCCTTACCCATCTGTCAAATAACTCCACAGATTTTGTACTGCTGGATGTAGGTCTTCCTGATATGGATGGATACCAAGTAGCCAGAGAGATCAGGGAGGATACCGCAGTATTTGGTAAACCTTACATCATTATGCTCACTGCCAGAACTACCAGTGATGACGTAGTTACAGGTTTTCAGGTGGGAGCAGATGATTATATAAAAAAGCCATTTAATCCAGAGGAGTTAAAGCTGAGGATTAAAGCTGCTTCCAGAAACTTTATAACTTCTGAGAGCTCTTTTATCTACAGGAATATAGCACTAGATCAGGAAGCACAAAGTGCTACATATGACGGTAAAACCATCAAGCTCACTAAGACCGAGTTTCTTCTTCTAATGTATCTTATTGAAAACAAGGGAAAGGCCCTTACCAGAAGAACGATATTTCAGAAGGTATGGGATGAACCATTCTTTTCAGGGAACAGAACCATAGATGTATATATCAGAAGGTTAAAGATTAAGTTTCCTGTTTTAAAAGATGAGATAGAGAGCATCAACGGAATAGGGTACAAACTTTCTGCATCTTAAATAACCATAGCCTCAGAGTCAGGTAAAATAAAAAGACCAGCATAATGCTGGTCTTTTTAGATTTAGTCTAAGTGACTTGTATTTGAAAAATCTTCCATCTTGTAGTTCCCGTCTTTATAGCTTACTATTGTAAGGCTTGTGTTTTCAGGTACTGGATCTTCCCAGTATTTATCCAGGCCATGTCCCCATACATGGGAAAAGATATTTTTTAGAGTCATCCCGTGGCTTACTACCATGATCTTGCCCCCCTCTGGATGGGAGTTCACCAGGTGTCCCAATCCTTCCATTACCCTTTCATCTACTTCCTGAAATGTTTCTCCGTTAAATGCTTTTGGATCATAGGCATTGGCATCCTTCCACAGGTTGTTATACTGCACCGGATGAGTCTTTTCAAACTCCTTTTTAGTGAGTCCCTCCATATCACCAAAGGACATCTCTCTAAGGGATGGTATTGTAAACAGCGCCTGCTCCCTGTCTCCTCTGATTATCTCTGCTGTGAGACTGGCTCTCCCCATAGGGCTTGAGTATATCCCGTCAAACTTCACATCCTTTAATGCATCTCTCAGCTTTTTTGCCTGATTTTTCCCCTTTTCAGTAAGGGGTGAGTTTTTCTTTCCCTGAAGCATTCCCTTCAGGTTCCACTCTGTTTCTCCGTGTCTTACAAAATATATCTCTAACATTTCTTCTCTACACCTCTTCTTTATTTTGAATATTCCCTGAATTCTTCACTTCCTATATACTCCTTTATCAGCCCTATTCTTGTAGCGCTGTTTGGGTGAGTACTGAAAAACTCAAGGGGTTCACTAGTCTTGTCTGCTGCCATCCTGTTCCAGAAATCCACAGCTTCATAGGGATCATAACCAGCAAGAGCCATAAATATAACTCCCAGCTTATCTGCTTCCTTTTCATGATCTCTTCCATACTTCAGAGTCACAAGGTTACTTCCTGCTCCATAAGCCTCTAAAAACAGCTCAGAGCCTGCAACAGCATTTTCTCCCAGTACTTCAGACAGTGTGGCTCCTCCATACTGCTTAAGCAGTTCCTGGCTCATCCTCTCTCTACCGTGGTCTGCCACTGCGTGGGCTATCTCGTGGCCCATTACCACTGCGATACCAGTTTCATCCTGAGTATATGGCAGTATCCCTGTATAAAAGGCTACCTTACCTCCAGGCATACACCAGGCATTTACCTGTTCAGAGTCTATGAGATTAAACTCCCAGTTAAAGTCATCAGCCAGGTGAGCATATTCAGACTTACTCCTTAAAAAGGTCTCCACAGCAACAGCTATCTTTTCCCCTACTTTTCTCACAAGAACCGTATCTGCATTTTCAAGAACCTTACTCTCTGTAAGTACTGAATCATACTGAAGATCACTCTGAGTGAGTACCTCATCCTTCCCCACAAGGAGCAGCTGTGTCCGCCCTGTAATAGGAGCTCTGGCACAACTCACAGCGATAAAAACTACAGCTAATAATATATACTTTTTCATGTTAATTCCCCCTTTTATATTCTATACAACCTCTACAAAATATTAGGAAGTTCTCCTTTTTATCATACCAAAATAAGGACCTAAAATCAAAGGTTAATGAGAATTTCTTCACTCTACTCTGCTACCTCTATTCTTCCTGTGGAATAGTTAGTCTCATATCCCTCTAGGGAAAAGTCCTCTACTTTAAAGTCATAGAAGTTCTCCACTTTTTTGTTTATTTCAAGCTTTGGAAGAGGTGTATCGGTGGTGGTATCTGTATTTTCAAGCATCCTGTCGATCACATCAAAGTGTCTGTCATATACATGAAGGTCTGTGACCATATGTACCAGCTCTCCCACCTGTAAGTCGGTCACATGGGCAAACATATGCATAAGAAAGGCATACTGAACCACATTAAATGAACCTGGTCCCGCTGCTGTCAGGAAATCTCCCGACCTCTGAATAAGCACCATATTTAATCTGCCATTTTTCACAGAAAAGTTGGTAGCGTAAGCACAGGGCTGAAGTCCCATCTCCCCAAGTTCCTCATGGTTAAAGATATTAGTTACTATCCTTCTGCTTGCAGGGTTGTTCTTCAGGAGATAGAGCACCCTGTCCACCTGGTCCATCCTTCCTTCAGGAAAGTCTATCTTCTTTCCCAGCTGATAGCCGTAGGCCTTTCCTATGGTGTCATATCCTTCATCATCCTTTACAGTAGCCCAGGCATCCCATATCTTACTATTCAGGTCGGTTACTCTGTTGGATTTTTTCTGCCATATCCACATTACCTCATCCAGAGCTGTTTTCCACGCTATCCTTCTCATGGAAAGTATAGGGAACCCCTTAGAAAGATCATATCTATGCACACTCCCAAAGACTCCCTTGGTATGAGCCGGTGATCCGTCCCTCCATCTGGGTCTCACATCCTGGTCCTCATCGGATATCCCTTTCTCCACTATCTCTTTATATGTTTTTAAGTACTCTCTGTCTACTCTGTTCATTGCATCCCCCTGTTTTCATTTTTCAGTAATTTATACTATAATTTTCTTTACTTGTCCAGTCAATAAAGGATAATGAAAGGATTTATTTGATTTTCTTTCCTCCTTTAAGTATAATTTTTATCGAAGGAATTTCTACAAAAGGAGAAAACAATGAAAAAAATAATGTTATTAATATTTTTAACTCTCTCTGTCATCACCTTTTCCATGGCAAGGGTCGGAACGGATATAGGGATGGTTCCCCCGGGGATAGAAGCCGATGGCTACACTCAGGGAAGTAATCTGGGAAAGATTACTATCTTAAATTTCTGGCAGTCCACATGACCTGCCTGTATCAAAGAGAAGGCTTCTCTTATAAATTTTTATAGTAAAAACAACCGGGAAGTGAACCTGGTATATATCTCTGTAAACAGAGATGAAAAGGTATTTAAAGATTATATGAAGAAATCCCAGCTGGAAAAATATCTTCCTGTATACTATGACAGAAACAGAACTACATGGAAGAGGTTCAGGTTAGACAGAACACCTACTACCTTCATCCTGGATGAAAGGGGAGTTATCATCAATAAGTGGACTGGTTATATAAACTGGAACTCTGTTAGACCAGGGGACTTAAGAACCTTTAAAAACTAGGGTATTTTTAAAAAGAATCAGCAGGAAAGGGTTAGCTGGATAACCTTCTCCTGTTTTTTTATTGAAGGACCTCACTTCCTCTGCCGCTCTCTTAATACAGCCATTCGGATAACCTGAGATAAATAGCAGATTCAATAATTTTTTTGTTTATTTTCCAACTTAATGTATAATATCTGGGATATCTCATTTTAATAAAGGAGTTTTTTATGAAAAACATTATTTTATTTGCTCTTCTCATCATCTCTACTCTGAGTTTTTCCATAGAAAAAGTAGGCAGCGGAGAGGGAGATATTGCCCCTATTTTGATCTTGGAAAATCTGGATTCTAGAACTATCCTTGGAAAGCCTACTATAGTAAAGTTCTGGCAGTCTACATGCCCTCCCTGTCTGGAGGAAACCGATTCCCTGAAAAGATTTTACAAAAACAATAAGGATGATATCAACCTTATCTATATAGCAGTAAATAAAGATGCTGATTCTCTCTATGATTACTTAAATGAAGAAAAGATCTATGAAGATCTCCCGGTATACTTTGATAAGGAAAGGTATAATGCAGGGAAGTATCAGGTGAAGCGTACACCTACAACCTTTATCCTGAATGAAAGTGGTATTATAACCTACAGATGGAGTGGTATAGTAGACTGGGACAAGGTTACTGTAAAAAAACTAAAGTCCTTTCCCATTGAAAGGTAGGAAGTTTCCTAAAGTATTAAAAAGGGATATCTCTGAGATATCCCTTTTTTTTTATATTTTTTCTATCAGTATATTTCTCTCGACCTTTGCTCTTTTAAATATCTCCCTTACCAGGTCCTGTACAGGCATCTGAAAGCCATCTGCTATAGCTTTACTCACCTTCTTATAATAATTGACATTCTTTCCTGTAAGAAGGTCGATATATAGACCCAGCTGTATCTCCTCCTCCACGGTTAGGGGAGTCTCCCTTTTTTCATATACTACTTCCTGA
>Ga0070724_10001818_pt1 | contig 12321 bp, 10 predicted proteins | sample tdDd001_FD_67278 | JGI IMG/M metagenome (GOLD analysis project Ga0070724, IMG submission 67278) | Marine sediment microbial communities from the Atlantic coast under amendment with organic carbon and nitrate - tdDd00.1 | ecosystem: Environmental > Aquatic > Marine > Coastal > Sediment | place...
TAAGTATCTATTCATTCAGCGGGAATTCAAAGCGCTGAAGGCAAGGCGGATGATTGAAGCTAATAGTTATTCTATATCAAAAGCATTCAACGTAGCATGCGGGGCTTTGAGGCCCGCCCTGTGGGAGTCTCTCAGACGTCCCACTTCTGCGTTGAATTGACTTAAAAGGGAACAACCATTCTTTCATCAATGCGCCTTGAATTGAAAAGTCTGAGTGACTCTGAATTGATAACATACTTAATGAAACTGGTATATCACAAGGATAGGAGTGGACCTTGATATTCAGTGACCGAGTCGGCGATAGGGATAAACGCTTTTCTGGTTTTAATCGACTGGTTCGGGCCCGTTTTTTTGCGTTATTTGTTCCCCTTACCCTGCTCAATATTGCCGCATTAATGCTGGCAAACTCCCTCTTTATCAATGTTGAACAAGTTAAGCAGCAGGCCTTGGTTCAAGCAGCTATAGAGGTAGGCACCAACTTAGCTCAACATGATCTAGCAACGGTCATGTCACACCTCGAGTTTTTAACCGCCAGTGAACATGTTGAAAGCTTTTTGAATAATGGAATCGATGACAGTAAAGCGCATATCGAAAGGGAGTTTCTGAATTTAGCTAATACCAGTCAACTTTATGATCAAATCCGCCTTATCGCTCCCTCCGGAATGGAACTGGTAAGGATCGATTACTTCGATGGCCAAGCGGTCCCGGTTGTCCCCGAGCTGTTGCAAGACAAGTCAAAGCGTTACTACTTTCAGGAAGCGGTCGCGATTACCACTGATAAGATGTATATCTCGGCGCTCGATCTCAATGTGGAAAATGGCGTTATCGAGCAGCCCCTGAAACCTATGATCCGATTTGCTAAGCCACTTAGAGATGAAAATGGGGAGTTAAGAGGGGTTATTGTTCTAAACTATTTCGCCAATTTATTACTCGACAAGTTCAGGAACCAGATGATGTTTGCTCCGGGAGAGGGGGCGCTGTTGAATAAGGATGGCTACTGGCTATCGAGTCAGGATCCCTCTCAGGAGTGGGGCTTTATGCTCGAACATAAGCAGAGTTTCGGATTAGAGAGTCCGGAGCTTTGGCAGGCCATATCCCTTGCTGAGAAGGGCAGTGTTGAGAATTCAAATGGCCTGGTTACCTTCGCTACTGTGCACCCCATCAAAGACATCAATAAAAAAGTGGCCAACAGGGACCATTTTATCGATGAGTGGCGGATCATCATAGTGAATACCAATTGGGGATTAGGCCCAACCTTGGTCTTATCTAAGATGAAGTTCTTGTACCCGGCTTTAATCATCTACCCAATAGGCTTAATTCTTATCTGGTTTTGGGCCAGAGCTTCAGTCGGGCGAAAGTGTGCCGAGCTGAAACTGAAAAACCTCAACAACACATTGAAACTCAGGGTCGCGGAGCGAACGAAGGAGCTAGCCGTTATCAAGGATGTGACGATTCTCAGTATGGCGACGCTGGCCGAGACTCGAGACAACGAAACCGGACAACATCTCAGACGGACACAGACCTATGTAAAACTGCTGGCACAAGAGTTACAAAAACATCCAGATTTTCAAGATATTCTGTCGGAAAAAACCATAGACCTGTTGTATAAGTCTGCGCCACTCCATGACATAGGTAAGGTGGGAATACCCGATGAAATCTTATTGAAACCGGCAAAACTGAGCGATTTTGAATTCGAGATAATGAAGCGGCATACGACCTATGGCAGTAATGCGATTAGCTCATCCATCAACACGCTAACCCATGAGCTGACGGAAAATGATGGCCCTACATTTTTACAATTTGCTCAGGACATTGCCCATTATCATCATGAAAAGTGGGATGGTAGCGGTTATCCCAATGGTTTGTCAGGAGATGATATTCCCGTTGCCGCTCGGATCATGGCGATTGCCGATGTATTCGATGCGCTCTCATGTAAGCGGGTTTATAAAGAAGCCTTCGGTCGCGATAAGACTGAAACCATAATGTTTGAAGGTAGCGGTACCCATTTTGATCCAAGAATGATCGATGCCTTTAGCAGGATCAGTGAGTCATTCTGGGAGGTCAAAGCCTTGTTTGAGGATGACCCTCCAGAAGTCACTAATGGCTGCATCGAACGTTTTCCGGTGGAATACGCTCAACTCATCAGTATGGGGCAGGGGATCTGATAGTGCAGACGAGCTCTGTCATCTTATCTTTAACGGACTTTTGTCTAGCGAAGTGAGGAATAAGCACTCACTGATTTACTGAACTACAATTTGAAGTGAACTCTAGTTTCAGCATAGGTATGGGAATGATAAAGAAACTTTCGTTGATTTTAGCCTTTGTTGGGATCGCTGTATATTTTGTCGTTGCTTCACAGACTGAAACGTCAAATGAGGAGCTTGCAGCACCGATTAAGATAGCTATGTCGACGACGCCTCTGAGTTCACCGTTAATTATCGCTCAAAAGTTATCACTGTTTGAAAAGCATCAGGTTCACGTAGAGCTATTGCCAGTCAGAGGCGGGCACAGGAGCTTTAGCATGATGACCGATGGAGAGGTGGATCTGGCGACCAGCTCCGGATCTGTGGTGATGTTTAATAGCTTTTTGCGTAAAGATTTCACCGTGTTAGCCAGTTTTGTCGAGTCGGATAATGATCTCAAACTTATCACATTAAAAAGCTCATCCATAACAGAGGCTAAATTATTGGAGGGGAAAAATGTGGGAATGATTGAATCCAGCGCCAGTGAGTTTTTTATCTATGCCTACATGATCCTGACCGGCAATAAAGAGGTCAAATTTAACCGGGTATTTATGGATGCGTCTGATTTAGGCCCAGCGTTACTGTCAGGGAAAGTCGATGCCATCTCAATTTGGGAGCCTTTAGGTTATCAGCTCAATAAAGAATATGGCGAGCAAATCAGCCAGTTCCAGACGAAGGGAATATATAACCTCTCCTTTAATTTGATTGCTAAAAAAGCAACATTAGAAAGTAGCCTGGAATCCTATGTGAAAGTTCTGGCTGCCATCGATGAGGCGCAAAACTATATTGCCGAACACCCGAAGAGAGCTAAGAGTATCGTTAGTGACTTTCTTAATATTCCGGTGACAGAGCTTGAATGGGGCTGGAGTGATTATCTGTTCAGGCTCTCCTTGAGTAACGTGTTGCTGTCCAACCTGCAGACTCAGGCAAGATGGGCGATAGCAACGGACTCAGTTACCGACACGAACGGGATGCCTGACTTCAGGCTGTTAATCGATGGCCGGGCGCTGGAGCGGGCGGGAAATACCGATACACATCTATAAATACTACACCTTTGCAGCCTTGATTATCTTAGTGGAAAAGTCAGACAAGCTAAGGGGGCAAGATAGTTAATTAAATTGGCAGGAAGATGAAAGTAACCCTACGTCTTAAAATATTACTGATATTGAGTCTGATGCTGACGAGTGTCATCTTGCTCTCTTTTGTCACGCTTAAAGAGGTACAGATGCAGACCAATTCGCAGTTGCATCGGGTCAGCGATATTGAGCACAAAATTGATTATCTCAGTGGCAGGCTCTGGTTGTTGCAGCAGTATCATGACGAGGATGCGCTGTCGCAGACCCGCAGCGCCCATGAAGAGCTTAAGCTGCTATTGGCTCAGAAGTTGTTTACTGAAAATAATAAAAACACCATAGTCGCCAACCTGAATAGAATGAACGCTAGCATAGGTACCCTGCTCGACCTGTCCCAGAATGATCTTGAATCTCAGTTTAGCCATGGGATCACCTCGCCTGCCGGCATGCTTTCGGCTCGATATAGCATGACACTTCAGTCGATGAACGAAGATCTGGGGAAGTTGGAACGATTAGCAATCAAGGATTCAGAGATATCACAGCGGAAAATACTATTTGCAGTGATATTACTGATGGTAGTCGGCTCGGCGGTGGTCATGGCTTTAACTCTGTTTACCTTAAAGACCTTTAATACCAACCTCAACGCACTAACCGTAGGAATAAAAGATCTGGCTAAGGGCAACCTCAATAGTCGAATAGAGGTTAAGGATACCGATGAGCTTTCGGTGCTCGCTGAGCAATTTAACTTAATGAAACGCTCTCTGGAGGAGACGACAATTAAGAAAGATCAGTTACAACTCGAGGTCGATCGTCAAACCAAAGAGTTGCAGCAACAGCGCGAAGAATTCGAGCAGCTGGCTAATCATGACGGTTTGACCAAACTATACAGCCGGAGTGCCTTTGAGGAGCAGATGAAAACGGCATTGGCTCGTTGCGGCCGGACAAAACAGAGTGCAGCTTTGCTATTTATCGATCTCGACCGATTTAAAAGTATTAATGATAGCCATGGTCACGCTGTGGGTGACGCAGTCTTGATCAAGGTCGCGCAGAAGTTGTTACGGACGGTGCGTTCATCGGATATTATTGCCAGGATAGGAGGGGATGAATTTATTATCTGGCTGGAACCTATCGACAATGCCTCTCAGGTGATAACCGTGATCCACAAATTGACTGAAGAGTTAGCCTTACCCATTCAATATCAAGAGCTTAATTTATTGGTTGATGCCAGTATCGGTGTGAGCTTCTTCCCTATCGATGCTACAGACCTGAGTAGCTTATTAAAAGTTGCCGATGACAATATGTATAAAGCGAAGGAGATGGATGGCACCACTTTCCAGCTGACCAACAAGGCAACTGTAGGACTCTCCGATGCCAAGATGGCTTAAGAAATAGGTTCTGGAACCTAGAATCAGATATAGGAGCTAGCCCCTATATCTGATTTTTTAGTAAACGCTGCAGCTTTTCACCAAATTGATACAGTGCCAGACCGCCTCTGACGGAGCTTGGATGCCGATGATAAGCTCTTTTCGATTCATGTAGTCTCTACATCTGACTTTTTTAACAAGCTCTTCAATTTTTCACCAAACTGGTACAGGGCTAGGCCTGCGAGGACGAACAGGGCGCCGATGATTAAGGTATCTGTGATCATTTCGCCATTTAATGTGGCGCCTAATGTCATGGCAAAAATCGGTGTTATCAAGGTCACCAGAGCCACGGTGCTGGCTTTAAGGTTCTGCAGTACATAGAAGTAGGCAATAAATCCAATCAGAGAGCCGAACACGCCAAGATAGACAATGGCCCAGATAGATTTTGCCTGCCAGGTCTCGACAGGCAGAGTCCCGTCAAATAGTAACCAGGCGAGAGTGAACAGGGGCGTTGAAAATAGCAGGGCTCCGACTGTGTTTGCTATGGGGTGGATGTTAATTTTTACCGTTTTTATCAAGACGCCACTCAGGCTGAAAAGAAAAACGGCGGCCAATACCAATACCAGGCCAATCCAGCTATCGGAATTTAAGGATAATTTCGATGAGCAAACGATACCCAGACCAATGAATGCCATGGCCAGAGACAGTAACTTTGTCGGTCCGAATTTTGGTTCATCGAGGAGTTTCTGAGCTAATATTCCCGAGATTAACGGTGACAGACCGAAGATGAGTGACATAGTACCCGATGCTAAATATCGCGCGGCAAAATAGCTCAGTAACATGCCGCCGACGATACCAATGCTCGAGAAGCCATATAACTTGAAAGCGGTTTTAGTCCAGGGTAAGCGGATGCGAAAAAGGACCAGAAGCAGGCTGCCTAATACCAAGGCTAGCAACATACGCAATAACACGGCCATGGTCGGGTGAACTGAGGCACTGCTCCAGACGATACCCAGAGGCGTCGTTGACCAGATGAGAACGACCGATAAAAAAGCGAACGGTACCATCTTCGGCAGTGGAACTGGGTTCTGCATTACTGTTAACTCCTCATCTACTTGTCTGATCCACAGAGCAAGCGGGAAATGGCTTCAGGTTTTAGTCAAAGCTATGTCTTAGTCAAAGAGAGTATCGAGCTATCTTGAAGGGAGGACTCTGATGCGGTGACAGTCTTATGGCTTAGCTCTTGTGGTTTAGTTATCTTTCACTGTTAGATAGCTCGGTAATACTGCTGTTCGAGGCGATAACTGTCAACCTTTCTCTGTTGAGGGCCGGTGGTTTTTCTTCATTACGTTTATGGAGTATATGGGGTTGCGAGAGTGAGTTATGGAGGATTGATGAGACTGGCAAAAAGTCTAAAGGGTATATGCTGAAATTGGGCTAATGCAGAGGAAGGTGTCCTGACTAAATTTTATCAGAAAGCCAAAGACGAAAATCGAAAGGTCGAAAAATGAATGACTAAAAAGTCAAAAGGGGCAAAGCCCTTCAGCTTATGCCCCTTTTGTTTGCGGTTATATGAACCTTTGCCTTTCTTCGGTCTTTCGGTTCTCATCTTAAATAATTCACTGGTGACCAAAGCTTTTAGTGCATTGTCTTTAATTGTGCCTCGTTTGCTATCGTGCTCGATATGCGATGAGGACTTTCGATGTTTTGCCATCGCTTACTCCTGTGACTTTATCTGGTGTTGCTCTATCTTGTTCTCAGTAAGAACGCCCGATACTCTCCGGTCATGGGAGACTATCGGGCGCCACTATAGAATAAATCTGTCTATTTAGTAAACAGTTTTATTGCATTTAACGGATAAAAAAGTTAAACCTCATTCTCATTTCGACCCGAACTTGCAATTAACGGGTAACCCAGCTCCCGCCATAGATTCAGGCCGCGATCCAGCGCGACTGCACGTAAGAATCCCATCTCTCTCAAGGTTGAGGTGGCTAACACCGAGATCTTACCGTACTCACAATAGACGGCGATACGCCGGGTTGGATCGGGCAGTAGTTCATTAACCCGCAGTTCTAACTGTCCTCTGGGGATATGAATTGCACCGGATATATGTCCCTCATCAAAAGCCTCTCGTTCGCGTACATCGAGTAAGAGGAACTTAGGTGATATCGATTGGCTATAACGCAGCACCTGCTCCAATGAGACAAATGAGATCTTGTTTGCGGCATCACTGATAAACTGTTCGACAGTTTTCCCGCCGCTTAAATTCGTGCGTAACGACTCGGTCAGCTGGCTCGGCATCTTAAGATCGAGTGCTCGCATCTGGGCGATAAACTCAACCCTGTCTTTCTTTTGCAGTCTTGGGTTATTAGAAAGTTCCTCCCCTATGCTGCTATGGGTCCGCTCCGAGTAGGCATGGGCCGGATAGACTTTCAGATCGGCAGAGAGTTTGAGTAAACCATTAAAGAGACTGTCGTATAGCTGCTCGGGGTCACCGGTAGGGAGATCGGTTCGCCCGGTTCCACCTAAGAGCAGTGTGTCTCCTGTAAACACCCTATCCTTCACCACGATACATATAGAGTCTGCAGTATGGCCGGGGGTGTGCATTATGGTAAGTCTGAGTTTGCCGACTATGACTATTTCGCCGTCATCGACGTACATATCGACGAAGGGGGCAGGGCTATTGCAATGCATGATAACGGGGACTTTCAGCTGCTTTGCAAGCAGCTTACTCGCCGAAAAATGGTCTGCATGGGTGTGAGTGTCCAGCAGGTAGTGAATGGCCAGTCCATCATGACTGGCCAAGCCCAGATAGTGCTCCATCTGGCTTATCTCGGGGTCTATGATGATTGCCGAGTTAGTTTCACTACAGCCGATTAAGTAAGATTGACAGCCACGTTCAGTGCGGATCCGGTGAAATATCATCGACATACTCTTGTCTCCTGTAGATATTTGTCGACCTAAATTGAGCTTAAATATTACTGAGTTAACATCTTGTTGAATTTAAATATAGTCGATAGTGGGAGACTCAAGAGGGAAAATGTTTCGGAAAGTCAGTTCGTTGAAGACAAGATAGCGGGCTACGAGCTACGAGCTACGAGCTACGAGCTACGAGCTACGGGCTACGGGTTACGGGCTTCGAGCCAGGAGCTAGGGGCGTTATTGCAGCAGTGGGGCATTATCCATGTAGGAGCGGCTTTAGCCGCGAAGCTTTAAGAGGCGAATAGTAATAAGCTGTAAGTTAATTATCCATGTAGGAGCGGCTTTAGCCGCGAAGCTTTTGGGCTCGTCATTATGAACTCCGTCTTTGTAAAGAGCAGTATCTATGGTTTTGATTGTTGCTCTTTAATGATTCTATGGCTTGAAAATAAGGTGATATGGATCACGTTTTATTCTCCTTCTTTCATCAATTGGGTTAAAGTAGGGGGATGAGTATCAAAGATACACTATCTCGACCACGCGTCGATCACACGGACATAAACGATGAGCAGCATGGAAATAGACCTGGGTTTAATATTCGACAACAGTTATGCACAAGAGCTGGAAGGTTTTTATGATGCTTGCCTGGGGGATAAGGCGCCGAGCCCCGAATTAGTGAAGTTAAATGCATCCCTGGCAGAGAGCGTTGGCCTGACCAATACCGACTCCGGGGAGTTAGCTCAAGTGTTTTCGGGGAGTGATGCACCAATTGGCGCATCACCATTGGCACAGGTCTATGCCGGACACCAGTTCGGTGGCTTTACTCCTCAATTGGGGGATGGTCGTGCACTCCTGCTGGGGGAGGTACTGGATAAAGAGGGCAAGCGACTCGATCTGCAGCTTAAAGGTTCGGGCCCGACAAAGTTTTCACGCCGTGGTGACGGCAAGGCGGTACTGGGCGCCGTACTGCGAGAGTATATCTTGAGTGAGGCTATGCATGCCCTCAATATTCCTACGACCAGAGCATTAGCCGTCGTCACTACCGGTGAGCCTGTAATGCGAACTCAGTTTCTACCCGGCGCCGTGCTTACCCGCATCGCATCGAGTCATCTGCGTGTCGGTACATTTCAATTTTTCTCCGCTCGTGGTGAGCAAGACAAGGTTAAGCAACTTGCCGATTACGCGATAGCACGTCACTACCCAGAGCTGAAAGAGAGTCAGCAGCCTTATCTGGATCTCCTCTGCGCGGTTCGGGATAAACAGGCAGAGTTAGTTGCCAAGTGGTTACTCGTCGGCTTCGTACATGGTGTGATGAATACTGACAATATGACCATCAGCGGTGAAACCATAGATTATGGTCCCTGTGCCTTCATGGATAACTATGATACCAATGCCGTATTTAGCTCCATCGATGAGCAGGGGCGCTACTCCTATAACAATCAACCAGTTATAGCGCAGTGGAACCTGGCGAGGTTAGCGGAAACCTTATTGCCATTGATAGATGTTGATAGAGACGAGGCGATAGCCCAAGCAACCGAAGCGGTGACAGGATTCTGGGAAACCTTCCATAGATCTTGGCTGGCAGGCATGCGAGCCAAGTTAGGCTTATCGACCATGCAGGAGAGCGATTTAGCACTGTGCGAGCAGTTACTCGAGACCATGTCTGGGCAAGAGGTGGACTTTACCCAGCTGTTTCGACAACTTGCCGGTGATTTAGCAAGTGGCAGCAGTGAAAGCCAAACCCTGTTTAAAGATGCCGGGAAGTTTCTTTTGTGGCGAGAGTCCTGGTTAGCGCGTCTTGAGCAAGAGAGCCTGTCGACACCTGAGCACGTAGAGTTGATGAATGGGGCTAATCCGCTCTATATTCCCAGAAATCACCTGGTTGAAGATGCCATCGATGCCGCCGAGCAAAACGGAGATCTTCAGCCATTTGAGAAACTGCTCGCCGTGCTCGCCAGCCCTTATACTCCACAGGTCGACGCCGACGATTACACTAAGCCGGCGCCCGAGGGTTTTGGCCGCTACACGACATATTGCGGTACTTAAATCGTGAGGTTCAGTGCCCGGGTCTTAAAGCCCGGTCTCATAAGGCCAGATTTATGCAGAAAAGCTCACGCAGACAAGCTTAAGTAGCTCAGGTCGGCAGCATCATTAAATTATCAAGGCACCCATAACGAAGGTGATATAAAAGTGGGTGTCTTCCGGATTTTTAACGCAGATGCTTTGATACAATAGCTACTCTTAGATTATGATGTTCCGGGTACCCTTAGACCATGATAAGGATGTTAATGTCTGCCAACTGCGTGTATCGCTTCTCAATCTTATCTCTGCTTTTGTTACTCGTTAACCCTATGGTAACGGCCGATGTTTATGGAGCCGAACAAGGTGCTGCCAGTATTAATGTGAGTATTAATGTGAGTACTAATGTGAGTACTAATGTGAGTACTAATGTGAGTACTAATGTGAGTACTAATGTTAGTGCTAATGTTAGTGCTATTAATGTGAGTACCGTTGCGGGCGCTGCAGAGAATGCTCCGGTAATTGTCCGATACAATGTAGCTTCTGAGAATATCGATGCAAAGCAGAACTATTACCTCGCCGTGCTTAAATTAGCGTTACAGAAGAGTGAGGCAGAGTTCGGCCCTTTTCTGCTCGAACCTGTCTTTGTCGAGACGCTTCAGGGACGCAGGATAAAACTCGTTGCCGATGAGCAGTTAATTGATGTGATATGGACCATGACATCGCGACAGCGCGAGCAAGAATTAAACGCAATCTATATCCCCATAATGAAAGGTTTGATGGGGTATCGAATAGCATTAATACGAAAGGGTGAGCAAGAACGTTTCGATAAGATCAATACCTTGCCCGAGTTACAGCAATTAACCTGGGGACAGGGGCTGGATTGGCCCGATAGCGATATTCTCGAATCTCAAGGCTTTTCTGTGATGAGAGGCAAGAGCAGCAGCCTGATAGATATGTTATCCAGGGGGCGCTTCGATGCCTTTCCACGGGCACTGCATGAACCCTGGGATGAGGTAAAGGGGCTCGAAGATATTTTGATTGAAAAATCGCTATTAATTAAATACTCGGCGCCCATCTATTTTTTCGTCAATAAGCACAATGAGCAGCTTGCGCGTCGTATCGAGTCGGGGCTCGAGCTGGCCATCGAAGACGGCAGTTTCGACAGGCTCTTCTACAGTCACCCCACCACGGCAGATGTATTACAGCGGGCCAATCTCAAAAGTCGTAAAGTTTTTGAGATCGATAATCCAAACCTCTCTCGCAGGAGCCGTGAGTTACTGAATAATAGAGCGCTCTGGCTTTATGAGTGATTGCCGGATAACGGATGCCCCGAATGTACCGGAGCATCTTGTGCTTAATGAAGGGTTATACCGATTTGAATTATAGTGGGATCTGGCCGAAACGCCCCCCTTGGTAGTCTTCGACAGCCTGCTTTATTTCGGCCTGAGTGTTCATTACAAATGGCCCCATGTGGACAATCTTCTCTTTGATAGGTTGTCCGGCAAGCAGTAACAGACCTGCGCCATCTGCTCCAGCCTTAAGTTCCAGTAACTCCTGACTATCAAGGATCAAATATTGGCCTGCAGCGTAACTTTTATCTATGTGCTTATGGGAGTCCTGGTCATGGTGACTCTTGTCGATAAGGGTTCCCTCGTAGAGATAGAGACCGACAAATTCATGCCTGCCCAGTTGTAGCTCGGCCACTGCATCGGGGCTTAACATCAGATCCGCAATTGCGGCTTTACCTGCCAGATCCTGTATCGGAGCGCTGATACTGGTTTGCCCTGCAAAGGCCCAGTTACCGGCCAGCGCCCTTAATACCGCACCCTTGTCATTCGTTGATTCAGGGTTCGTGGTGTTACTGCTGTCTTCATATCTGGCCGGGCGCATCTTCTGATTAGCGGGCATATTCACCCAAATTTGAAAACCATGCAGCCCCTCATCGGCATCGGCTAATGGCATTTCAGAATGGATAACCCCGCTTCCTGTACTCATCCACTGCACATCTTTAGCCCGAATCGCTTTGACATTACCCAGCTGATCTCTGTGCTCAAAGCCCCCCTTACGAATATAGGTAAAGGTTTCGATGCCGCGGTGCGGGTGAGGCGGGAAGCCACCGATAAAATCTTGCTTATCGTCGGATTTTATCTCATCCAGCATCAGGAATGGATCGAATTTGGTATTGTCAAAATCTGCCACCCGGCGAATATTCACCCCATCGCCATCCATCGCGGGTCTGGCGGGAAATTGATTTATGACTCTCATGAAATACTCCTCAATGTGGCCCGCAGCTAACTCTAAAAAGCTGACGGGCGAGCTAATGAGTCACAGCTTAACAATTAAAGTATCGAACAAATATCGCGTAAATGTGCGCATATCATTCGATTAAATAGAAGTCATTAGGGTGAATATGCTCGCCATTATATGAGAGGCGTGAGGCACATATGGGGGGAGATATGGAGCATTTACAACAACTATTACTTTTTAAAGTAAAGAGAGTCCAATCTTCATTTGAGCCCGTTCTTCAGGCCTTCAGTCAGCGAAAAAACTCTTCCCTCTGCGCTTCCGACATCACACCGTCCATATAAAAAGACAAAATCACTGCAGTAAGTCATAGCAATGTTATCCGATAAAATGCAAGTGTGAACTGGCTTACAGACGACTCCTATTATCTTAATTACCCTTCACTGATGAACAAAC
>Ga0070724_10001821_pt1 | contig 12318 bp, 14 predicted proteins | sample tdDd001_FD_67278 | JGI IMG/M metagenome (GOLD analysis project Ga0070724, IMG submission 67278) | Marine sediment microbial communities from the Atlantic coast under amendment with organic carbon and nitrate - tdDd00.1 | ecosystem: Environmental > Aquatic > Marine > Coastal > Sediment | place...
CAGCAGCAACTGCTGCGTTTACTTCATCTTCTCTACCTAGGGCTACTTTATTTAAAAGTTGTCCATTCATTGGGTTAATATTGTCAAAAAACTCACCACAAGATGAGTCTAAAAATTGTCCGTTAATATAGTGTTGTACTTTATTCATTATTCTAATCCTAATTTTTCTATTGCATGTTGTGCACAAATAATATCTTCTTCTTCAGTTCCCCCAGAAACACCTATAGCTCCAACTTTTTCCCCATTATCAAAAATTGGTAAACCACCACCAAAAGGTATAAGTCTATGCCTATTTGAAAAACCTTGTTCTAAGTGTGGTGCTTCCTTAAAAATATCTGTCCAAGCATTTGTTGCAAATCCAAAACTTGCACTTGTATATGCCTTATCCTTGGCAATATCAATTGAGTGAATAAAAGAGTCATTCATTCTTAAAAAAGCAAGTTCCAATCCTGATGAATCTGTTACACTTACATTTATTTGAATATTTAAATTCTCAGCTTTTTGAACTGCTGCCTCACAAGCAGCATAAGCTGCTTGATATGTAAGATCTTTTCCTACCAAAGTTGCCACTTCAAATCCTATGTGTATACATTTGTAAATGATTCAACTGGTTGATTTGTATGGAAGAAAATTCCTTTCCATAACTCATCCTCTGTCCATGTTACAGTTGGCATATCTTTTTGAACTAAATATCCAAGTCCTGCAAAAGTCTCATTTCTATTTCCTGATGGGTCAAAGAAATAGATTGTATTTCCTCTTGTAATACCGTGTCTTTGTGGAGTAACATCAACTTTTACATTGTTTTTACCAAGAACATCTGCAGCTTTTAAAATATCTGCCCAATCATCTAAGAAGAACGCAAAGTGATGTAATCCCATTTCTGGTCCACCAACAAATGCAATATCATGTGGAGTATTTCCAGCACTTAACCAAGTTGCTAATTGCACTGAACCATCTGGTCCAACAACAACTTGCTCAGCAAGTTTCATATCAAATACATCAATAAATAGTTGAGTATTTTCAGCTACTTTATTAATTCCTTCTTCTGGATTTAATTCACACATTAATAATGCATGATCTAACCAGTGAGAACCAACACCAGTTAATCCATCTGGCCATGGCTCAGGATTTGTAGTACCAACATCTTTTCCTACAAAATCTTTTTCTGCATATAAAATGAAATCATGTCCTGATGGAAGTTTAAAGTGAAGTGTTCTTCCACAAAAAGGCACAACTTCAGGATTTTCAAATCTTGTATCTATACCTCTTTCTTCAAGTTTTGCACTTAAGTCATCTAAATCGCTATCATTTTCTACTTTATAAGCGATATTATTCATACCAGCACTATCACTAGGAGTTAAAACTACAGAGTATTTATCCCACTCATCCCAACATTTAAGGTAAACTCTACCCTCTTCATCTTCATGAGTGATTCTCATATCCATAACTTTTGTATAGTATTTCTTTGACTCTTCAATATCAATTGCATTAATATTAATATGTCCAATTCTCATAATTCCCATTTTCTCTCCTTAAAATTTTTTATACGAAGCCGTATTTTCTCTCTTGAGTTACTCTTTTACATTGGGGCTTACCAATAAACTCAAACTCAATATCAGACTTTGGAATTGCTCTACAAGCAAGTACATAACCTTCATCTTTTTCTTCTTCAGTTATATATTTTTTACTCATTGATAAGGTTTGTACAGCACCATCTAAAATCTTAATTTTACAAACACCACATCCACCACCATGGCAACCATTTGGAGCAAGACTTACTCCTCCTTTTGCCATGCAGTTTAAAATATGATCTTCATTACATGAATTAAAATTTTTATCATTTCCAAGCATCTTTATTTGGTATTTCAAACCAGCCATTTTCATATCCTTTAAAATAATCAATTCATAAAGAATGATATTTTTACTATTGAAACTATACTCGAAAAAATTCGCAGAAAAATCGCAATTTTTGAGAAATTTTTCTAAATTTTTAACAATAAAAAAAGGCCTTCAAAGAAGACCTTTTTTAGATTGATTTAAATAGTGGTGATCGCTGTGTATCAGCGTTTAAGTCAGCTTTTGAGAAGAATTTTTCTGTATAGATATCTTTCTCAAAAAGTCTTCCTCTCATTAGTGTCGTAATACACGCATCAAGCATTGGTGGAGGACCACATAAATATGCTTTATTTCCAGAGAAATTTCCTTCAAAGATATCAGTTGCTGCATCAGTTACAAAACCTTTTCGTCCATCCCAATCTTTTACATCATCATCTGATAAAACTGGAACATAAGTAAAGTTTTCATACTTTTTTTCTAAATCGTAGAATAAATCTGAATAATATAACTCATCTTGGTTTCTAGCACCATGGAAAAGATACATAGGAAGATTATTACCATTTTCTAATTGCTCTAAAATCATTGATTTTGGTGAACTAAGTCCTGAACCACCAGCAAAGAAAATCATTGGTTTTTCTGCTGATTCCCTTACGAAAAATCTTCCATAAGGTCCAGAGATTTTCCTTCTTGCTCCAACTTTTACATTATTGTGAATCCAAGGAGTTGCTTCTCCATCAGGAATTAAAGCTACATTTAACTCAACTATTCTTTTATCATTTGATGAATTACATAAAGAGAATGCTCTTGGTTCATCAAAACCTGGAACATGGTATTGAATATATTGACCTGCTTGGAAATCAATCTCTTCATCAAGTTCTATAAAAATACCTTTAATTCTAGGTGTTAAATCTTTTACTTCTACAACTGTTCCCATAAAATCTTGAACAGGAATAGATCTTGCATCAGGATCTTCATCTACATCTGCTTCAATTGCAGTATCTTCCATAGGTGTAGCTGTACAAGCTAGACATTTACCCTCATCTTTTTCCATATCCATTAAGGCAAAAGGTGAAGCTGCTCCATAGTCAACTTCCCCTTCTAGAATTTCAACTTTACAAGTTCCACATAATCCATGAGAACAAGCATGAGGGATATAAACACCTTGTCTTAAGGCAGCGTCAAGGATGGTTTGACCATCCTCAACCTCTATTACATCACCAGTTGGTTCTATTTCTACTTGATAAGCCATACTAAATTCCTACTCCATTTATACCTGTTAAATGTGGAGTTTCAAATCTAATTAATGACTTATGGTCAACACCATTTTCTATTAAAGACTTTTCAAAATCAGGAGTAAACTCTTCATTGTTTAATCTCCAAACAACTGAACCATCTTCAAAGTTAACTTTTTCAAACTCTGGGTGATCTTTATAACAAGCTGGCATAACCTCAGCAATTAGTGCCCCAAAAGGCATTTGTGGAGGTAAAGGGAAAGCCATAGCTGAGTTAATTAACTTATGTCTATCCCAACCAATATATACTAATTGATTACCATGAAACTTATCAACACTATCCATCATAATAGTTGGATAATCTGCTTTTGCTACTAATGCCATCTTATGCTTCTCCCTTCCATTCTTTCCACATTTTTTCATCTTGTGAACCAACATAATCAAAGTTATCTACACCTGGTTCAACTTTATACCACTTTAATACATCTGGTAATGTAGCCCCACCACAATTTCCTTGAAAAATTTGGTGAACTGGTAACCATGACTGTACATATTTTTCTGGTTCTTCTTCAAAAATATTTTTACAATGATCTGAACAGAAGTGGAATCTCTCGCCATTAAATGTAGTCATTTTATGAACAACTTGCATTGGATCTTCATTTTCACAATCAGTGTAAAGCATTGGAATTTGACACGTTTGACATAACTGTGGAAGCATCTCAGAGTAGTATCTCTTACCTTCTTTTTCTAGTTTTGCCCATTGCTCATATACTGGTCTGTAATATTTATCAAATGTATTTGGATACTTCTCACTTAACCAATCCATTTTCTTTTCATCTGGTAACCATGTATGGAATGGTGCAGCAGCATTATGAGTATAGAATGTCATCCAAATTTGGTGAGACAAGTGCTCTTTTTCAGCACTTACAGTACCAGCACAATCAGGGATTTTAATACCATATCTCTCTAAATCTTTAAATAGTGCTACAGTATTTTCTTCGAAGTATAACTCCCAAGCCTCTTTCCAAGATTGTGGTGATTCAGGTAACATGTAATCCATCATCATTGCAACAAGTCCAAGAACTTTATATCCTCTCCAAGTCCACTTATCAATCCATTTTTGAACAACTGGAACATTATCTGGATCTTGCTCTAACATAAACTTAATTGCTTGAAGACCTAAAGTCATGTGTCTAGCTTCATCAGATTGTGCAGAGAATCCAAATGTTACAGTTGCCATATCTCCATTGTAAGCTGCACCAGACATAAATGGTACAAATAGTAAGTTAGTTAAAACATACTCAAAAGAGAATCCAATAGCAATCATAAACTCAAATGGTCCAGCACTTCTTGCATCATCAAAGAATGATTTTGGAACTGATAAATACCAAACTCTATCATGCCAGTGTGACCACTCAGAGAATCCATTGAAGTACTTGTTATAGTGACTTAAAGTATGAATTTGTGTTTGAACGTGTCTTAACTCATCAATTGCTTGCATTTGACAAGCTACTCTTGGTCCATCACCTCTAAATTGTCTAGCAACATGAGCGAATCCTCTGTGTGCTTGATACTCTAGTGGAGATACACCAGTTAAGAATAGTTTTAATGCAGATACATATCTTGCATCAGTAATGTTCTTTTGTCCATTATTTTGAGCAAATGCATCAATAATTGCATATAATTTCTTATCTTTTTCACCTTGATACTTCCAGTAAGCATCCATAGTCATTCTAAATGGATCTTCCCAAGCTTCCCAATCGTGAATTTTGATACCTTCAAATGTATCTTCAGGGAAAACATCATCCATATCTTGATATGTAGTTTCCCAACCAAGTCTTGTCATATACTTGTATTTGTCTTTCATACTTAGACGTTTTTTTCTAGTTTTAGTACCCATTGTCATGATATTCTCCTTTTAGTTTTCCCAATATAATGTAAAGTGGTCATAGTCTTCATCAACATTTCCTGCTAATGAAATAAGAACAAGTTGAATCTCTTGTGGATCCCAGTCTCTTCCAACATATCTTGAAACAGTTTGGGCATTTACTACTAATTTACCCTCTGCTGTAACTCTTGTCATTGCAGGTTGTTGTTCAACTACTGCATGTTCATTATCCTCTTTGATTGCCTCGATAATTGCTCTTGTCTCTTCTACTGCTTGTAGTGCTAAAAATACTTTTGACATCCATCTCTCCTATAGGTTTAAACCATTTTTATTTAACCTTGTAACTAAGGCATCTTTGATTTCATCCATTGACTCTTCTGGATTATCAAGTACTTTTTGAGCTAATGGCATAACAGCAAGATATGCAATATCAATATATTTTTTACACCAAGTATTTAATAACTCTTTATTCTCTTCTGATTCAGATGATGCAACTTTTACAGTCATGTCAATCCATCTTGCACACTCTTCATTCCAAGATGTGATAAACTCAGTCATCATAGCTTGAGCTGAACCACCTTTTGAGTTTAATTCTTGTTCTAAGATATTGAAGTATAGTGGGTGAATAAATGCGTCTAAAACAACATTTTGTGCAATATGTAATTCAAACCAATCTTTTAATACAAATGTATCTTCCATTGCTTTTCTTAATGGTTGCCATGCACCATTATCCATCCACATCTGTTTTGCATTACTTAAAATTACTGCATCATTTTCTGATAATAGTAATCCAATTCTTGTTAGATATTGAGCTATTCCTAATCTATCTTCAGCATGGAACATAAATGCGCTTGTAATTGCTGCACCATAACCTTCTGCACATAAGTGAAGGTTATTCATATTTGCTCCCCACTCATAGTGTCTTAAAGGTAAAACATAATTTAAAATAAGATCTTTTACCTCTTCTGGCATAGTCTCTAACATATTTCTTTTTTCAACAAATACAAAGTTTTGCTCAGCAACCTCTTGCTGTTTAGCCCTTGCAATTACATATGATGAATAGTGATACTGTCTTGGGTCCATAAACTTGTACCAATCTTCCATTACTATTGCAGTTTTTTTCACATCATATAATTCAAATTCAGGGTTCGCTAAAGGTCTATAGTGAAAGTTTGCCGTAGCTTGCACATCTAAAACAGCTTCTTCATATCTTGAAGCCATCTTCCCTTCACCAATTCTTCTAGCAACATGCCCAAAAGTTTCCCTTTTTGGCTTAATATTTACACTTTTGATATCTAAAGACATTTTCTAACTCTCCTTATTTAGTTAATGTACCAACAACGCCGTATTGCCACTTGTGCTTATCATTCTCAACATCAATCTCTTGTTCTGGTGTCAAATGTTCAACTTCATGTCTAATACAAAACTCATCAAATTGCTTTTTTGGTAAAGCAAGTTCAACATACATACATGGATCACCAACTGAAAAATCAAACTCTACTAATCCAGTTTTTCTTATCTCAGTAACATGTACATATTTCTTCTGAAGCGGTGATTCATTTTTCATGATAACTACCTTCCAATTGTCAATTTTAGTTTCAGTTTGAAGTTTAATAGAAAAAAATCGCAAAATTATCGCAGTATTTATTGAATGGTTTTTTTTATGTTATAATCATCAAAAATTAGTTCAAAGAGTGTAAATATGGGGAAGTTCAGCAAATTTATTCTAAATAACAATTCCATTCCAACTAAGTTTTCTCTAACTTATATCGCAATTGGTGTAATGGGAATTATCTTCTTAGACAAGTTAATCACAGAGTTTTCAAAATATAACTCTATACATGAGCAAGGGCCATTAACTTTTGGTATTTTGTTTCTTTTTACAACTGCATTAATTCTTTTTATTATGCTAAATCATATGCAAAAAGTTATTGTTAAGATTGAACATTCATATAGAGAGTTACAAGAAAGAGATAAAGAGAGATTAGTTCCTTATGAGTTTGCTTTAAATAACTCAATTGATGCAATTTACTGGTTTACATTAGATGCAAAGTTTATATATGTAAATGAGGCTGCTTGTAATATGGTTGGTAGGTCAAAAGAGGAGTTTTTAGAGCAAATGCATCTTGAAGACATGGATCCAAACTTCAATAGAGAAACTGCAAAACAGTGTATGCAAGAGATTTTTAACCATAAAAGTTGGAGACTTGAAACAACACAAATAAGAAAAGATGGAACAATATTCCCAGTTGAAGTATCAGGACATGGCTTTACTCATGGGGGAAGAGATTATGTTTGTGCATTTGCTAGAGATATGACTCAAAAACAAGAGTACAAAACAAAAATCACAAAAATGAACCAAGAGCTTCAAAAATCACTTGAAGAGAAAGAGATTTTATTAAAAGAGGTTCACCATAGAGTTAAAAACAATATGGAAATCATCTCATCTTTACTTAATATGCAAGAAAGAAGAACAGATGATGAAGATATGATTTATGTTCTTCAACAAAGTAGAAGCCGTATTCATACTATGGCTTTAGTACATGAGTTTTTATATAGAGGAAGAAGCCTTGCATATATTAATCTTCCTGATTATATAAAAAGATTAGTTGAAGATATCAAAGATTTATACTGTTCTCAAAATACTCACTTAGAAGTAGATTTAAATGTTGAAAAGCTAGTTTTTTCTACTAATAGATGTATTCAAATAGGGATGATACTTCATGAACTTTGTGTTAATTCCCTTAAATATGCCTTTAAAGAAAATAGAGACAATAAATTATTAATACATATTAAAACAAAAAATGATTTAATAGAGCTCAAACTTAAGGATAATGGGGAAGGAATATCTTCTATTGATGATTTAGATTGTTCTGATTCAATAGGTACACAACTAATTTTTTCAATTGTACAAGATCAACTTGATGGTGATATTGAGTTTAGAAACAATAATGGATTAGAGTGTAATATTAAATTCCCAAAAAAGGAAGATGATTATGAGTAAAACTAAGATTTTAATAGTAGAGGATGAAACAATCATTGCTATGAATCTAAGGGAGACTCTAAAAGAGCTTGGATATGACTGTTGTGGAACTGCTCCAAATAAGTGTAGAACTATTAAGATTCTAGACTCAGGAGTAAAACCTGATTTAATTTTAATGGATATATATCTAAAAGGTCCAACAACAGGTATTGAGCTTGCAGATGAACTAAAAGTAACTATGCCTGAAGTGCCTATTATATTCTTAACTGCAAACTCTGAGAGTGTAACAATAAAAGAGGCTTCAAAAACATCGCCATATGGATATATTTTAAAACCATATAAAAAACAAAGTCTTCATGCAGCAATTGAAATAGCACTATCAAAAGCACAAGAAGATAATCAAAAAATTAAAAAACTAGATGCAATTGAGAATATAAATAAAACTTTAGAACACCAACTATCTGTAAATACAGATAGAAACCATAGAACTATTCAACTAAAATATGGTTATCTTTATGATAAAGAAGCACAAATTCTTTATTTTGGAGATGAGCCTATAAAACTTACTGCAAAAGAGAAAAAGATTATTGATTTATTATGCTGTAGTGCAGGACAATTTGTATCTCAAGAACAAATAGAATACTCTATTTGGCAAGATGAACCAGCAGGTTATGCTGCATTTAGGTCAGTACTATTTAGACTTAGAAATAAAGTTCATAAAGACCTTATCGTAAATCAAAATAATGCAGGTTATAAAATAGAACTTTTCTAAAAATCAAAAACTGCGATAATAATACGATTTAATTCCACTATTATCTCTTTTATTTTACAAAAGGGATAATATGGATTTAAAAATTCAAAATAAAACTGCCTTAGTAACTGGTTCTACTGCTGGAATTGGTTTTGCTACTGCTTTAAAACTAGCCCAAGAAAACTGTACTGTTTATATAAATGGAAGATCACAAGAAAATGTTGATAATGCAATTAAAAGAATCCAAGAAAAAGTAGAAAACTCTAATGTTTTTGGAATTGTAGCTGACTTATCAACAAAAGAAGGATGTGATTATCTAATAGAAAAGCTTCCAAAAGTAGATATTCTAATCAACAATCTAGGTATTTTTGAACCAGTTGAGTTTGAAAATATCAGTGATGAGAAATGGTATGAAATGTTTGATACTAATGTAATGAGTGGAGTTAGATTATCAAGACACTATTTCCCTTTGATGTTAGAGCAAAACTGGGGAAGAGTTGTATTTATATCAAGTGAATCTGCCTATCAGATACCAAAAGAGATGATACATTACGGTATGACTAAAACTGCACAACTCTCTATCGCAAGGGGTTTAGCAGAATTAACAAAAGGAACAAATGTTACTTCTAACTCTGTTATTTTAGGGCCTTCTAATTCTGAGGGAGTTACTACATTTTTAAGTGATTTTGCAAAAGAACAAGGTATCACTTTTGAGCAAATGGAAAAAGATTTTTTTCAAAATGTAAGACCAACTTCACTACTTCAAAGATTTACTGACGTTGAAGAGATAGCAAATCTTATAGTTTATACAGCAAGTTCACTATCAAGCGCAACAAATGGTGCAGTATTGAGAGCTGACGCTGGTGTAGTTCAATCAGCAATATAAAGGAGTCAAATGAAAACATATAATATTTCACTAATTAAAGGTGACGGGATTGGAGTTGAAATCATAGATGAAGCAGTAAAAGTTTTAAATGCTGTTTCTAAAAAATGTGATTTTGACCTAAAATATGAAGAGTACCTAATGGGTGGATGTGCTATTGATGCAACTGGTCATCCTCTTCCACAAGAGACAGTTGATGGAGTATTAAACTCTGATGCTTGTTTATTTGGAGCTATTGGAGGAGAGAAATGGGATAATCTTCCAAGAGAGTTAAGACCAGAGTCTGGACTTTTAAAGTTTAGAGAAGAGTTAGGTGTATATGCTAATCTAAGACCTGCAATTGTTTATGATGAACTAACAAATGCTTCTACACTAAAACCTAAGATTATTGAGGGTTGTGATATTATGGTTGTAAGAGAGCTAATCGGTGGTATTTACTTTGGGCAACCAAGACATAATGATGGGTTTAAAGCTTTTAATACTATGGAATACTCAAAAGAAGAGATTCAAAGAATTGGTAAAACTGCCTTTGAACTTGCAATGAAAAGAGATAAGAGATTATGTTCTGTTGATAAATCAAATGTTCTTGAAGTATCTCAACTTTGGAGAGCTACTATGATTGAGTTATCAGAAGATTACCCTGAAGTTGAGTTAACACATATGTATGTGGATAATGCAGCTATGCAACTTGTGAGAAATCCTAAACAGTTTGATGTGATTGTAACGGGAAATATTTTTGGTGATATTTTATCGGATACTGCTTCTATGGTAGTGGGTTCTATTGGATTACTTCCAAGTGCTTCAAGTGGAGATAAAACAGCAGTTTATGAGCCAATTCATGGTTCAGCTCCTGATATTACAGGTATGGGTATTGCTAATCCTATTGCAACAATTGAGAGTGCGGCTATGATGTTAAAATACTCACTAAATGAAGAAAAAGCTTCGAACATAGTTCAACAAGCTATAAAAGATGTTTTAAAAGATGGGTATAGAACAAAAGATTTAGCATCTTTTGATGCAAAAGAGGTTTTAAATACATCGCAAATGGGTGATATTATAGTTGAGTATATCAACAAATAAAATGAAGCTTTTGCTTCATTTTATACTTTAGCTTAATTCACACATCTTATCTCTATATTCATGTCTTTCATATACACCAATGATTTTCAATTCTTCTACAAAAAACCTCAGTTCATCTAAGGCTAATTGTAATCTTAACTCATCAGTATGACCATATAAGTCCACATGGAACTGTGTTGAATACATACTACCTATTCCAGAGTAACTCTCAATTTTAATTAAGTCTATTCCATTTGTTGCAAAACCACCTAAGGCTTTATATAAAGCTGCTGGAATATTTCTAACAGAAAAAATTAAAGATGTAATATATGATTTATCTTCTTGAAAAGCTGGAATTTTCTCTTCTTTTGAGAGAATTATAAATCTAGTAACATTTCCTAAATAATCAGAAAAGTTCTCTTTTACAATCTCTAAGTTATAGATTTGTGCTGCCATAGTTGACGCAATAACCGCATGAGTTTTATCATCTGATTTCTCTAATTTCATTGCAGAACCAGCTGTATCAAACTCTGAAATTGCTTCTAGGTTTAGCTCTTTTATATTATTCATACATTGTGCTAAGGCTTGTGGGTGAGAAGATACTGTTTTTAAATCTTCTAATTTATAACCTTTTTTAGCTAATAGTGCATGTCTAATTGGATGAAAATACTCATCTATAATATTTAACTGCATTTTTGGAACAAGTCTATAAATCTCTTCTACTCTTCCAGCAGATGAGTTTTCAATTGGAATTACTCCAAAGTCAGCTTTTCCTTGTTCTACCATTTGCATTGATTCTAAAAAAGAATCTGAGGCTACTAGTTTTGAATTTGGGAAAAGATTACTACTTGCTAAGTGAGAATAAGCACCTTCAACACCTTGATAAACAACAGTTTTATCCATAAAACTCCTTTTAATTATTTCTAATTATATCCATGAAATACTAATTTTAAAAATCATGCGATTCTTTTGCGATTTCATATATTTTATTTAAATTATTTGTTTCTATCTCTATTATATGTGAATTCTAAAAGTGTTGAGATAGTTCTAGTATAAGGAGCATCAACTCCTAGTTTTTCACAGTTTTTTATAACAACGCCACAAATTTGCTCTAACTCTAAATCCCTATTGTTTTCTTTATCAACCCACATTGAAGGTTTTACTGATTGAAACTGTGTATAAAGTTCAAACATTTTGTCAGCATCTTCTTGCGTTAGATTAACTCCAACTGCATTTGAAGCTTTTGCTGCTTCACTCATAAGTCCATATATTAACTTTGAAGTTTTTTCATGTCTAATAAGAGGACCAGATTCAACTTCTAGCAATGCACAGATTGCATTTACTCCATTATTAACTATTAGTTTATTCCAAAGTTCTAGTTTTATGTTTTCACAAATAATAGTCTTTGTTTGAGTTTTATCTAAAACAGCTTTTAGCTCGTCTAAAAACTTAGCATTTCTTTCATTTGAATTTATTGCTCCAATTAGTGTTTCAACTCCACCTTCACAATGAACATGACCAAGTCCTACTGTATGAGATACTATAAGCCTTGTTAATCCACCTATTACATACTCTTTATTGTAATATTGTTCCATAATATCTTCATTGTCAACTCCATTTTGTAATGAGATATAATATGGGATTTTTGAAGACCCTTTTGTCCAAGAAGCAAGCTTTTTAGAAATA
>Ga0070724_10001824_pt1 | contig 12313 bp, 9 predicted proteins | sample tdDd001_FD_67278 | JGI IMG/M metagenome (GOLD analysis project Ga0070724, IMG submission 67278) | Marine sediment microbial communities from the Atlantic coast under amendment with organic carbon and nitrate - tdDd00.1 | ecosystem: Environmental > Aquatic > Marine > Coastal > Sediment | place...
CTGAGTCTGTTACTAATTAAATAGGGGCCTATGCCCCTATATTCTGGAAGAAAACATGGCCTACTCTACTTTTTGTCAAACACCTAACAATGCCCGTCTTGAACCTATGTTCCTGGGACAATCGGTCAACGTGGCTCGTTACGACGTGCAAAAATATGAAGTGTTTGAAAAACTAATTGAAAAGCAACTGTCTTTTTTCTGGCGTCCTGAAGAGGTCGATGTCAGTAAAGATAAAATTGATTATGCCGCCCTTCCAGAGCATGAAAAGCATATCTTCATCTCTAATCTCAAGTACCAAACATTACTGGATTCAATCCAGGGCCGTTCACCTAATGTGGCTTTCCTGCCTTTGGTTTCACTGCCTGAGCTTGAAACCTGGATTGAAACCTGGTCATTTTCTGAAACGATTCATTCTCGCTCATACACACATATCATTCGTAATATCGTCAATGATCCATCTATCGTGTTTGATGATATCGTCGAAAACGAAGAGATCCTCAAACGTGCTACCGATATTGCCCAGTACTATGATGACTTGATCAAGCTTACCCAGGCATTTCACCTGCTAGGTGAAGGCACCCATACCATCGATGGTAAAGAGGTGTTGGTCACCGAGCGTGAGATCAAGAAATCACTCTATCTGTGTATGATGTCAGTCAACGTACTCGAAGCCATTCGCTTTTACGTCAGCTTCGCCTGTTCGTTCGCCTTTGCGGAACGTAATGTTATGGAGGGTAACGCTAAGATTATTCGCCTTATCGCACGAGATGAAGCCTTGCACCTCAATAGCACTCAACACATCATCAAACTCATGCAAGCCGGAGTCGATGATCCTGAGATGGGTGAGATAGCCAAAGAGTGTGAGCAACAAGCTTATGACATCTTCGTAAAAGCGGCGGAACAGGAAAAAGAGTGGGCTCAGTACCTGTTCAAAGACGGTTCTATGATCGGCTTAAACGAGCAGATCCTATGTCAGTATGTTGAATACATTACTAATGAGCGCATGAAATCGGTTAACCTTGACCTTCCATATGAAAATATTTCAAACCCGCTTCCCTGGATGAAGAATTGGCTCGAGAGTGATTCGGTGCAGGTTGCGCCTCAGGAAGTTGAAGTATCCTCGTACCTTGTGGGTCAGATCGATGCATCGATCGATGAGAGTGAGTTTGAAGACTTTGACCTTTAATCCCATTTTCAAAAAAGCGCCAATTGTAAGCCTTCAAGGCCAGCCTGTGTTGCTGTTTACTCAGCAGCACACCAGCCTTTTAATGGCATTGGAGCAAAAGCAGATAAAGGTGTTTTCAGAGTGCCGCAATGGATATTGCGGTGCCTGTAAAACCAAGATAAAAAGCGGTAGTGTGACTTACCATACTGAGCCTCTGGTTTCACTGGGATCTGATGAGTGCCTGCCCTGCTGTTGTATGCCCGACGGTGATATCGACTTAGACCTGTCTGCCGATGGGGTTCAGGTTGTCAGAGCGACAGCTAAACACGAGCGCCCGGAAACCGCGAATATATAATCTGTTCCACCTCTGTTACCTATCGGTGTAATGCCCTAGCAGCCGTGACTTTTCTTATTTTCTGCCCGATGAGGCTTTCTCACGGTAAATTCAACTCGAAATATCGTGTCATTGACGGTATTTAACGAAATAAAACAACGATATATCACAATTTATTGATCTTGCTCCCGCCCGCGAACCATGCCGCACTTTAATCCATGCTTGGCATATTTTTTGAAGTATCAGATCATCCAAAACTAGGGTGGTAAGGTCAGCATTCAACATAGTTAGCCTTACCGCCGTGATCTCGTACTGATACCGATCGGTATTACGCACTAAATAAGGGCTGAAACATCTTGAATACTGACAAGAAAAAATACGGTTCCATTAAACATCTCCTGATAGCGACATTCTCTACTCTGGCCTTCATATTCTGTATCGGACTGGTACTGATAGGTTACAACATAGAAAATGTTCGCTCTCAGATAGACTCGTTGGAACGTGAGTATGTTTCCAGCAATCTTGCAGCTGAACTGCTTCAATCGAGTTCAGGACTTCGAAGGGAGCAGATCGGTTACAGCTTAAGACGCGTATTGGGCACTCAGATGAGTTCGGATTCGGTTCAATATATCGAGCGTGAAGCCATCACACTCAATCAAACCTTCACAGAGTTAAAGAAAAGAGCAAATACCCGAACACAGCAACAGCTGACACAATTAGAACAACCCATTGCAGAATTTAAGTTACTTCATGACCAATTTTTAGCCATGGATAGCAAGGCTGAGCCAAAAGAGACGGCTAAGATGCTAACCTCAACTGCCTCCTGGAAAATCTATGACAGAATTGAAACCGGCATACGGGCACTTTCTGAGCGACAAGCCGAAACAGTCAATTACGCCAAGCAGTCCAGTGCCAAAGCAATCGATAGCTTAAAGATCTGCCTCATTATCATTGCTGCAATTTTCATCATGGTTATCATCTTTGCTGGCATTATCCTTATACGCCGCATCCTTTCACCACTTCAAGCAACCACAGAAGTGCTAACAGAGATTTCGGCTGGAAACTTAGCGGTTGATATTGAACGAGCAAGGTTTAACAGCAGTGAGTACAGTGCGTTAGCCGATGTTCTTACCTCGACCCGAATGAAGCTTCAACAGATGATAACCCAAATCGGCACCTCTTCTGTGCAGTTGGGAAGCGCCGTTGAAGATCTGGGCAGCGTCGCAAACGATTCGGCCACCGGCATGGAGCAGCAACGTAATGAAGTCACTCAGGTTGCGACAGCGATGAACGAGTTACAGTCATCGATCGTCGAGATCTCACGTAACACCAGCCAAACGGCTGAATTCGCCAATAATGCAGTTGAAGCTACCGCACAAGGACAGAGCGTGGTCTCCTCAACGCTTGCGGCCATCGATGAGTCTGCCACAGAAATAGCCCGGGTTAACACCGTCATCGAGCAGTTACAAAAAGACACCGATGCAATTGCGGTTATTTTGGATGTGATAGCCAATATTACCGAGCAGACAAACCTGCTTGCCCTCAATGCAGCTATTGAAGCTGCACGAGCGGGAGAACAAGGGCGCGGTTTTGCCGTGGTGGCTGACGAGGTCCGGGTACTGGCACAGCGTACACAAACATCGGCGCGAGAGATTAAGGACACCATTGAAGTATTACAGGACCGCGCAAAACTAGCCGTACAATCGATGCAATCGAGTCAGGGCAAGATGCAAACCAGTGTGGTAGCAGCAGATCAGGCTCACCTCGCGATGGAAGAGATCAGCAATGCGATCGGTAGTATCAATGATATTGCCATACAGGTTGCCAGTGCCACCGAACAGCAAACCGCCGTTACCGAAGAGTTAAATTGCAATATCACCAATATCAGTGATGCAAGTAAGCGGGTATCTGACGGATCGCATCTCGTATCCCAGTCCAGTCGCGAGCTGAGACAGCTTTCTGTCAATCTCGACGGCATGATCCAGCAGTTCAGAGTCTAGTAGTTATTCAAAGTTCGCTTTAAAATAAAAAAGCCTGAATGTCTCCCGGAAAGTATCGAGAGATATTCAGGCTTTTAGCGCCCTTGTTCAAAGTAGAAGTGTGACTAGTTCACTAGAGTCTTATGGCCAGCTCGGCCCCTTGTCTGATGGCCCGCTTGGCATCCAGTTCAGCAGCAACATCCACGCCACCTATCAGGTGTACAGGTAACCCGGTTGCCTTCATCTCATCGAGCAGTGTTCTGTTTGACTCCTGACCCGCACAGAGTACGACATTATCGACGGCAAGTATCTCATCCTGCCCATCGACTGAGATATGTAACCCCTGGTCATCAAACTTTTGGTAAGTCACGCCGGTTTTCATATGAACATGATGCTTTTTCAATACCAGACGATGGATCCATCCGGTGGTTTTACCCAAACCTTTACCCATCTTGGTACTTTTACGTTGTAGCAGATAGATCTGGCGAGGAACCTCGGCCGATTCCGGTTCAATCAAGCCACCTCTTTGGCTGTATTCTTTATCTATGCCCCACTGCTTCAACCATTTATCCGGTTGGAGTGTCGTAGATTCCGGCTCACACAGATAATGTGCCATATCGAAACCTATGCCACCGGCACCAATAAGGGCAACGCTTTCACCTAAGGTCACTTCACCATTCAGCACTTGTTGATAATCAACGACTCTTGGGTCTTCAAAGCCCGGCAGATCGATTTTACGCGGAACAACACCGGATGACATGACCACTTCATCGAAATGCTCATCTCTGACGACAGAGGCATCCAGCCGTGTATTTAGACGCAACTCGACGTTATTGAGTTTCATCTGTTCGTTGAAATAACGTATGGTCTCGTTGAACTCCTCTTTACCGGGGATCTTCCGGGCGAGGTTAAATTGGCCTCCGACTTCAGATTTTGCCTCAAATAAGACGACCTCATGGCCACGGGACGCGGCGTAAATAGAGAAGGCCATCCCAGCTGGTCCTGCGCCCATCACAGCGATGCGCTTCTTATTTGTGGTCGGTGTAAAGTTGAGCTCGGTTTCATAACAAGCTCTTGGATTAACCAAACAGGTTGCACGCTTCAGGGCAAAAGTATGATCCAAACAAGCCTGATTACAGCCAATACAGGTATTAATCAGCTCGGGAGTATCCGCTGCCGCTTTATTCACGAAGTCAGCATCGGCAAGGAAAGGTCTGGCCATAGACACCATATCGGCCTGACCAGAAGAGAGAATGTGCTCGGCTATCTCAGGTGTGTTTATGCGGTTCGTCGCAACCAAGGGTACCGACACCTCTTTCTGAAGTCGCTCCGTTACCCAGGCAAAACCACCTCGTGGAACGCTGGTCGCAATGGTCGGTACTCTGGCCTCATGCCAGCCGATACCCGTATTGATAATGGTGACACCGGCTTTTTCTAACCACTTGGCCAGCTCAACCACTTCCTCCCAGCTTGAGCCATTATCGACTAAATCAAGCATTGAGAGTCTGAAGATGATGATGAAATCGTCGCCGACTTTTTCACGAATCGTACGTACAATTTCCAGTGGAAAACGAACCCGGTTATCGAAGGTCCCGCCCCACTCATCGTCTCTGACGTTAGTGCGACTGCTGATAAATTGATTGATGAGGTAGCCTTCACTGCCCATAACTTCGATACCGTCATAGCCCGCTTTCTTAGCGAGAGCGGCACTGGTCGCATAATCTTTGATTGTGCACTTTACTTGTCGCGACGACATGGATGAGGGTGTAAATGGGGTGATGGGTGACTTAATCTTACTGGGCGCTTGTGAAAAAGGATGATAACCATAGCGACCGGCATGCAATATCTGCATACAAATTTTACCGCCGGCGTCGTGGACCGCATTGGTCACCACCTTATGCTTGCCCACTTGCCAGGGAAAACTGAGCTGGCAGGCGTTAGGGGCTAAACGTCCACGAAGATTAGGGGAAATGCCGCCGGTAACGATTAAGCCAACGCCACCAAGTGCACGCTCCTTATAAAAAGCCGCCAGTTTCTCAAAACCGCCCTTTTCCTCTTCCAGACCGGTATGCATTGAGCCCATAAGCACACGGTTTTTTAACTGAGTAAAGCCCAGATCTAAGGGTTCTAATAAATGAGGAAACGACATTCAAACATCCTTTTTAAACAAGTGATTTAAACCAGCATACCCTTTGTATTATCTCAGCTCAACTATATCTTATGAAGTGGCATAGGTTAAAATTAGGTATATATAAGCAGCACAAAAGATTCAAGGTACATTTCATTGGCGCTAAATGGGTTTCACCCCAAAATACCCACTTACAGATTCCTTTACAATTCAGTTTTCCCTCTCAAGCTTTTTTCAGTTAGCATATATAGATTGGAGTAATATAGGAGTGGATAATGTCCGCTAAACCCTCATTTATAAAAAGAATATCCCTACTGATTTGGAATACCTTAAATGGGATCCGTAAGCTGATCCTTAATCTTTTCTTCTTTGGTATTCTTGCGGCAGTCATAGTCGCGATGACAGTCGAAGATGATGTCAAACTTGAATCTGGCTCGGCGTTAGTGCTTAACCTTTCCGGCTCTGTTGTTGAACAGAAAAGGCAGGTCGACCCGATCGAAGCTGCCATGAAAAACAGCAAGAGCCACGACGCCAGTGGTGAGCTGCTACTTGCCGATGTCCTCAATGTTATCGATAACGCGGCCCTGGACACACGGATTTCATCGATAGTACTGGATATTGGTCATCTAAAATGGACCGGGATCAGTAAACTCCAATCGATTGGCGACGCATTAACCCGTTTCAAAGAATCAGGAAAACCTATCGTAGCCAAAGCAAACTGGTATGGCCAAAACCAATACTTTCTTGCCAGCTTTGCCGATACTATCTACCTAAACCCTCAAGGTAGTGTCGAACTGGAAGGATTGAGTCGCTATCGCCAATACTATAAGTCGGCGTTAGAAAAACTAAAGGTTAAGGCCCATATCTTCCGTGTCGGAACCTTCAAGTCAGCTGTGGAGCCCTATATTCGGGACGACATGTCACCCGCGGCTAAAGAGGCCAATACCGAACTCCTTAATGATATCTGGGCAAATTATGAAACTCAGGTCGCCGAGAATCGCAATATTTCAGCCGATAAACTCGTTCTCAGTGCCGAGCAATACCTTATCGAGTTAGATAAAGCCAACGGCAAGTCTGCCGAGATGGCGCTGAATATGAACTGGGTAGACGAGCTGGCATCAGCCGAATCATTCAGACTTGAAATGATCGACACCGTGGGTAAAGCCGCCGAAGGTAACAGCTTCAAGCAGATCAACTTTTTCGATTATCAGTCTTTGATTGCCACTCACCCTTCTCTGATGATCGAGGATACGGTCGGTATTATTGTCGCCAAGGGGACCATACTGAATGGTAACCAGCCTGCCGGACAGATAGGTGGCGAAAGCACCTCAAAGCTGCTGCGTAAGGCGCGTTTCGATGATCAGGTTAAAGCCGTTGTATTAAGGGTCGATAGCCCTGGTGGTAGCGCATTTGCTTCTGAGCAGATAAGACAAGAGGTGTTGGCACTCAAATCCGCCGGTAAGCCGGTTGTTGTGAGTATGGGTAGCTATGCCGCCTCCGGAGGTTACTGGATTTCGGCCAGCGCAGATTATATCTATGCGACACCAACCACGCTGACCGGTTCTATCGGTATCTTCGGTATGGTGACAACATTTGAAGACTCGTTATCCAGCATAGGCATACACACAGACGGTGTCGCCACCTCTGATTGGGCTGGGATATCGGTTACAAAGGGCCTCACTCCTGAGATCAAATCAGTCATTCAACGTCATATAGAACGTGGCTATCATGATTTTATCTCGCTCGTTGCAACTGAGCGTGACATGAGTCTGGACGATGTCGACAATATCGCTCAGGGACGCGTCTGGTCCGGTAAGAAAGCCGTCGAATTAGGCTTAGTGGATGAACTGGGTGATCTAGACAGCGCTGTAGCCAAAGCTGCCAAGATGGCAAATCTTGATGGCTTCGATAGTGAGATCATAGAGCAGGAGCTGAGTCCACAAGAGATCTTCATCCAGGAGATGTTCGCTTCGGCTACGGCCTACCTGCCACAATCGACAACCAGTACCGTATTGGAGCAGCTGCTATCCCAGTGGTCTGGTGTCATTGAAGAATTCAGTTCATTCGATGATCCTAACGGCATGTACCTCTACTGCGATACCTGTAACTTCTAGTCAGTATCCAGTTAACCAAAACCGGTATGGAGCTTCTCCTACCGGTTTTTTTATGCCTCAACTCTTCTTCAAATACAAAAATTTAGCGATATCTCAGATTTTTTATTGGGGTGAACAGTTCTAGCAAGTATACTTCTGCCAACTAGGGCTCATCTGAAGTAGAAAATGACCAAACGTTCCATATATGTAGCCTATACAGGCGGTACGATAGGTATGCAAAAAACGGCTCAAGGGTTTGCACCTGTCGCCGGATTTCTCACTAATTGTGTTAAGTCTATGCCTGAATTTTATCATGACGAAATGCCCGATTTTGTCATTCATGAATATAGCCCTCTCATAGATTCTTCAGATATGGCGCCTACGGATTGGCAGATGATCGCCAACGATATCAAGGCGAATTACGACGACTACGATGGGTTCGTTATCTTGCATGGTACTGACACCATGGCCTTTACTGCTTCTGCGCTTTCATTTATGTTGCAGGGTCTGTCTAAACCCGTGATCGTAACCGGGTCTCAGATCCCACTGGCTCAGCTACGCTCAGATGGTCAAACCAACCTGTTAAATTCCCTCTATATTGCAGCAAACTACCCTGTTGCAGAAGTCTGTTTGTTTTTCAACAACAAGCTTTTCAGGGGGAATCGCACGACCAAGGCACATGCCGACGGTTTCGGGGCCTTCGCTTCACCTAATTTCCCTCTGCTACTGGAGGCCGGGATAAAAATTCGCCTTAAGGCGGGGAAAGTTGGAGGAGATGAGAATAATCAACTTGAAGTTGCTACCATCAGCCCACAACCAATCGGGGTTGTCACTCTTTACCCTGGGATCACCACTGATATTATTGAAAATATCCTCCAGCAACCGGTAAAAGCCCTGATATTACTCACCTATGGTGTGGGGAATGCCCCTCAAAATCCGGCGTTATTGAAGGTGCTGTCAGAAGCACATAAGCGCGGGATCATACTGGTCAACCTGACACAATGTCTGCAGGGAAAGGTCAACATGTCAGGCTACGCGACGGGTAATGCATTAGAAGAGGCGGGAGTCATCAGCGGTTCAGATATGACCACAGAAGCTGCGTTGACAAAGCTTCATTACTTATTATCTAAGTCGATGTCGACGGAAGAGATCAGAGCTGCAATGCAGAAAAGCTTAGTCGGCGAGCTTAGCGAAGATTGATCTTAAGAAGATCCTAGGAGCGAGTGAAGAGCTCCTAGGATTTACCTTTATAGGTCTTCTTGCTTAAACTCGGCGATGGCCTCACCTTTAAACTGCTTCTTCAACTGAGCTTTTGTCAGCTCGTTCATTTTACCTTCACTACTGATGGTAAAGTGATCAGTCTGATCGAGTCTTCTGGCCTGATAAAGCATCACCAGCTGCATGGTCGAGTCACGTTGCTCTTGTGTCAGGACGGTACCGTCTTCCCACTTACCCAACTCGACACCACTTACTAGACGCTCATAAACCTCATGAGGCATCTCATCGATCATTTTATTAATATCGGTCATACTTTCTTCCGCTTATGCAAGACGATTCTTACTCTTGTAATTAAGTAGCCAACAAAGCCTAATACGAACAGACCACCAGCTATGTAGGATCTGATCCCTTCAGCCGGCTCTCCGCCCCAAAACCAGACCACAACACCGGCAATAAACAAAGACATGCATAACAGACTTTGATTCATCAACTGATTCGAACGTTTAATATTGCTTATCAGCGACAATGACTCAGTATTACCTGATAGGTTTGCACCGCATGAGCTACATTCCTTAGCTTTATTGGAGATCCGCTTCTTACAACTTGGGCATTCAATTAACGCCATCATTACCTCAAAGATCAGATAAACTATTTATAATATGGGCTTCAGAGTACTTGCGCTGAAGCCCACTCGATCATCTCAGCTCATCGACAACGGCGAGCATAGCCGTTAGGGAAGCTTCGCCTAAATAGATCGAACGCTCTGGAGACCATCCCGCCATAGGATCGGGCATGTTGTCATTATCTTTAAATGGCATCTCAAGTGTATTAGAGAGGCAGTTAAAGGTTTCTGCAACCCAGTTAGAGGCAACCGTCAGATTAGCCTTACCCGGCTCATCCTTATCGTAACCAAACTCAGATTGGAAATCTGCACTGGTGAGAATTAATGCATCCACGAATTTTTTCTGAAGTGCTGCCATTTTTTCGTTGTATGAAGGTACACCTTCACAACCTGCCAGAAATACGAAAGGTAAGCCTTCGTCGCCATGAACATCATAAAATAGATCGACACCAGTCTCTTTCATCTTGTTGGTGACATGAAAAACTTCCGGGCTCTTTTCCAATGACGGGCTCTGCCATTCACGATTCAGGTTCACCCCGGCTGCATTAGTACGAAGGTGACCGCGTACGCCACCATCGGGATTCATGTTAGGGACAATATAAAAGTTCGCCTTATCAAGCAGCGCCTTGGCATTAGCGCAATCGCTATCGAGTAGGTTATTAATGAAACCTTCCACTAACCATTCGGCCATGGTCTCACCGGGATGCTGACGCGCCGTGATCCAAATGTTGGCTTTAGATTCGTCTCCGTCGCCGACCTTGACAAGGGATAGGTCGCGACCGTCCAGCGTAAGTCCTAAGTGTTCAAGACTAACCTGAGGGTGGACCTGAATCGCGGCAAGCAGATCTTGATGACGTTCATAACTGTATGGGGCAAAGTAAGCGATTTGAATCGAATCACAATCTAAATCAACTAAAATGGTAAGCTTGCCATCTTCATATTGCGTAGGCAGACGGAACCAGGTCTGTCTGTCATAGGTAGCAACGGCCTGGTAATTTTCCCATCCCTTCGTATAAGAGGCAGAACCGGCATTCATAATATTCAGGGTATACTGGTTACCGACTTCCCCCTCTAAACGAAAATTAAACCACTGATAAAACTCATTACCTACATCAGGACGAATAGCCAGTTGTACGTCATTAATATTGTCCTGATTAATGACTTCAATATTACCACCATCAAAATTGGCACTGATCCGCATAACGATTCCTTTGTTCATACTATGAAGACAAGTTATAGGGTACTTGTCAGATTGGGGATAGGATAAACGAAAAAATCATTTAGAGCAGCCTGAAAAGCAAAAAAGCCACACTTATGGCGGCTTTATTAGGTATTAACTTTGTCCCGTTCTGAGATAAGTTGACGCATTGTTGGCACATCTATGAGGCAAAACTATAACCTTGTCCTCTGACTGTATTGATCAAAGTTTTGGGTAGCTGAGTATCTGCTAGTTTTCTGCGGGTATTACTGATGTGCATGTCGAGATTTCGATCGAAACGTCCAAGATCTTTTTGCAATACACTACGTTGTAACTCCTGCTTGGTGATCACCTCACCTTTTCTTTCGAACAGGTACTTAAACAACTTAAATTCGGTTTGAGTTAACACCACCTCCCGCGAGGCAATCGATACACAATACTGCATATCATCAAATAGTATTTCACTGTCTTGTGAAGTTGTTTGTGCAGGGTTCTCTGCACGGGTCAACTCTACTCGTCGTTGTAATGCTGTCATGCGAACTAAAAGCTCCTTTATGCTAAACGGCTTTGTTAAAAAGTCATCTGCCCCGAGCTCATAGCCTTTAATCCTTCCATCTTCATTGTCGATGGCAGAGATGACGATCACGGGGATCTGATCTTTTCTCGCAGCCAGTAATCCAAATCCATCTAATTTTGGCATCATGATATCTAGCAGGATAATGTCCGGGAGTTCACGCTCGAGAATAGACAGGGCTTCCATACCGTTTTCGGCGCTGATCACTTCATGGCCTTCGCACTCTAATGCTTCTTTGAGCAACTCTCTGAAAACCAAATCATCATCTACTACTAATACTTTTCTCATTTACCACTACTGCAAATACGAACTGTTATCATTTACACTACTATATGCATTGATGGATTTCCAGTTGTTTTTTCAAATCTGTGATGTGAACAAGTTTAATATCGGGTTGATGTTGGACAGTTAGAGATAAGCTCAATAAGGCATTAAGACGAGTTATGAGCAGATAAAGCAAAGGCCAGAATACTCTGGCCTTTAATTGGTTCAAGTAGTAGTGCTCTTACTGGCAATACTCTTGCTTTTAATGCTGTGACAGTTACTGATTAAGCATTAGCTGACGAACATATTTTACCGGGGCACTGCCATAACTTAAAAACTTTTCATGGAATGATTTAAGGTCAAACTGCTCACCCTGTTTCTCTTTTAACTCTTCACGGAAATCATAAATTTCACGGTAGCCTGAGTAATAGCTGGTTAACTGTACCTGACTTAACGTTGCCCTACGCCACTTGCCTTCGGCTTCGGCAGTTTGTTGAAAGGCTTCTTCTGTCATTAAGCTTATAGCTTCATCCTCTGTCATCCCTTTCACCTGAATGCTGTAATCCAGCAGTGTGTTGGCTATGACACGCAGGTTCCATTTGTAGTACATTAGCCACATCTCGGCCTCAAAATCACCATAACCCTCTTCGAGCATCATACGTTCAGTGTAAACCGCCCAGCCCTCTACCATAGCGCCATTACCAAACAGGCTCTTCACCATGCTCGGAGACTCATTTG
>Ga0070724_10001826_pt1 | contig 12309 bp, 9 predicted proteins | sample tdDd001_FD_67278 | JGI IMG/M metagenome (GOLD analysis project Ga0070724, IMG submission 67278) | Marine sediment microbial communities from the Atlantic coast under amendment with organic carbon and nitrate - tdDd00.1 | ecosystem: Environmental > Aquatic > Marine > Coastal > Sediment | place...
CCGATAGATTCTCGGATGTATTTTGTAATGAAGTCACTTTGAATTGATTCACCAGGACTTGGTATCTCAACAATTAATGTCTCTCTGGAAATTAGTTTTCTCTTCATAATTTCTTCCTCAAGACGCACTTTTATATTGTGAGTAAGTATGATAATACCAGTATGATCATCTGCTATCAGGTGATCAATCTTTTCAATGATGGCTTCATCATCAGTCATCACTTCACCTTCTACACCAGCCAACTTCATACCTAGCAAGGTTTCTTCATTATCGCTAATAAGATAAGATTCCATTATAAGTTACCTAAAATCATAATTGAGATAATCAAACCATAAATAGCAATACCTTCAGCAAGACCTACGAAAATAAGGGTTTTACCTAATATTTTCGGATCTTCCGAAACAGCACCTAAGGCAGATGAACCTACTGCACCTACTGCATAACCTGTACCTAAAGTTGCTAGTCCAGTTGCTAGAGCTGCTGCTAAATAACCCAAACCATTGCCACTATTAGATGCTGTTTCTGTCGCTGGTTCTGACATTGCAAATACTGCATCAGGTACTAAAAGTGCAAATGCTAACAGCATAAGTGGTACAAAAGTAAATACATTGACCTTAAGCATACGTTTTAACATAAGCTTAGATTTTTCATTTGTTTTGATTAAGTAATATACACCGAAACCTAAAGTCACAGCGACAATTAATATATTTAAAGCTAAAACTACTTCCATTATCTCTCTCCTCCAATATTCTCTATAGCAACAGGTGCAAAGGCCATACCATCTCCAGTATAATACTTACTGAACATTTCATAGTAAACCAGTCTCAATCCCTGAATGAGTACAATTAATCCTTCTAAACCTAGTACTAATATATTTCCTAAAATGAACATAGTGACTTCACCAGTAATCGTACCGATCAAAGACGCCATGGTATGAAACGCTAAAAATAAACCAACATGGTTAAGCGCAAAAGCACCTACCCTTATAAAGGATAAAGTATTACTTAACATGCCTAAAAATGTTTCTAACAGTTCAAATCCACTTTCCACATAATATTCTGATGCCGATTCGTGATACAATCTCTTTTTCTTCTTCAATTTATTCGCCAGAGGTTCTCTGATAAACATTAGTAGTATTGATAGAAGAATGACCACTTTTAATAAATTGGTTGGTACCCATGTCAGATTTAAGAACGATCCACCAACAAAGAATAATACAGATAAAAATAAAACAACACCGACTATACCGTTTCGACCAAAGATACCTTCTTGGATATCACCCTTCTTAAGTTTATTAACAATACTATAAACATAAGAAATCATGAGAAAACCTAAACCGGATATAACACCTGCTATAAGGATAGAGTTCATGTTTTCCATCGGTCTAATAAATAATTTTTCTGGGAATATTTTTGAAATCAGGTGTTCATAACCAAACAGGGAATCATAGAAGAATCCAAACACTGCTGAGAATAAGCCGATTCTCATTAAGATGCCTCCATAATCTTCTGATTTTCTTTTAAGGAAATAACCTGCTAATACCAAAAGAAGTCCTTGGCCTAAATCACCAAACATAGCTCCGAATAGTAACATATATGCCAAACCTACAAAGGATGTTGGATCTAACTCATCGTAGGCTGGTGTACCATACATATTGACCAGTATTTCAAATGGCTTGAAGAGCCAATTATTTTTAAGTTTTGTCGGTGGACTTAACTTAAGAGTAACATCTGATACATCACGTACACCAAAGACTATCTTAGAACCATACTTTTGAAAGTAAGATTCCATGGCTTCAGTATCACTTTCAGACACCCAACCAGTGACATAAACATAGTTGTTGGTTACTGCTAAAAGTTTTTTCATCTGTTCAATTTGTAGTTCTAACATGAGCTCTGCATAACAAACCATTAACTTCTTACCATATTTTTCATGATAACTCTGAGCTTCTAATCTAAGTCCCTCTAATTCTTGATCAATAAACATCATACGGTTATTGATTTTTTCGATCATATTAGATGGCCTATCCAAATAATCTTCTAGTAATTTTATTTCCTCAAAGTATACGGATCTTAAAATACGGTCTGTTTCTAACTCTAACTCTTTTAAAGAAACCACAACGTAAATTTCGTTATGCCCCTTACGACCTATATGTAATATTGCTGCATATATATTGTCATAATTCTTCGTTAGTCTTTCCATATTTTCTTTGGTTAATATACCGAACTTAACCTTAAAGAAGTGTAAGTTACAAAGTTTCTTAAAATCAATGTCTTCGTCAATGCCATTTATGATGTCCATAGAGTCTAAGTCTTTTTTCTCTTGTTCCAGTACATCTATACGCTGACGTATCTCAGAGAGTTCATCATAAATACTATAGATTTCAGTTTCCAGACCTTCAAAATCATGTGCCTCATCAAGAAGCGTTTTATCTAAAACTCTTTCGAGTCCCATATAATCCATAAGTTTATACAGTCGTTCCTGAATTTTTTTATAGTCTTTCTTCTCTGTAAAATTATCAATAAGACATAAGCCTTTAACTTCTTCAATTAAATCCTCATCTACTTTGAGTTTAAAATTACTCTCATTAATTTCAGTCATAGCATTCACAAGATGAATCTTCTCTTGCAGTGCGATATCTCTAAGTACACCATGAGCTTCGCTTTTTTCTATTACTAAATTCAATAATTTCATTTTTTCTACTGCCAAGACTTCACCTCCTATATTACTCGAATCAAGTATTCCTTGAGTTCCTCAGATGACACACCATAATGTTTTGCTTCAATCATGGTAAAGAGATCTCTCATTTCAAACTCCAAACGATGTGTAAATGTTACTACTGTCACCATATTGAGTGATGATTCTCTTTCACTTCTAAGAAAATGTTTGTATAAGTATCTATCCATGTCTCTCTCTAAGTACAACTCCGTTCGATCGTTATGTTGAAATAACTTCTTGTAATGGGTTGTTGACATGATATCAAACAATTCATCTTCATCTTCTGCATAAGACAACTTCTTTAAGGTTTCATAGTTTAAAAAGTGTCCATTAGGCAATGTATAATTTAGAACTTCCTCGGGTAACAAGTGATAAAACTTTTTCCCCCTATAAATCCATTGGAAATTCAAGAAATCAATGTTCATTTGTAAAATTTCGAATATGGGTTTCTCATCACCTTTAAACTTCGCAATTTCCACTGATAACTTAGAAAAGTAAACCCTATCTAAGTTCATTTCCATATAGAAAAGCATCCTGTCAGGTGATTCGTTTAAATATAACTTTAATACCTTATAATAAATGGTATCTTTTAAACACTCCACAAAATCACTTAAATCACTTGAACTACTTAATGTTCTATAGTCTAATTTTGAATAGAAGGATGAGTTAGGAAACTCCAAATACATTTCAGAAATATCCTGTCCTAATATCAAAGCCCTTAAATATGCTTTTATATCTTCTGTCTCAAAACGTTTCATTAAAAGCCTAAAGAGCTTTTGGTAATTCCCAGTAATAAAACAGTTGATTTTCTTGTATAATGTGATGATATAATTTTTTATATGAAATTCTACATTGGCAATAGTATAAGCCTCATCTTCTATGTCCTTGAAGATATTCGCATAATAAGTATGTTCATTTAGATAGTCAAATATCTCTGATTCTGTTTTGAGCAAAACCATAGCTTGATAATCTTCCTTGGTCAATAATTTACCAACCATACTTTTAATTTTAGTGTTTACAGCTGCAAACCGTCTGACATTCGACATACTAAACCTCGTCTAAAAAAACATGGTCGAAAACTTTTTTTATCAGTTCTTCTTTATGGTTTTTCATGATGTCATCTAATCGATCAGTTTCCTTATAACATGCCTCCATTATGGCTTGCTCTTCCTCGATTGTCTTAGCTAAAATCTCTTTTGTTTTCTTTTTTGCCTCTAGTCTAGCCGCTTTCATGTATTCACGTTCAGATTTTTTTAAATTTTCCAATAATTTTTGATAAAACTCATCTTCAACGATATCAAGTTTTTTCTCTAACTCAATACCCTCATTGTCTATTTCATAAAGTCTATCTAATACTTCATCGATGTTAAAATCTCTCATTAACACACCTCACATTCATAATACTATTCTAGCACTAAGAAATCTTTTATCCAATACAATTAGCTTTAATACTACTCATAGTTTTATACCCAAAAACCATCTGCTTTACACTATTGATGGTCTAGAATAGTTTCGTCAAAGCAAATAAAGATGACCACATGTGGGTTGCATGTGGTCATCGCATTATTAAGGTTGACTTATACGGTCATTTTTTCTACTGTTTCTTCCATAGCTTTGTTCTCAACGACTTTACCAAATACTTGGAGTGCACCGAATGCTAATCCATAACCTAGAATTAACGAAATAAATGGATTAATTCCAATTAATGCAGCTGGTAAATAACCAACGACTACTGCGATGATTGCCACCGTTAAGGCATATGGTATCTGAGTCTTAACATGATCAATATGATCACTTGCTGCAGACATAGAAGACATAATTGTTGTATCAGATATTGGTGAACAATGATCACCAAATACAGCACCAGTAAATACAGCACCTATTGTAGCATAAAGGATAGTGCCTGTTTCTCCACCACTTAAAGTAAATGCAAGTGGTACTGCGATAGGCATTAATATTGCTGTTGTACCCCATGAAGTACCTGTTGAGAATGCAATAATACAACCTAAGATAAATACTGCAAGAGGTATAATACTTGCACTGATTTTACCTTCTAAGATACCAACTAAGTAATTAGCTGTACCTAAATCTTTACACATAGAACCAATACCCCATGCCATAACTAAAACAAATATAGCAATAACTAATGATTTCGCACCATCAACCCAGGCTTGCATTGCCTCTTCAAAAGTTAATATTTTTTGAGTTAACACAAGTACAAAAGCAACCAATGAACCAGAGTAAGCAGCCCACATCATAGCAGTTGTAGTAGAACCATTACCAATAATGTCTCTAATAGTTGTAAATGCAAATGGAGAGTTGTTGACTGCATCTATTAAAGACTGATTGTCACCACCTAAGATTGCAGATCTGCCTGTTGCATACAATCCAAAGATCACCATAAATACCACTGTCATAACTGGTAAAATAGCATTGATTGCTCTCAGTGGTGTACCTTCTTTAATTTCCATTTCAGTTAATTCTTTAGATGCTAGAGGTGTAGAACCATCAGCGACTAATTTATTTTCATATCTAGCACGTCTTTCAGCCTTTAACATTGGACCAAAATCTCTACCAGTTAATGCAACCATTAATACAAATCCTAACATGATTAAACTATAGAATCTAAAAGGAATTGACTCAATGAAAACACCATAGATATTTGCTTCTACACCAATTGCTGCAAAGGCATCTCTAAGTAAACCTAGTTCATAAGCAATCCATGTAGAGATAAGAGCCATAGAAGCTACAGGAGCAGCTGTTGAATCTGTTAAGAAAGCTAATTTCTCACGTGAGATTCTTAACTTATCAGTTAAAGGTCTCATTGTTGTACCTACTAATAAAGTATTTGAGTAATCATCAAAGAATATCAATAACCCCATTGCCCAAGTTACTGCCATACCCGACTTGGCAGTACGTGCTTTTTTTGCTAACCATTCTGCGATTGCCTTAGCTCCACCTGATGCTGCAACTAAACCAATCATACCACCTAAGCCAATATCAAAGACAATGATACCAGCATTCCATTCAGATGCAACTGAACCGGCGATATACTTTGTCACTGTATTTGAAAATCCTTCAAATATATTACCACCAGCTATAATAGTTGCCCCAACAAGTATGGCTGCAAATAATGACGGTAATACTTGTTTTGTTTTGAAAGCTAATATAATAGCTACCAGTGGTGGTACTAATGACCACAAACCATAATTTTCAATAATTCCGTTCATAAAATTCCCCCCTCAACTAAAGTTTAAGGGGGGAGATTCAAAAAGCTTCACTATGCTTCATTAATTTTCAGAATTGTTAGAATTCGTTTAATATTTCTAAAAACTTATCCAAAGACACACTACCTCTTATTTTGCCTACACCACGTATATAATCCATTTCTTTTTTTACAGATTCAAAATCATAGAGTGTACTTGAGTATTTGACAAAGTACTCATTCATATAATCTTCTATGCCAAGATATGATAGGTTTCTCAAACCTCTCATAACGGAACGTCTAATTCGTTGCCTTACGATTTTAACTTTCTCCTGATGTACATGACAGTATTTATTTAAGGCATCGTCCATACATAAATCTTCTTGATTTCTAATCTTAATGACACCTAGCATGTCCTTACTACCTTTTTCTGAATAAATGCCCAGCTCTTTTAAAACACTCTTAGAAACTTCAAAGTTGTTGTCTTGACTAATACTAGCAGGTTGCCCGATTAGACTGATAATCTGATCTAACTTTCTTGTTGTTTCTATTTTCTCGGATATTTGCTGCAAAACAGCATTAACTTCGTGTCTGTTGATAGGTTTGGAGATAAAGAAACTTAAACCTTCATTGTAAGCTTCACCAATCATTTGCTTATCTGACACTTGAGAGATCATAATAAAAGCAACTCTCGGGTGTACTGACTTTATCTTTTTAATCACATCAACACCATCTAAATCTGGCATTAAATAATCAACCAAAACAACATCTGGTTTTAATACTATAATATCATCTACAGCCTCTTTAGGCTGACTGCTAGATCCTATTACTTTTCTATTAAAATCTGATTCAATGATTTGACTGAGAATTTTTACAATATTTACATCATCATCTAAAATGTAATAATTCATAATGCCTCCTACAAGCAATTTTTCTTCAAGCTTACAATAAAACTTGTCCCTTGTCCTAGCTCTGATTCATAACTTATTTCACCTGAAAACAATTGTTCTGTCATTTCTTTTACTAGTGTGAGTCCAATGCCTCTATTGATATCTCCAGTCTCTTCATTAAATTTAGTTGAATAACCTGTATTAAAAATAAATGATCGATCATCTTCACTGATACCTACACCATTGTCCCTAACATAGATTTCTACCATTTCATCTGTTTCTCTTGCATAAACCGAAACTTTACCTTGTCCCTCACATGCTTCGATTGCATTGTTGATTAAGTTTCTCAGAATAGACATGAGATAAAAGTGTTGTTTTACCATAACTGAAGTTTTGCTTTTAAAAAGGAAGTCAATGTTTAATGCATCATTTCTAATATAATCCTTTGTATTCTCCTCTATGATTTGAAACAAGTCCTTCATGGATATCTCATTGATATCCATTTCACCTACATAGATTTCTTCTAAACCTCTTATGGCTCTTAAATAATCTTTCTTTATTTCATGAACCCCTTTTGATAAATTCAAAGTGAGTTTTCTAAGTTCCTCATCATCTTTTGACAACCCTTTTATAGAGTGAGAAAGACCTACTAACGCTTCTATCTGATTCATGTTTTTATGTAAAAAATAAACTTCGCTTTTAAATCGTGCAGATTGCATCATCAAGTATTGATATCTTTTTTCATGAACTTGGGTCATCAAAAGAGAAGTATATCGGGTCATAACATAAATGGTCAGCATGGTCAAAGCCATACGACCAATTGCAACCAATAAAATACCTTGTATCATAGGCCATTTGATATCTATAACACCTGTTCTAACCATCAACTCTACTAAGTTAGATCCGAAATCAGTGAAGAATAATATGAGATAATATCTGGTCTTCCACTGCTGACCTAAGATCTTCTTCATAGTAAAAAAAATCAATCCATAAGTCAGATAAAAAAAGACATCTGGATAAACTTGAGTCAAAACATTAGAGGCATCACCTGATGAGATATAATCAAATATAAATCGCATACTAGGAGACATAATAGATACAGTTAAACCCAATATAAGAGGATGAATATCCTCATTAAAGTATAAGGCAATACCTAAGATGATAGCTGTAAATGTAATGATAAAACCGGGTACAAAGAATGAAACATATAATCTTGCACCTAGTGCTACAAGAAATGCAACAAATAAATACTGTTTGATTTTTCTCATTTAGTCTCCTATTCTGATTAAAGCTTGTGTACTTATTGTTTGGTGATAAATCTCATTATTCATGTATACAGTGATTGTATAAGAAGCACCATTTCTTAGGACTTCTAAGTCAAATTTCTTTCCAAACAAAGTCATATGATTAAGTCGCATATGATCCCAAGTGCTTGGCATAGAAGGTTTACAAACAAAGGTATTCAAAGCTTTTACACGGACACCAAATAAACCTTCTGTTATCATTCTAGCATATAATCCACTTTCTCCGGATAATTGCTTTTGATTTCCTTCTGGATAAGCTTCAATAGGATAAGGCATATGATGTCCTGTTAGTCGTTCTCTAACATAAGGTTTTAAATACATCAAGGCTAAATCTGCCTTGCCTGCTATAAAGGCAGCTCTAAATGCATAAAGTGTCGATCGATCCCAATATATATCCCTATCTGAAACAGATCTAATACCAAAAGGTCCCCAAAGTACATCAAATAATGCATCAATTGTTGAGGATGCTCTTTCTAATATGTTCATGGTAATTGGCACACTAATCCAAGATCTTAACTTTTTATTCCCCTTGTAATACCTATAAGTTTCATAATCTGATATAGATGCTCCGAAGTAGGCCTCAATGGCATCACTTAATGCTCCTGCTTCTTTTTTACAATCTATCTTAAAATCGACACCTAAATCTTCTACAATATAATGACTACTTACTAATGCATCGTATACAAGTGAAGATGTAAAAAGATTGGCTTTTCCAGAAGCTAATCTGTTCTCTAGTTCATCAGAATCACTTGTTATAACACCAAAGTCATTTCTTTTATTCAATACTTCAAGTAAACGTTTTTCCATGATAGGAATATAAGATCTGGCTAATGCCTTATCACCATATGCTAATAGAAAACGTCCTAAGCCGTATAAATACATGGCTGCATCACCACGGTCTCCTGCCATATTCCAAGAAGAAGCACCTCCAGATATAATACTTGATGGAATCTTCTCATAAGTATTAAAAAGATAAAAGCAATTGAGACAAGAAGCCAAACCTATGTCATAACCTATAAATGGCATTAAAGGATTAATATACTCACATTGGTCATTTGTCCACATGGCAGCATAATATCCACCACCACCTGGTGAATGCATAAAACCTTTACTCGTATTATAAATGCTTTCACAGACTCTAATTTTAGAAAAATTAAATAATGCATCCACTTGTTCATCGGGTGTTTGAAGCACAAGGCGTCTACTTATATGGTCCAAAAAATGTTGACGCGACCCTGTATCACTTAACTTAAAAACTTCTGCTTGACCTGCATCTGCACTGTATATCTTATAAAGTTTAATGCGTCCTTTTAGTATAAAAGGTTTTCTTGTCTGTTCAAGTAAATGTTCATTTAATATATGTTTTCTAATATAAAATGGTCCATCTACACATAGCATGGCCTGAACAGTACGGTCCTTAGATTTCTCTTTTATATCAATCAAAACTTGCTCATCTGATATTAATTCAATTTCTTCAATGTACATACACTTTTCCATTGAAGGGTATATTTTTCGCTTAATTGTCAAACCATTGAAAGATGTCTCTATTCGTAAGATTCCATCAAAAGAAAAACCTTCTACCTTTTCCTTAACTAATTCTCCATTCATACTCATCTTCATCGTGGAAAAAGAATTGTGTCTTAGATTGGACCTGGTATGATTAGGTTTTAATCTTAAGTTCGGAAAAGCTAGGTGTCTATTTAAACGGAGATAACCTTCTTTATCAACACCATAAGAAATGATACATGCAATCTTTGTACCACTCATTTCTATATGATTAGCATAAGCACCAGGCTTTTTTTGCCACTCTAGAGTCTTGTTATTTAAAATATGATGATGATTCTGATTGTATAAGTGACCCCAAACAGGAAAGTAGGGAATCATATTTACCCTTTGTAATAACCAGGCATTGTTTTTATTGATTAAATTTCTAACATGTCTCATAGTCTCAATATACCACTAAATTGTTAAGAAGAAAAAAACTTATCCCTATTTCTAAGGACAAGTTTCTTATTTTCTAGTATTTTGATCAAAGATCAGCTTCCAACCTTCATCAAGTTTCTTAAAGTGTAAACTCAAAAGATAATTCAACTCGTATTCATGTCCATTCTCATCTAAATCTTTATAGACAACATCATAAACAAGAATAGCTAAATCATCATAGATCGTTTCTGCAATTTTATCTAGTTTCATTGACCAATCAGGATCACCAAACCAAGACCTGTGAAAGTCAATAACATGATCATATCCTGTTATTACTTTTGCATTGGGTAAAATCATGTATATCTCTTTTGATATTGTTGATGCAAACTTATCGATATTTCTTTCCTTGATCGATTTGATATGAAGTTCTAGAATTTCGTTAAATGACATGACTTACTCCTCTACTTAGATACTTAAGTTCGATCCCTGCTTTAAGCTTACTACATGATTAACGATGAGAAAAGTATATATTTTGTTTTACTTATTGTATACTGATGTTTCATTCATAAGTCATTTAAAACTACTTTTTGGGTAACTCTACACCTACTGGGTATAGAAAAGATGACAGAAGGAGGTATAAATGTTAAAGCATATTAAAATCAAAGGAAAACTTCTAATCGGTATACTGATCACCATGATTATTCTTATTGTTACTGGTACAGTCTTATACATTGGTAATGAAGAAGTCAAAGAACTTGCCCATGAAATGCATGATGAGTACTTAATCAGAATTGAAATATCTGGTCATATTAAGGATGCTGCAAATGAACTATTAAGAGTCCAAGAAATGTATAATTTAACCGGTCAATCGGTTTATTTGGATGAGGTATCAAAAGATCTTGATATCTTACAATCAGAAGTTGAAGAAATTAAAGCTTTAACTGTCCTACATCCAGAACTGACACAACTTAAAGATCAAGTTAAAACTATCGAAGAGGATATCCTTAAATTTCAATCATTAACTGAAGAATCAATACTTACTTTAAAACATATTGAAGAGGCCACTCTTCACATTACTGAAATTAGTGAAGAAATCACACAACTCGTAGAAACTTTTATTCATGACCATCAAAAGCTCATGGATCAACTACTTGAAGCAGAAGTCCTTAATAAAGATGAAATCATTAAAGTTTTCGAGCAAATGAAGATTATTGATGAAATCAAGCTACAATTTACTCATGTACTTGAGGTCTTTTTCCAAAGTAATACTAGTGGTGATTACAGTTTGATGGACAAAGAATGGGAAAAATTAAACCAAATCAATGACTCTCTAGAAAAGGCCATTAGTGAAGCTTCTGACAATGATCAGGTCATTATGCAGACCCTACAAGAAGACATTGATGCCTACCACGAATCAATCAATGAATTGATTGAAGCTCAAGAACATATGAATGATAATAATCACGACATCGAAAATATCGTAAAAGACTTAGTCTCTATTGCAGAAATCATTCGTTCAGAAGGCATGGCTGATGGTATACAGGGTGCTGAAGTAACAATTGATCGTGTAAACACTGCTGAATTTTCATTAATTCTAGGTTTCCTACTTGCGATTGTATTATCTATTGTCGTAAATTTATATATTGCCAACAGTATAACAAAACCTCTAAAAATGATTGTTACAGCTAATAAGGCAATGGGTGAATTAGACTTTTCAAAGGATTATCCTGAGGTAGATCAACTAGCAAAACGCAAAGATGAAATCGGAATTTTGTCATTTTCTACCCACGAAGTTCTTATTAATATAAGGCAATCACTGAACATGATGCAAGAGGCCGTCTTAGATTTGAGTAGTACAGCAGAAGAAAGTATGGCAATTGCAGAAAATATTGATTCATCAACAGAAAATCAAATGCAATTGATGGATGAAGTCTCTACAGCTATGAATGATATGGCTATATCAATTAATGAAACCGCAGAAAACGTTAGTGAGTTAGCATTATTCATCTCTGAATCCAATGAAAGTGGTGGAAAAATAGTTGATCAGAGTGAAGAAGCCATTAGGTTCAGTCAAATCGGTAAAGATAAAATGTATGACGTCACAACAGCAATGAAGAGTATTGTGGATCAGATGAAAGCTTTAGAAGGATCTATCACACGATTAAGTGTATCTGCAGATGAAATTAGAAGTATTATTGCAATCATAAATGAAATTGCAGAGCAAACTAACCTACTTGCACTCAATGCAGCCATAGAAGCAGCAAGAGCT
>Ga0070724_10001830_pt1 | contig 12282 bp, 9 predicted proteins | sample tdDd001_FD_67278 | JGI IMG/M metagenome (GOLD analysis project Ga0070724, IMG submission 67278) | Marine sediment microbial communities from the Atlantic coast under amendment with organic carbon and nitrate - tdDd00.1 | ecosystem: Environmental > Aquatic > Marine > Coastal > Sediment | place...
AAATGTACGATATTTACCTAATTTGCCACACTTATAAGTAGTAACCCACCTCCGCAGCCATTTATTGGTGTGGTCTACAGAGAATTATGTCTTTTTAGAGGGGAAAATCCCTAGAACCCCTGTATGCTGAAAAGCCGGCTGAACTGAATCAGAGTCTTACAGCACCCACAGAGCCAGAAGTTCTAGATTACTTTCGTTTTGAAAAGCCAAAAGACAAACGGAGTCTTCCGAGAACCTGGAGGACTCGCAAAGACCCATTTGAACACGCCTGGGATGATATAAAATTTAAACTTCAATTAGAGCCTCACTGCACAGCCCCTGAAATTATTGAATGGCTCTCAGTTCGTTATCCTGATCGCCACGATATGGGGCAAGTTAGGACCCTGCAAAGACGTATTTCAGCGTTTCGTTTACGTGACCAGACTTATCAGGCTAAACTAACCGAGTTAATGCAAACAGAATGATTTTAGACCGACATAACCGAACGATTGGCTAAGTGTTATTTTTTCATGAGTCAATACGAACCGTTCAAGTTAATTGTCGCTTTATAATTGCCTATTTATGCTGCTTTATGCATGAATCACAACGTGACTTAGCAAATCCCGAATTACCCCAAACAAAAGCGACTTTTGGTCGGTTCCGCTCTTCCTCATCTGAAAAAGATTATTTAAAGCTTTCTGTAATGATTAATAAAAAGTTGACTAAAAAAACTGTGCTACATAGAGCTTCAATAGCCTAATCAAATCGTTTTAACAAACTGGATATTTATCGTCTTTATTAAGACAACATCAGTCTGTTTGTAACCAAGGCACTTCCTTGGTCTAAAATTCAGAGCACGTTGCGCTTGCGCAATCTGCTCATCTGTTAATGTGTTTAGGTCTCTGCCTTTGCTGATGTGCTTCCGTAGTAACCCGTTAGAGTACTCATTTAAACCTCGCTCCCAAGACGAATAGAGATTGGCGAAATAGACACCTATTTTCAGCTTCTCAGCCCCCCGATTGATGTAAGTAAATTTGAGCGAATCCTGGTTAAAAATAAATACGCAATCTGACGTTTTATCAACAATGCTTTTTAACTCACGTAGCTCCGCCTCTTATTCTGTCTCGTTACCGGTACTTTTTACAATGACCAGCGCGACTGGCTGATTATAAAGGGTAGTTACGATAGGAGAAAACTGCACAGAAACGTGGTGTTGTCTTTATATATAAAGCGGCTTTCAATATTGCCAGATGAGTGAGAAAGGTACTTAAAAGAAGAGGGGTATTTTTTTTTGCAATACTGGGAATCTATATCTGATAGTGAGAGCTGGCGAATGTCGACATCGCTTTGGACCACCATAATCTGAAACGGCTTGTTACTGTAAATAGTACGACCTTGCTGGTCGAAGATAACAATCCCGTCAGTCACATTGTTTATCAGGTGCTTTATTGGCTCCGGGAGGTCCGCGTCGCCAAACTATGAGCCTTGCTCACCTAATACGCCAGGCTCATACAATATATTCTCAATACCTACAGCGTGCTGACGCTCAACGTTAAAAATAAAGTGCTATTGCCCTCCTCACCATTTTTTGTCGCGCACACGCAAAACAGAGTTGTCACTCAGGTTAGAGAGCATCGTTTTCTGACATTATCGTTGTTATGTGTACGCTTTAATTAACAGCCACGAAAGTGGCGGAATTCAATAGTTATACTTTAGTTTAGTTGGTAAAGCGCACTACGCAATGAATGAATGTGAAAATAATGCTGCGATTGCGTTTTGCTGTTCGAGTTTGGGTTATGTCGAGCCGCACAAGCAGTTTCATAACATCGATTGAAGCAATTCATCTTTCTTTATAAAGTGATGGTAAAGCGCTGAAGGTAAATGAACACTCACTACGCACCGGTGTTAACATATACTTTTTTGTTCGAATATCAATTAGTAGGTTACCGCTATTGATATAAGTTTTTTGTTATATAAAAATCAGAACTCATATCATCGCTTCTTTAAGGCTGGAAAATGAAAGACAAGATACTCTCCATCACGCTAATTTGTATTATTGTGCTTAAAATAGCAGATCTCAATGCGGATATTTCCGATGACGCGGAAGTCGCCCATCTTATTCAAGAATCTTTTTTAATTCTGGTTTCCTCTGCACTGTTTCTTTTTCTTATCTTTGATATCCGCCAACGTTCTAATAACGCAAAAGCGTTAAAGGCAGAGCTTGCTGCCTCGTCTGAGAGAGAGCAGAAAGTAACCGCCGAGCTACATCAATCGAAACAGCTTTTCTCAAAAGCGATTGAAACACAATTTAATGTTTGGGCCTTAACGCCAAGTGAGAAAGAAGTAGCCATGTTTTTATTGCGAGGCTTAACGCTGTTAGAAATTGCAGAAATGCGGAGTACTTCAGAGAAAACAATACGCCACCATGCTTCTGCAATTTATCGTAAAGCAGATTGCAAAGGCAGGCATGAACTAGCGGCTCTTTTTTTCGAAAACTTGATTTAAATCATAACAATACAGCCTTCATAGGCGGTTTGACCTAGAACATTAGGTGCTATGCCCAATATCTTTTTCATCTTGTTTACCGTATTGTCATTGTAGTTTGTGAACATGAATGCACCCGAAATCTATTACGTGTATTTCTAAAACGAGAACCTATGACTCACTACTTAACATTCCTAATTTTTCTAGTTCTGCTACTAGCAAGTGGTAACGGTATTGCGAAAACCTTGCCCGATATCTACGACGGAGCCCGCACCCGCCTTACTCAGCTTTATCAAAACGACCCCGACCAAATAAAGCGTAAAGTAAAAGCAGTCAATCATTGGCTTCAAGGTCCTGCGTCATTACAGCTTGTTGCGCTACCAAGTAATACCGCTAATGGCGAGGATGAGTACGAAATTGGCGTATTTCTGCCATTTAGATCGCCCCAAGGGCGCGCCCTAGATAAGCAGCAAAGCGAGCTAACCCAACGCTTTAGTAAGGCGCGGGAACAACGTTTCTCATTATTAGCAAGCGGCTTGTTTAGAGAAGCGCTCTGGCGGCGAGTTATGGCCCAAACCGAACTTGAGGGGTTAAAGAAAAAGCAGAAGTGGATTGATTCGCTAGACGTCACCATACAAAAGCTGTCTCAAAATGGTGAACTTGGCCGCGCTACACTACTGCGCTGGGAGCAAGAAAAGTTGTCTCATCAACTCACCCTATCTCAAGCGAAGATTGCACTAAACAATGCAAAACAACGCTACAGAGAAATTGCGGGAACTCAGGACCTACCTGATTCGCCACAAGAAACGGTGATACCGAACATTGATAACGCAATTCAAACACACCCAGAGCTCACGTTACTTTTATTAAGTCAGCAACAGTTAAATTTGAACTATGACTTTGCCGACCAGTCGCTTGCACCATGGACGTTGGGCATTATTGCCCGACAGCTTAAAGGGCCCGCTGGCAACAATAATTTACTTGGCGTAAGTGTGAATATTCCGCTAACTGGAAGTGATACTACCTCGGTTAACGATTACGCCCTTTGGCGAGACGCTAGCAATGCATTAAATGGTTCACTGGCTACAACATATGCACGCATACAGCAGCAACTCAGCGAAACCACAGCCACCTATGAATATACAAAGGAGGCTGAAAAAGTGCTGTCGAAACAAGTGACACTCGGTGAAGAGATTGCAGCCTTATATTTAAAGCAGGCTGATAGCTTGCCCAAAGTAGTTTGGCTAGAACAGTTGCTTTCACAGCAGGATACTATTTTAGCATTAGAAAAAATGAAAGTACGTCGCGCAGAAGCTGCGTCTAAACTTAATCAGATTGCAGGAGTTGCACTGTGAACTACGCCATTTTTCGTCATGTACTGGTTTTATTTTCAATGGTGTTAGCTTGTGATGTGCATGCAAGCAACTCAGTATCACTGGGTGAGCTTGGTAAGTTATCGCTTACTTACACTCCAATCAATGCAGTGAGTACGATGGAAAAGCCAGCTTCCACTGGCATAGTAAAAGTACTGCCCGGTTCACCTCTTCAAATAATATCGCCCATGGACCCACAAAAAATAGAGTATTTAGTGGCACATGGCGAAAACGTAAAACAAAACCAACGCATTGCAATGTTAAGCGGCAGCGAAGTCCATCATTTTCGCGACAATCTAGCGGCTAAAACAGCACTGCTGAAAATAGCAAAATCGCGTTTTGATAAAAACCGCGAACTTGCGTCAGTGAATGCAATTTCACAAGACAAGTGGCTTAACATTGCGCAGCAATATTATGACGCTCAACTTACATGGGGGCACCTGAATCATTTCGCGGAAATGTTTGAGCCTCATTCAGACGAGGATATGGGTTATCTATTGGCGCCATCAAAAGGTATATTTATGCTTCCTGAACAACGATCTAATGATATAAAAACCCAGGCTACAGAAACCCAGTTAGGTGCCATTGTCAACCCAAACTCTATTCGTCTTACCACGCTTGTGAATGCGTCTGAAAAAGAATTTGTAGAAGCCATTCACACTGACTCATGCAGTGTCGAGGTTGAAAAAATAGAAAAAATTAACCACCGCTTTTTTGTGCGCGTGTGGTCAGCGCCATTACCTGAAGGCTGTGCACTGCAACTTGGCGCACAAGTCAATGTACGGGTACAGCTGTCGGTATCTGCTCATTCTGTTCCAGCGGCCAGCGTCTTTTATTTACATGGTCAAGCATCGATATTTGTTCGCCACGATGACACGCTCAAAGCGGTGCCCATCACTCTTATCGGAAACACAGATAACGATAGCGCGGTTTTCACGGCACCGGATTTGACAAATAACGATGAAGTGCTTACGTCCTCAATAAGCGCGGTTCAGGGAATTTTACTGGGCCTTGGGGGTATTGAATGATAGGCCGCATTGTTCAGTTTGCCCTTGTTCAACGACTTTTCATCTTATGTATTTTTTTAGCGTTGATATTTTTTGGCTATCGCGCTTGGCAAACGTTGCCGGTAGATGCTTTCCCCGACATATCGCCAACCCAAGTGAAAGTAATTATGAAGGCCGACGGCATGACCGCCGAGGAAATGGAAGCACAAATTACTCAACCTATTGAAGTTGAGTTGTTAGGTATACCTCATCAAACCATTCTGCGCTCGACAACAAAGTACGCCATTACTTCTATCACTTTAGATTTTGAAGAAGGTACAGATATTTATTGGGCTAGACAGCAAGTGAACGCCAGGCTAGCCGCCGTTAGCTCAATATTGCCCAGCATTGCTGAAGGCGGCATTGCGCCAATGAGCACGCCGCTATCTGAAATGTTTATGTTTACCATTGAAAACCCTTCATTATCTCTACAAGAACGCAAATCGATCCTCGACTGGGAGATAAGACCAGCACTTCGCACCGTTGCGGGTGTGGCCGATGTAAACGTATTGGGTGGTTACACCAAAACATTTCAGTTTGCCCCCGACATTGCCAAATTAAACGCTTTTGAATTTAATATTGACCAACTGTCGGGTGCACTTCAGCAAGCCAATGTAAATGGCAGTGTAGGGCGAATTAAGGCAGGTGTAGATTCATTAGTGATCCGCACCGAAGGCCGTGCTACGTCTATCGACACACTGGGTAACATTATTGTAGGCAACTATCAAAATGAACCTATAGCCCTTAAGCAATTGGGTGCCATTTCACTTGGCAGTTTAACCCGTTACGGTGGTGTAACACGCGATGGAAAAGAAACCACGCAGGCCCTTATTGTTGCCTTAAAAGACAGTAATACCGCAGAGGTTGTCAGCGATGTTATGACAAAGTTAGAGGCCATTGAACAAACCTTACCCGCGGGCACAACCCTTGACGTTTTTTACAATCGCAAAACCCTAATTGATACTGCGGTGGGTACTATTACAAGTGCGCTTGGGCAAGCAGTGATTATTGTTATATTAGTGCTTGGGTTATTTTTAGGTAACGTGCGCGCGTCTTTCGTTGTGGCACTTGTTATACCTGTGGTGGTGCTACTCACCTTTTTGGCCATGAAAGTAACTGGTTTAACCGCAAACTTAATGAGTTTAGGTGGGCTGGTTATTGCAATAGGCATGTTGGTCGACGGCGCCGTAGTGGTAGTAGAAAACACCGTATCTCAACTTGGTAAGGCGCAAAATTTACCCCGGCTGCACCTTATTTACAGAGCAACACGTGCCGTTGCCGTCCCGGTCATAGCGGGAACAGCTATTGTAATTGTTGTGTTTGTGCCTCTACTTACGCTTACCGGTTTAGAAGGAAAGCTCTTCTCGCCAGTGGCAATGACCATTGTGTACGCCATGCTGGCATCTGTGCTAACTGCGCTAACGCTTATTCCCGTTGTTGCATCTTATGTGCTTACCAGTAAGGATGGCACTACCCCAGGTTACTTAACTAAACTTCAAGCACTTTATCGCCATTCGCTAGGCGTACTGTTAACCCACAGTAAATTGCTGGTAGCTGGTGTGCTATGCCTTTTGTTGTTAAGTGGCGTGTTGTTCGGCCATTTAGGTAAAACCTTTATGCCGGTGATGGACGAAGGCGACATTATTGTGCAATTAGAAAAATCGCCCACTATTTCATTGGCCTCTTCGCTAGCATTAGATAAGCAGGTAGAGCTTGCTTTGCTGTCTGAATTTCCTGAGATAAAGCATATTGTTGCAAGAACAGGGTCTGACGAATTAGGGTTAGATCCAATGGGGCTTAATGAAACCGATATATTTTTGCAGCTATCACCGCCCGACACATGGCGTTTTAAAAACAAGAGCGAACTTGAAACAGCTATTCGCGATGCTCTTGCGCACTTTCCAGGTATGAATATTGGGTTTACCCAGCCTATACAAATGCGCGTGTCAGAAATGCTTACCGGGACAACAGGTACTCTGGCAATTAAAATTTTCGGTAGCGACTTTACGCAGTTATCAGCCATAGCCAACGACATTGCTGACGTAGTTCGCAACCAAGACGGCGCTGTAGATGTAAACGCCACGCTAATTGAAGGCGGTGACTTTCTTAGCGTAGTTCCCAAACCAGGCGTAGCTTTAACCTATGGCATGAGTACATCTTCTTTGTCTCAATATTTAAAGATGCAAATATCGGGGCTTCACGTGGGAGACGTTATACAAGGGCGCGTAAGAACACCTATTTATTTTGGCAACCTTCAACGCGGGGAAGCTAGGCTCTCCTCGCCCGCGCAATTAAATAATATGATGGTATTGATGCCAAATAACGAATTGCTGCCCCTATCTACCCTTGCTGATATAAAGCGCACCCAAGGCCCGGCCATTATAGAGCGCGAAAAAGCACTTCGCTTTTCGGTAGTGACATCGAATGTTGAAGGCCGCGACTTGGTAGGGTTTGTTGACTCAGTGCGCAATGTGGTAGCTAGCACCATCAATTTGCCCGCAGGTTACTCAGTAGAATATGGTGGCGAATTTGAAAATCAAATACGGGCCAGTAAAAACCTGATGACTGTTATTCCCATCGTAATAGTCATCATTATCCTTATTCTATTTACCATATTTGGAAGGTGGTCACTAGCGTTGCTTATTCTGGCTAACGTGCCGTTTGCTTTGATGGGCGGTGTATTTGGGTTGTTTGTGACCGGTGAATACCTTTCGGTACCCGCCTCAGTTGGGTTTATTGCACTTTTAGGTGTAGCCGTACTCAATGGCGTAGTGATGATTTCATATTATGAAGATTTAAAGGGTAAAGCGATGCCGCTTTACGAATTAGTGAAAAGCGGCGCAGTAGCGAGACTACGGCCCATTCTAATGACGGCAACAACGGCAATGTTTGGCTTACTTCCCCTCGCATTTGCCAGTGGCCCGGGCGCTGAAATACAAAGGCCTTTAGCTATTGTAGTAATTGGCGGATTAATTACCTCTACGTTTATAACGCTGTATTTATTGCCCATTGGCTACTATTACTGGGAGCGAGGGAAACATGCCTGACACGGTTAACCTTACTGTTTATGTTGAACAAAAGCGCAAAGAGGATGTAATAGATTGCTTATTACCACTTACCTGTATTTCTGGCTTTTCGATATCGCCATGCTTTGGTTACAGTCGTGACAATGCAAAATTAGACCTTGCTGAACAAGTGGCTGGCGGGCGGCAGCTTTGGAAACTTGATATTCTGCATAGCGATAAAGACACCAATGCTATTATTAGCGCACTGCAAAGTGTTAACACACATAACCCTATGCGTTATGTGTTATCGCCAGTAATTTCACACGGGCATATTTAACCTTCTTTTAACCCGCATAAAAACTGATACCGCAATTGCCAGACGCTGCGAATGTAAGGGGCTATCGATTTTTGCTGAACACCTAAGCTCAATAGCTTCTGATTAACTTATAGTTGAGTAATCAAATTTATGATGGGAATTCCTCAAAAATAGCCACAAATAAAAGGCGTTTCACTTTATAGTTAATAAGGTATTTAGGTGCAGATTGGCGCTGACGCATGATGTTTATTAGGTGAATACAAGTCGTGGGTTGTGCCATCAATCGCTGTGAATAGCTCGCGATAAAGGAACAATATGAAGGAATTGCCGGCAACGTATTGGTTAACCGAACTGCTAGATGTAAAAGCATTAGATGTTAGTGTATCGGAAAATGATGAGTTTTTAGGGCATAGGTTGCCATCATCTACCGGTCGCGTTTTTGGCGGCCAAGTATTAGCGCAGGCCCTGATGGCTGCATCGAAAACCGTGTCCGCCGGCTAGCTTGTGCACTCTTGCTATGTAAGCGACCATTTTAGACCGTATTCATCCATTTAGTGTTTGGGGTTATCCTCGTGCATGGGCATTTTTTCCATGTCCAGCCGCGCTTCGCATCCAAAGATATACTCCTCTTGCTTCTCCCTGATCAAATGCTCACCTACCGCACGAATATCATCTGAGAACTTTTTCTTTTTGTGCTTGAGCAGTCGTTTGCTCCACAAGCAGTAACGCCCCTGGTAGTAATACAGCGGTTTTATCTGTGTCCGGCGCTTATTGATAAACACAAACCATTCACCACAATGCGCTTGCATACCCAACTGGTTTTGCACCAGTGCCGGCAGTATACAACCAAATTCGCCCATTGGTTAATGGGTAACATCAGCTCGTGCTGTTCATTCGCAGGACCACACCACCAGACAGAGCCAATTCAATCTACCACTGTTCAGACTCCCGAGAAACCGAAGGCGTAAGTGATAACCACTCCTGAGGCTCATCAACGGAATGGGGAATAGCTGACAGCTTTTTGCCCCAAAGATAAAAGCCCGAAACTGTAATGTTCTCACTCGTACACTAATCTCTGACTGTTAAATCCAGGGAGCCTATGTTAAGCGTTGAGTCAGCTCGGGAAAGACGGTCTAAAATGCTCGCTTTCTCTTAAACAACGACCAAAATCTAAAAGCACCCAGCTTTTTCATTACACCTGTATCCTTGCACAGACCCGCAAGTCTTAATTAATTGATATTCAACATTGCTTTGGTTTACAGACCTTAGTTTAGACTATAAAAATCAGTAGATGAACGTCTAGTGCCGGAGATAGTCAAAGGGAATTGGAAAAAATAACATTACTTTATCAGAGAAAATCTCAGAATCGACTAGAAACTAAAAGTCCTTTAGATCTCTTCAGTATTATATTCATGATTTCACAAGTTTCCGAGCTCATGCCATTAGAAATATGCCGGTTGTTCGTCACACTAAATAATGTTTAAAAAACAGGTTAAAACTTCGAATATAGGTCATTTGACCCACTCTATTTGTTACTAATGACCTATTTAATGTTTAGAAATTTTCGTAAATACTACTCTCGAATTTGGATTAACAACGGGTTTCCTCTATGAATAAAATTATTGCCTTAATTATTTTGCCATTAGCTCTCATCGGCTGCGGCGGTGGTGACAGCACCGAACTCAACGAAACGAGCAACTCATCTGCTCCGCCCCCAGAAACGGCGCCGCCCCCTGAAGGCACAACAACGACTACCGGCACTGCTAAACGAGGTATCATCACTGGGTTTGGCAGCGTGTTCCTTGATGGAGAGCGCTATAATACCGATAGTACAAATATTGTTATTAATGGACGAGAAGGTCAGAGTATTGAAAGCCTAAGAGTAGGAATGAACATCAACCTAGTTAGCGATGAAGGCGGCGAAACACTCTCGGCACAGCAGATTGAGTATGACTCAGGACTGAAAGGTTTTGTGCAGTCTATTGACCGTGTAAACCAATTTATTACTGTCTCAGGTGTCGAAGTTTTCTACGACGACTTAACTCATTTCATTGCCATTTCGCTGGCATCTTTAAGCGTTGGAGACCGGGTAGAAGTAAGTGGATATGCACTGGTAGACGGACAGTTTCAGGCAACTTATATTGAAAAAGAATCTGATACCGATAACGGAGAAAACGAGTATATTACCGGCCTCATTCAGAATTTGGATCTAGATAATATGCGGTTTTCGATTGGGAGTGTCTCGGTTGATTACTCTAATTCCCGAGTTGAAGGAGCCCTGGCAAATCAAGTACTTGTAAAAGTTGAAGGCACTTTTAACGACAATGATTTTGTTGCTATTGAAGTTGAAGTAGAAAACTATGATAACCACGACAAATATGAAGAGGCGGAAATAGAGGGCGTTATTACTGGTTACGACAATATCGCCAATACATTGGACGTTAATGGGCAACAATTTGAATTAAGTGACTCAGTTACTTTCTCTAATGGCTCATCTACAGACCTGAAAGTTGGAGTCTTGGTTGAACTAAAGGGATCTTTTGTAAATGGGAGCTTTGTTATCAACCATATCGAGTTTGAGAATGAGTATAGTAATGATGGCGTGCTCAAAGGCGCAATTACCGCAATCGACTATGAAGCAATGACTCTCACCGTTGGAGGCAACACATACTTTGCGAATTCACAGACACGCTATGAGGCCGAAAATGATCAATATTTTTCATTTACTTCTCTGCAGCTCAATGATTTTGTGGAAGTGGTTTACGCCAAGAAAGAGGAACGCTTTACCATTTTAAAAATCGAGCGGGAGCGTGAAGAAGAACGTTACGAAGAATCTGAAATTAAAGGGCAAATTATCGCCTTTTCTAATTCGGAAATTGAAGTATCAGGACTACTAATACCGCTATCACAACAAGCAATTTATGTTGTTGATGATACCCGAGTTGCATTGACCGAATTTATCAACCAACTCGCTAGCGGGCTTTATGTTGAGATAAACGGGACGTTCGATACAGACGGCATATTCTCCCCTGCGAAGTTTGAGCTTGAGATTCAAGACAATGATGATGACGGTGATGATGATCGCGAAGGTGGCAGTGGTTATGTAGAATTGGAAGGCCGCATCACCGATATACTTTCCGCTACGTCATTTACGCTGGGTTCTTATACCGTGGACATTAAAAATGCAACCAAACTTGAAATTGACGATAGGCGTGTTTCTGTTGATGAGTTTATAGCTGCTTTGCAAATAAATGATGTTGTTGAAGTTGAAGGCACTTGGTCATCAAACAATGTCATTAATGCATATGAAGCGGAGCTAGAGGATGATTAGAGTAGAATCATTCAATAACCACGTCTTTATAAGTATTTTAACCTCTACTACATGAGAGTACCGAGCCTAGGTATGCGGAATTCTGCGTATACCTAGGCCTATTTTTCATAATTTATGATTCTGGCCTTTTGCCAACGCAGCCAACTTCCTAATATTCTCTCACATTTGTAACCGAAAAAGCGCATTTGCAAACTTAGTAACAGGCGACCAACGTACTATTCAAACTCATAAAGTCTCTTAATGCTCCATCTGGGTATTGGCTATGTTTTGTAAGTACTAAACTCTAGGTTCTTCACTGTTAACAAGTGCCTTAGGAAATGGGAGCTTAAAATTGTGAAAAATGACTGTAGATCCCAAGGATAGGGATATACCAACATGCACGACAACGCACCAAACTACGCTTCTTATTCTGTGGAAGAACTCGAAGACGTTATTGCGAATATCGATGCACCGGCTTTCCTGAGCGCTACAAAGCGGCGCATGCTGCACGCTCTGAAAAACTGCTTTCACAGCCTGAGCGGAACCAAGCTGTTTATGATGACGAAGTAAGTTCATCCCACACAAAAGTAAAGTGGTCAGAACATCTACTCATAACACGAGTAATGTTTATATCGTTTTTGACCTTGCTACTTGGGGTTCTAGGGATTTTCCCCTCTAAAAAGACATAATCCTCTGTAGACCACACCAATAAATGGCTGCGGAGGTGGTTTACTTTCAGCTTGGAGCCTAATCATCCACTATCGGCCTT
>Ga0070724_10001831_pt1 | contig 12282 bp, 11 predicted proteins | sample tdDd001_FD_67278 | JGI IMG/M metagenome (GOLD analysis project Ga0070724, IMG submission 67278) | Marine sediment microbial communities from the Atlantic coast under amendment with organic carbon and nitrate - tdDd00.1 | ecosystem: Environmental > Aquatic > Marine > Coastal > Sediment | place...
CCGCATAACGGTTTTCTTATGGTTGCCAAGTTCCTGAAGATTTAAGGTTAACGCACCTTCAAATAAAATTATGGCAACAGATAAAGAAACAATCGGAAACAGCAAATCGCCGAATACCGCGTCGGGATCAAAAATGCCGCTCACTGGCCCCATAAACAGGCCTGAAAGAAGCAAAAACAGTATCGCTGGAAGGCGTAAACGGTAAGCGACCAATTGGCTGATAATGGAAAAGAAGCCGATTAAAACAAGTAAAAGTACAGGCTCTAGCGTAGACATAGACGCCTCAAGTTAATTATTCATATAGCTCAAGACGTAGCTGACTTACGAAAAGTCACAATTGATTTAAGGGAAAGTGTGAAACTGGTTTGTTAAAACGACATACCAATAGCCAATCCTGCGACCACCGCACTTTTGTGATTGCGGTGGTAATCATAATGAATTTGCGGTGAAAGGGTAAAACCTGAGACTTCAAATTCATACAAAAATCCCAATCTCGCTACTTCCATCTTATGACTACCGTGAAACTCAACGCCGGGGCCTATTTGAGCAATGAAGTTATTGGTGATGTGAAGGTCAGCAACAAGCAAATAGGTATATGCATCCAAGTCTTCAAAGGCGTATTCGGCAACGAAACCCACACCTAGAAAGTCGCTGACACGATATTCATAGTCGATGCCTATCGTAAAGGCGTTACCACATTCTTTTGTATACGTTGTGCCAACTAATGTAGATAAGTGATGGGGTGACGTTTCCCAATGATGAGCATTTCCTTTTGCAGCAACAACGGGGGCAAATGCCAAGGCAGTGACCAAGCCTAAAGCTATTTGGTATCGCATAATGATGCTCACTCAATTTGTAACAGTGACTACCTAGAAGTTTTCTTTTCTAGCACTAATGAAAGCGTAGGCGCGATACGCACATCTCACCAATGAACTTTAGTTGAAGCAGTACAAAGGACTACCGCGAACTAGCGGCATACTTAAGCGCTATGCCGTACCTATCCCTAGCATCAAATTCTCGGTAAGGTATAAAACAGGAAGGCGCCAACGAAAAGGAACAAAACAATGAACGAAGACAAAGCAAAAGCGCAATTTCGAGAAGCCTGTACAGCGCAACTCATAAAGCTGTATACCGCCAGCAAGAATGGAAAAAATGTGGATGCTGAGAAATACCGAGTGCAGGGGTTTATGCATGCTGGCGAGATGCTTGGGGTAATTAGCAATGAAGAGGGCAAGCGGCTTATTGCTGATTTACACCTACAGGTTTTCGGGGAAACTATCGACGAGCGCGCAACAAGAAAACGCAAACTGAATGCGTTGAAAGAATCTGACCCGGATGCTTATATTGAAATTCCTGCTATCGAAAGGCGCTAACGCGGCACTAGTTGTCAATTGGCGAGTGAGAAAGTGACATTTACCTCCTTCTAGGGTGTACTTTTTCAAGCGTTTTAATATTTTTAAACTAGACTTAATGAGTGTGAGTAGGCCAATCGACAAATAGATACAAATGCTCACCTTTTTAAATAGCCGTACAGGGATATTTTTGCTACATGGATTGAGCAGCAGTACCAGTAGGAAGCATATCTATGGCATGTGGCATGTCGCATATTATTCTTCGCTTATTATATGGGTTTAGCCTGTTAACCTTGACTACGTTTGCTAGCGCCACATGTTTGATTAATGCAGAAAATAGTGCGCCTACTTCCATGGTGGTAGCGCTTAAGGAGGGAGAGCAGCGCGTTTCACTTAGCTGCAACGTAAGTTCGCCTCATGTTCTCTATTTTCCTAGAAGTTACCTGTCTTACAATCAGCTGTATGATAGCGAAATGCGTAAGGTTCCCAAGCTTACTGGTGCTTTCGAGTCGTATGCCATAGACAGTACGCATAAGCTACTTTTCCTGGATATTCGTTCTCAGGTCGAGCGTCCCATAACGTTAAATATCGTTGCCCTACAAGATTTTCAAAAGCTAGCATCCATACATACCTTCACTTTAAGTTTATTCATCGGCTTTTGTTTGGCATTAACGCTGTACGTAGGAATGCTGGGTACAAGCATGCGCAATTACGGTTTCTATTCCTACAGTTTCTATGTGCTCAGCGCAGCGATTTTCTTCTTGCTTCAGGAGGGGCTACTTAACATTGCCTTCCCCCACGTCACCTTTTTCTCTAACTTCAAGCTACATTTAATGTTTGCCGGGATTACCGTTTTTGCTGCGGTGAAGTTCCTCGATCATCTACTCGATTTCAAAGCGCTGTTAAAAGTCTGGCAACGGAAATTCATCCTTGGAATGGCGTGTTCAGCATTGGCTCTCTCTTTTGTGCAAATTATTTTATCGACGTCAGACGCGATGAAGGTTAACAGTATGCTCAGCGTTATAACGCTAATTACTATGACCTGTACGCTATCAAGTTGTATTTACGCCGCTTACCGCAAAGTTCACTGTTCAAACCTGGTGTTAATGGGCATCGCTATCATGGTGTTCTCTATGCTCTTTCGCTTGGTCTTTTCTGACGTGTCTGCGTTTATGTACCGCTATGGTCTTATTGTAGGTATCACTATCGAAGCCTTTATTTTTGCTATTGCTACATCAAGAAAAGTTAAAAAGCTTGATGATGATAGGCTAAGCGCGTTTAAGCGAGCGTCTACAGACTCATTATGTAAAGTGTTAAATCGCAGCGGCTGGGAGGGCATAGCACAAAGCCTACTGGCTAACTTTAATAAAGAGGGTGGTTATTTAACGCTACTGTTTATCGATGTAGATAACTTCAAAGGAATTAACGACCGGTATGGACACCATTGTGGCGACAAGGTACTGCAAGTGATTGCTAAGATTCTGCTAAGTCGATGCCGCGATCAAGATGCAGTAGGGCGCCTTGGAGGAGATGAGTTTGTAGTGCTTAGCCACTGCTACAGTGAAGGGCAGTCTGAGCGATTAGCCGCGCGAATTGACGCCAGTTTGGTGGAAAGGGATATTAGAACAGATAACGTTGTTATATCAGTGACAGCTAGCGTAGGTGCCTACATTACAAATGAGCGCTGCAAAGACCTCACTACCTTATTAAATAAAGCAGATATTCAGATGTACAGCGTAAAAGAAAGGCACAAAACAGCGCAATTCGCATCTCCATAAATTACGCCTGATTACCCCAGTCTGAATACCGCACACTCTTTCTTAATACTGCCCGAGTTTATTTTAATTGTGCTTTCGCTACTTTCTTTACCGCTTTGGTTAAGTCGGCAAGGGCTGCTGATTCAAGCGTTGTCCAGTGCCAAAATAGCGGTACACCAAGCTCCTTTTGAGGAAATAAAGGAACGAGTTCACCTGCGCTAACCTCTTGCTCTACCTGAAGGGTGGGAAGTAACGCCCACACCACACCATCTAATGCCATTTTCACAAAGCCATGAGAAGACGGGAACCAATGACAAGTGGTAAAAGAAGGGGCGATATCCAAGCACTCTCGTTGATAATCAGAAAGTAAAGTTACGTCGTACTCATCGTACAGGAGGCCTGGGGTTTTCATTACTCGTTCTGGCGATATTCCTTTGTGCAGGTAGCGCTCGATAAAGCGTGGTGAAGCGTAGAGTTGATAGCGCATAGTGCCCAACCTTATCGACTGTCCGCCAGTTACAGGTGTGCCTGTTTGACTGATACACGCCATTACTCGACCTTGTTGCAATATATCCCGGGTTTGAGTTTGATCTGCGTTGACGATATGAACTGGGTTGTCGCGCGCGCTACTGAAGGCCGCCATGACCTGCGAGAACCACGTAGCAAGTACATCGTTATTAACAGCAACACTAATAGGGGCAGCCTGTGCTTCTAAACCACTTTGTATATTCAACGCTTCTTCCAAAACGCTTACTTTCTGAATATGAGCAAGTAGCTCTTTTCCCAGTGGGGTAGCCCGGAGGGGTTTGGTTCGCACCAGCACAGGACCACCCACACTCTGCTCTAAGCGCTTTATCTTCTGTGAGACGGCCGATTGAGTGAGGTTTAGCGCTTGCGCACCTTTTTCGAACCCGCCGTAGCGAAGCACCTCATGGAAACACCTAAGAGCGTCGTAATCCAACATGGCTGAGCACCTGTGAAAAGAAGGTTATAAGTATTAATTTTGCTTATTCAAAACAAATATCATTAATTTAATTTAGTTGCTCAAGGTGTATAAAATCAAGCCAATTATTCAGGTCATAACAATAAATTCCGTTACGACTTTTGCATTTTAACTTATTACACCAAGAGGCATTTATCATGTTGGCGGCAGCAACAAGTGGTTTCGTGATGGGCGGCACTTTAATCATCGCCGTAGGCGCACAAAACAGCTTTCTTATCGAGCAGTCGATGAAACGACAGTGGACAACATTATTTGTATTGCTTTTTATATTAAGTGATGCCATTTCGATAAGTCTTGGCGCGATGGGCTTTGGCTTGCTGCTGCAGGAGTACCCTATGCTGGTGTCCATCACCAAGTGGGCGGGAGTAGCATTTCTACTGTGGATTGCGTTTAACAAAATTAAATCGTCTATGGCCAACGACTCTCTAGTGTTGGAGATGGCGAAGAAGCAATTATCGTTTAAAAAAGCATTGCTTATCGCGCTTGCAGTCACTTGGCTCAACCCTCACTTTTATTTAGATACCTTGTTATTGATGGGGAATTTAGCTAGTCAGTGGCAAGAAAACAAATGGTGGTTTGTAGGTGGAGCAATTGGTGCATCAGTGGCGTGGTTCGTTGGTCTTAGTACGTTAACGGCACGCTTTGCACACCATATGCAGCGCCCTAATTTCTGGCGTTGGTTTAATCGCCTTAATGCTGCAGTGCTAGGTATGGTGAGCATCCAGTTAGCAAGTTTGTAAGATAAAAGCGCTAGGTCGCGAAATATTGCGACGCGTTGTGTTCTATTCGCTTTATCAGTAGGTAGGCTACACAACAGTGAGATGTATTGGAAAGCGCGATGAAAAGGACACACAAGTGAGCTGGATATATTTAATTGTTGCAGGGCTTTTAGAAATTGGTTGGCCCGTTGGACTAAAAATGTCGCAAGAGGCAGAAACTCGCATATTGGGGATTCTGCTTGCTATTGGGTTTATGGCTGCCAGTGGATTTTGTCTTTGGATGGCGCAAAAGCAAATTCCAATTGGAACCGCATATGCTGTGTGGACGGGAATTGGCGCGGCGGGGACATTTCTAGTGGGTGTTATGTTTTACGGCGATCCATCATCAATGGCGCGCTATGCCGGCGTAGCGCTCATTGTTGCAGGTGTGGTCGTGTTAAAGCTAGCACACTGAAAAACACTCAATAAGACGAAGGAGCCCGCTAGCGCCGACTGCTAGCGGGCTGTGATACGCGTACCGAGCTTCATTAGGTGTTAGTGGTACCCAAGTTGGTTCTTAAGTTCAGCAACAAAGGTGGTGATACGTTCTGCATTTCTACCTAAATCAGTGGTTCCAACACGAGACTTGCTGCGAACATCAACCAAGGTGTCATCGCTTTTGGCCGTTAAGCGAATCACCACATCATCTTTAAAACCAAACCACGAAGTGGTAACGGTTGCTTCTAATGTGTTAAGACGTTCGCCCTGGCTAACCCTCTCCCATTCCAATGCTTCAATCGCTTTTTCCGCGGCGATATACACTTCATTCATCGGTTGAGGAAGCAGGTAAGTTTTGATTTCAGGGTAAGCTTCTAATTGCTGTCGAGTTACCTCGCCGCCTTCATAAACAATGGAGTTTGGCGCTCCTTCTCGACGTGGCGCAGTAGCAACAAACTCAGGCGGGTTAGTTACATCAGTAGTAATGTCGTGAATAGGAGGAAATGTACTTGCCTTGCTCATTAATCTAACGGGAATGCCGACGGCCACTAAGGCAAGAGCGGCACAGATCAATGTACTGCCCCAGCTTACCTTCTTGCGATTTAATAGCACCTGCAAAATAATCAGTATCATCGCCGTGCCACCTACATACACGCCAAATTGAAGCGACATCATAGCGGTACCCAAGCTAACGCCCGTATATTGATAGAGGGGGCCGGATAACACCACCATTAGGAAACCAACAATACTGGTTAGGGCAATGAGTGCTTTCAAGTAAACTCCAAGGATAATATGTTAATTTTACTAATCTACCTTAACAGTGAACGTAACACGTTGGATTAATTTCAACCAATAATACAGGCACTAGGCTAATGCGAAACATGTTTGTACACTTGGGTCTGTTGATCTTTACTGTACAGTAAAGTCCAGCAGGCCCTACATGTGATAGTTATCACCCCAATTAAAGCAAAGGTAATTACGTTTTGCACAACCCGTCTGATGCCAGCGAAGCTTATATGCTTCAAGCCGAACTCCTTGTTGATATTCTATCAACCCAAAAATCACTTTTTGAAAGTGGAGTCAGCGAATATGCCCTTATTGAGCTATTGAAGAAGGCGCCTTATTACTTCTTCGACGAGGATGCGCTACGGGAACCTTTAATGCTATTTAAAACCCATTTCATTTTGTTTCACGCTCTTTATCAATTGAAGATGAATTGGATACAGGGCAATGAAGGGGTGCTAGATATTCATACGCTCAATATCAAGCTTAACCAGTGCGAGGGAAACGACGCACAACAACTACGTATAGATGAAGGCGGGGAGTTAACCGAGGCGGACCCCTTAGCGGAGTACTACCTTGACTGGGGCAACTTTGAAAAAGCGGATAGAAAAAGTGTGGATGCACTACTTAATGCTTTTTGGCAGCGCATGGTCGGTGGAAAGGTTACCGTCTTTAATGAAGCCGATATTGAGCAAGCGCATATACGCTTAGGACTGTCTCAGAACGAACATGTATCGCTTTCAGTTTTGAAACGGGTTTACAAGAAAGCCCTTCAGGTGGTTCATCCTGACAAAGGTGGAACGCAAAAAGAAGCCCAAGAGGTCATTCACGCTTACCAGCTATTACTTGGTTTCTATTCGTTTAAATAGAACGTTAAGCGCACTGTGGCTTCGCTTTATTCGTATAACGTATATAAGCTCCGGCATTTGACCGACAACTTCAGTAATTTCAACTTCATTGACTTTTATTATCACGCATTAATGCGCACAATATGACCTATAAGAGCGTAGACTCGTATCAATGATCGCTTAACTATGCCACTTCACGACCAATTATCGCTGTTTTAGCCGAAGAAACGCGCGAGATAATTCGGTGCACTGGAAGCAATACGCTTTAATTTTAATATTGTAAATACAGAGCAAAGGCCGTGCTCTGTAAAAAAGTTATTGGGAAATAGAAAATTTATGAGTCGCATTTTGTATGTTACTGCAGCATTAATAACGCTTGTAGGCGTTATTGGGTGTTCAAATGAGGGTGAGCAAGCGCAGCAAGGTGCTCAGCAAGGCATGCCTGCACCATCAGTGTCGGTAATTACACTGAAAAAGCAACCTGTAGTACATGAAATGGTGTTACCGGGCCGCGTAAGCCCGTCTCGTCAATCGCAGGTGCGTCCTCAAGTGGATGGCGTAATTACAGAGCGCCTGTTCGAAGAAGGTGCACATGTGGAAAAAGGGCAGCAGCTTTATCAAATTGATGAAGCCCGTTACTTAGCTCAGTTAAATAGTGCAAAAGCTGATTTAAAAAGCGTTCAGGCAAACCTTAAAACCCTAGAGGCAAAAGCTCGACGTTACGACGATCTGGTGGCTCAGAATGCGGTAAGTAAGCAAGAATACGACGACGTTTTTGCCCAAAAAGAGCAGGCCCAAGCAGCGATTAGTGTGGCAGAAGCCGCCGTAGATGTGGCTAAAGTTAACATGGGTTACACCAAAGTGTATGCGCCTATTAGCGGCCGCATAAGCCGTTCTTTTGTGACCGAAGGAACGCTTGTTACCACTAACCAATCTCAGCAACTTGCAACCATTACCCAGCTTGACCCTGTGTTCATCGATATGCAGGAGTCAGGTGCGTCAATTATTACGCTTCGTCAGTCAATGAGAAACCAAGGCTCAATGGATGTTGAATTAACGGTAGATGAAGTAACAGGCAAGCGTTACGACCAAACAGGTAGCGTTAAGTTCTCAGAAGTAACCGTTGATGAGACTACAGGCTCTGTCACGCTTCGCGCTGAAATGCCAAATCCAGATGGCGTATTGCTTCCGGGCTTGTTTGTTAAAGGTCACGTTATTACTGGGCGCGAGAACGCGCTGCTTGTTCCTCAACGTGCAACCACTCGCCAACCAGACGGTTCATTATCGGTTTATGTTGTTAATCAAAATAACGAAGTTGAAGGCCGCACTTTGGAAGTTGGAAAGATTTATCGAGACCAATACGTTGCGTTAAGCGGTGTGAGTGAAGGCGAAAAGGTAATCGTAACTGGATATCAAAAGGTTAAACCAGGCGCGAGAGTTAATCCGTCAGAGTGGCAACCATCATCACGTGGCTCACGATAGCAAACAAGGGATTTAGTTAATATGGCTCGTTTCTTTATAGACAGGCCCGTGTTTGCATGGGTGCTGGCAATTATCACAATGATGGCGGGTGTGTTGGCAATCACCTCACTCCCTATTGAACAATATCCCAAGGTTGCGCCGCCCTCGGTGACTATCTCAGCGACGTATCCAGGTGCATCTGCAGAAACTGTAGAAAACTCGGTTACTCAGGTGATAGAACAAAGCCTAACGGGGATTGATAACTTACGTTATTTTTCAGCAAGTAGCTCGAACAGCAGTATGTCTATCACGCTGACTTTCGAGCCGGGTACAGACCCTGATATTGCGCAAGTACAAACGCAAAATAAGGTACAAGGTGCACTCCCACTATTGCCCACTCAAGTGCAACAGCAAGGGGTAACAGTAACCAAGGCTAATAGCGCATTTGCATTGGCAGTTGGCTTCTATTCTGAAGACGACTCAATGACACAATACGATTTAAGCGATCTGTTAGTTTCTCAGTTTCGCGACCCGATTTCTCGTGTTAATGGCGTGGGAAATGTGCGGGTATTCGGCGCACAGCGTTCAATGCGAATTTGGCTAGACCCAGATAAACTGTACAGCTACAACCTTACGCCTACTGACGTGCAAGGCGCTGTACAAGTACAAAATACCGATGTGTCTGCAGGTCAATTAGGCGGTATGCCTGCGATAGAAAACCAGCAAATTAACGCCACTATTCAAGCGCAAAGTCGCCTTCAAACCGTTGAAGATTTCGAAAACATCGTGCTTCGCGTAAATACCGATGGTTCACAGGTTCGCGTGCGTGACGTTGCCCGTGTTGAACTGGGTGCACAAAGCTACGACGTTATTGTTCGATACGACCGCAAGCCAGCGTCGGGTATGGCAATAAGCCTTGCCTCTGGCGCAAATGCACTAGACACCATTAAAGCAGTTAAAGCCCGAGTTGAAGAGCTGCGCTCGAACTTGCCTGATACAGTTAAAGTGGTGTATCCCGTGGATAGCTCGCCTTTTATCGAGCTTTCTATTGAATCGGTAGTACATACGCTTATTGAAGCGGTAGTGCTGGTATTCTTAGTGATGCTGCTGTTCCTTCAAAATTGGCGTGCAACATTAATCCCTACTATTGCGGTACCGGTAGTGTTGCTCGGCACCTTTGCTGTACTACTGGCGTTCGGGTTTAGTATCAATGTGCTAACCATGTTTGCCATGGTACTTGCTATCGGTCTACTCGTAGATGACGCCATCGTAGTGGTGGAGAACGTTGAACGTATTATGGAAGAGGAAGGTCTTTCACCTGCCGAAGCCACTAAAAAGTCGATGACTCAAATCACAGGTGCACTTGTTGGTATTGCCGCCGTGCTTTCAACGGTATTTATCCCAATGGCGTTCTTCAGCGGCTCAGCAGGCGCTATTTATCGTCAGTTCTCGGTTACTATCGTATCGGCTATGGCATTCTCAGTGTTGGTCGCTATCGTTCTTTCTCCGTCTTTATGCGCCACGTTATTGAAAAAGCATCCGGAAGACCACGACAAGAACAAAGGCTTTTTTGGCTGGTTTAACCGCACGTTTAATAAAGGACGTGACCGTTACCAAAAAACCACAACCCATATGGCGAAACGCTTTAAGCGCTATTTCGTTGTTTATGGTTTGCTTGTAGGTGGTATGGCATTTATTTTCAGCCAGCTTCCTGGCGCGTTTCTTCCAGATGAAGATCAGGGGCGAATGATGGTGTTAGTCAGCACACCACCAGGTGCAACGGCTGGCCGGACTCTTGAGTCTATTAAGCAAGTTGAAGACTATATTCTTGAGCAAGAGCAAGACGCGGTTAACGGTATGTTCGCGGTTGTGGGCTTTAGCTTTGCGGGTCAGGCGCAAAATGCGGGTATGGCGTTCTTAAACTTCAACGACTGGAGTGTAAGGGATGAAAATAATTCTGCGTTTGCAGTGATGAACCGAGCTTTCGGAGCATTTAGCCAAATTCAAGATGCCTCAGCCTTTCCTATAGTGCCTCCGCCTATCATGGAACTAGGTAATGCAACAGGTTTTGATATGCAGCTGGTTGACCGTGGTGGAAATGGTCACGAAGCGCTGATGAACGCGCGTAATCAGCTGTTGGGCATGGCGGCACAGAACCCCAAACTGGCGGGCGTTCGCCCTAATGGACTAAGCGATGTTCCTCAATTTAAAATCAATATTGATAGTGAAAAGGCGTCAGCTCTTGGCTTGAACTTAAGTGAAATTAACAGTGCACTACAAATTGCCTGGGGTTCAAGTTATGTTAACGACTTTATTGATAAGGGGCGCATCAAGCGGGTTTATATGCAAGCCGACTTACCCCATCGTATGACACCAGAAGACCTTGATAAGTGGTTCGTGCGCAATAGCGATGGTGAGATGGTTGCCTTCAGTACCTTCTCTACCACGGAGTGGGTATATGGTTCGCCCAAGCTAGAGCGCTTTAACGGTGTTTCATCTGTGAACATTCAAGGTAGCGCTGCGGAGGGCGTATCGTCAGGCGAAGCAATGGCTGAAATGCAAAAGCTCGTAGAGCAATTGCCTCCTGGTTTTGCAATTGAATGGGCTGGATTATCGTTTGAAGAGCAGGAAGCTGGCTCGCAAGCTCCTTTGCTTTATACCCTTTCAATTTTGATTGTTTTCTTGTGTTTGGCAGCGTTATACGAAAGCTGGTCTGTGCCATTTGCTGTAATGTTGGTCGTACCTCTAGGCATACTAGGCTCGGTAACAGCAGCATTTATCTTCAACTTGCCGAACGATGTATACTTACAAGTCGCGTTTTTGACAACGGTTGGCTTGGCGGCGAAAAACGCCATCCTTATTGTTGAATTTGCGAAAGAGCAATATGAAAACGGCGAAGATTTAATGACTGCAGTATCGAATGCGGCTTCTCAGCGTTTCCGTCCAATACTGATGACATCAATGGCGTTTATTCTGGGGGTAACCCCGCTAGCGCTGGCTAGTGGTGCTGGTGCAGCCAGCCAAAATGCGATTGGTATTGCAGTTATGGGCGGCATGTTTGCTGCTACATTCTTGGCAATTTTCTTCGTGCCTATGTTCTACGTGATGGTAGAAAAACTCTTTCACAGGGAAGACAAGTAACAAGCAAGTGCGCTAGAGTGGGGGAAAACATTTCATTTTTGTATAGGGATATAGGTAATGACTACCGTTGTTTTTTCTCACGGCAAAGAAAGCGGTCCATGGGGCAGTAAAATAACAACGCTTTCAAATGTAGCGAGCGATATGGGCTTTGGCGTCGAGAGTATTGATTATCAAGATCTCGACTGCCCAGAAGCACGCCTAGCTCGCCTTAAAGAATTTGTCGCTGAAAAGTGCAATGATGTGGTTTTGGTTGGCTCCAGTATGGGTGGCTATGTTTCACTCGCTGCGGCTAGCCATATCTCCGCCAGGGGCGTATTTCTTATGGCCCCTGCGTTATATTTGCCGAACTACAAGATTCAACGTTTCCCCTACGACGGCTATGTGAGTTTAGTGCATGGCTGGAATGACGATATCGTGCCTATTGAAAACAGCTTAAAGTACGCGCGTCATCAAAAAGCTCAGCTCTTATTGCTTAATGACGGCCACCGCCTTGCAAACAGTAAGTCTGTTATTTCTCCGTTTTTCAGAAATTGGTTGGAAAAATTCCGATACTAAATCTTCGATAGTAAATTTTCGATAGTAGGGCTTGCTGGTTCAATAAGCCTACGACCAATCGCTTATAGCTTACGCTTACGCAAATGCGGGAAAGCACCTGTTTTTATGGCATGATGAGACATTGCTTAAAACAGGGCAGATGGAAATGACATTTAGTTTACCTCAAGCGCCACAATGGTCGTCGCT
>Ga0070724_10001834_pt1 | contig 12273 bp, 16 predicted proteins | sample tdDd001_FD_67278 | JGI IMG/M metagenome (GOLD analysis project Ga0070724, IMG submission 67278) | Marine sediment microbial communities from the Atlantic coast under amendment with organic carbon and nitrate - tdDd00.1 | ecosystem: Environmental > Aquatic > Marine > Coastal > Sediment | place...
ACAGTCATTTCCTTAATTGCTTCGATAATTTGCTCTTTGTTCATAATACACCTCCGAAATAATTATGCTTCTTCTGCAGGAGCAGTTTCAGCTTGTTCTACAGTTTCTTCCGCTGGAGCTTCCTCTACTGGAGCTTCTTCAGCTGGAGCTTCTTCGCCTTCTTCAACTCTCTTATCCATAATGTTCTTCACTAAGTAAGCGAAGTTAGAGATAGGAGCTTGGAATGAACCAACAAGTCTAGAAAGTAATACTTCTCTAGATGGGATGTCAGCGATTTCAATAATTTTTGCGTTGTCGTAGTATTCTCCTTCAACAACACCAGCTTTTAATTCTAAGTTTTGATGATCTTTTGCAAAGTCTTTGATGATCTTTGCAGGTGTAACAGGATCTTCGTATCCAAACGCTACCGCGCTAGGACCAGCTAAATCAGCTGTTAAACCTTCAAAAGAACTTTCCTTAATAGCTAATTTCATTAAGTTGTTCTTGTAAACTTTATACTCAACACCAGCTTCTCTAAACTTCGTTCTTAAATCCGTTGCTTCTGCAACAGTAAGACCTCTGTAATCTACAAGAATTGCTGATTTGGCACTTGAAAACTTTTCGCGAATTTCTTCAACTTTTACTTTTTTGTTTTCAAAGTTTTGAGACATTTGTCCACCTCCTCATTTAGATTTAGGGATTCACCGAATATCTTAAAAAAACCCTTCTTTGCATAGGCATAGAAGGGTAATGAATTAATCTATCTATACCTCGGTAGGATGATTAAGCGTTAGCCCCTACTGTCTTTGGTGAATACTCATATTTATATTTCTTATGAAGTTTATCATTTAAGTTAAGCAATGTCAACTAAATTTCAAAACTTTATAATTTTGCAGCGTTCAACTTAATACCAGGGCTCATAGTTGAAGTAACAACTACAGATCTTAGGTAAGTACCTTTTGCTGCTGCCGGTCTAGCTTTGTTGATAGCTTCAGTTAATGCAGCCATATTTTCAATAAGTTGCTCTTGAGTGAACGAGATTTTACCGATTGAACAGTGGATAATGTTAGTTTTATCTAATCTGTACTCAACTTTACCAGCTTTAATTTCATTAACAGCTTTTGTTAAATCAAAAGTAACTGTACCAGACTTAGGGTTTGGCATTAAACCTTTTGGACCTAATACTCTACCTAAACGACCGATAAGACCCATCATATCTGGAGTAGCTACGATTACATCGTAATCAAACCAGTTTTCTTTTTGAATCTTCTCAACCATATCTTCTGCACCAACGAAATCAGCGCCAGCTGCTTTTGCTTCTTCAGCTTTATCGCCTTTAGCGATAACAAGTACCTTCTTCGAATTTCCAGTACCATGAGGTAATACGATTGCACCTCTTACTTGTTGATCAGCATGTCTACCATCAACACCCATTTTGTAATGAACTTCTACAGTTTCATCAAATTTAGCTTTAGCTATATCTTTTAATAAAGTAATCGCTTCATCTACGTCATACAACTTAGACTTTTCGATTTTTTTCATAGCATCAGCATATCTCTTGCTTAATTTTGCCATTTAATCCTCCTCGTGGTCCTAACGACTTCGTCTCCCACTTGAATCTTATTCTTCTACAACAATACCCATACTTCTTGCAGTACCCATGATCATGCTTGTAGCAGTTTCAATGTTAGCTGCGTTTAAGTCAGTTTTCTTAATTTCTGCAATCTCTGCACATTGTGCTTTAGTGATTGTAGCCACCTTAGTTGTATGTGGTTCACCTGAACCTTTTTCAATCTTAGCTGCTTTCTTTAATAGAACTGCTGCTGGTGGAGTTTTAGTAATAAATGTGTATGATCTATCTTGATATACACTGATTACAACTGGAATAATCATTCCTGGTTGATCTGCAGTTTTAGCGTTGAATTCTTTACAGAATTGCATGATGTTAAGACCGTGTGGACCTAACGCAGAACCAACTGGTGGTGCTGGAGTCGCCTTACCTGCAGGAATTTGTAATTTTACTAAACTTACTAATTTTTTAGCCATTTCTTTTCACCTCCTCGTTGAGATATGATATTATAATTTTTCAACTTGGACAAAATCTAATTCCACTGGTGTCTCTCTTCCGAACATCGAAATAGAAACATGTAAAATTTGCTTCTCCATGTTTACTTCTTTAACAATACCTTCAAATCCTTCAAATGGACCTGACACAACTTTAATGTTGTCACCTTCAACAACATCAATTTCAATAACATGTTTTTCAATTCCCATTTTAACAATTTCTTCTTCTGTTAAAGGGATTGGTTTAGATTCAGGTCCAACAAAGCCAGTTACACCTCTTGTATTTCTTACGATATACCATGACTCATCTGTCATAATCATTTTCACAAGGCAATAACCCGGGAATATCTTTCTTTGCTTTACTTTCTTCTTACCGTTTTTGATTTCAACTATTTCTTCGGTAGGCACAGCAACTTCTAAGATAAGGTCATTTTTGCCTCTGTTTTCAACGATTTTTTCGATATTTGCTTTTACTTTGTTCTCATGACCCGAGTATGTATGCACTACATACCATTTAGCTTCTTTTGACATACTGAATAGTGCTACGATAGTAACACTCTGCCCTCCTTCTCATTAAAATAGTAACTATGCTCCAACGATAGTTCTGAATAAAAATCCGAACACTGCATCGCATACTGCAATCATAGCACCGATTGCAACACACATTGCGAATACAACTCCTGTGTATTGACCAACTTCTTTTCTGTTTGGCCATGATACTTTCTTTAGTTCCATTCTAATTGATTTGAACCAACTTGTTTTTTTCTTAGTTTGTACAGCCACTTTCTCACATCCTTAAACTATTTAGTTTCTTTATGGTTTGTATGAGTCTTACAGAATCTACAATACTTCTTAAGTTCTAATCTATCCGGATTATTCTTCTTGTTCTTAGTTGTGTTATAGTTTCTTTGTTTACACTCTTGACAAGCTAAAGTAATTTTTACTCTCACTTCAGACACCTCCTACCCTTTTAGATATTTATATATACGTATCCAAAATACCGTTACCTTAATAAGTTAACACACATAAAAAGAAATGTCAACAAAAGCACACAGTATTTAAATGACCTAAATCGTCTCAAAATCTACTTCCAGATACTTCTCTATCTTTTTCTTTACTCTTTGTAAAGCATTATCGATAGATTTTACTGGCTTATCCATTTCCGTAGCAATTTCTTGATAGGATGAACCAGATAGATAGTATGTGAGGACCTCCCATTCAAACTTAGAAAGAATCTTACCGATTTTTTCTTTAATAGAAGAAACCTCTTCTCTAGAAATATATAACGTTTCAGGATTCATTGAACGTCTGCCTTTTAGAACATCTAAAAGAGTACGTTCGGATTCGTCATCATATATTGGTTTATTTAATGAAACATAAGAATTCAATGGAATATGTTTTTGTCTAGTGGCAGACTTAATGGCTGTGATGATCTGCCTTTTAATACATAATTCCGCAAAAGCTCTAAAATTATCATTCTTATCAGGGTTATAATCTCGAATTGCCTTAAACAATCCAATCATGCCTTCTTGAATAATATCCTCAGGATCACCACCAATTAGAAAGTAGGATCTTGCCTTTGCCTTAACAACATTCTTATATTTTCTTATCAAATGATCTAATGCTAATGGATCTCCACTATTGGCCATAGTAGCAATTAACTCGTCTGGCAAAGTTTCGAAGTCATTATTTTTTTCTTTATTTAAAGAAGCACCAGAACTCATTATAATCACTCCCCACCCATAAGTAAATACCCAATTTAATTATTTTTGCTCTTCTTTCAATAATTCGCCTAATTTTCTTAAAGATCTATGTCCAGAAGGCGCTGATAACGCTGCTTCTGAAGCCTTTTTAGCCTTATGTTTAATCTTTCGTCTAATTCTAACACATTTATCCTTCAATTCCCAAGGTGTTAAACGAAGACCACCCGATCCTAGGATTTGACGTTGTTGAACCCAGTCTGATGTCACAACTTTAATCATAATTCGTACATCAGCAGATAAGCGGTTGACTTCTCTTTCTATATAAGAGTCTGCCGTTTGATTCTCTTTTGTAAAAACAATATGCACTGAATCAAAGGATTCCAACTTAGTTTTCTTAGAATCTGTTAGATAAGCATCATAGACTACATAGACTTCTTCACCATAATAGGCAGCATACTCAAACATGTAATCATTTAGCTTTTCTCTAGCTCCTTCTAAATCATCTTCCAATAATGGCTTTAATTCAGGCCATTGATTCAATACATTATAACCATCAACAAACAAAATGGTTTTTCTATGATTCATTAGCCTTGCCTCTGTTTGAAGATTTCATACATAATAACCGAAGCAGCTACAGATGCATTTAATGAAGATACTTTCCCAATCATAGGAATGTTAACTAAGAAATCACATTTTTCTTTGACCAATCGACTGATGCCTGATCCTTCATTCCCCATAACCAAGGCTATACCACCTGAATAGTTGGCTTGGAAGTGCGTCTGCTCACCAGACATATCTGCACCAGCTACCCAAATATTTCTCTCTTTTAACTCATCTATAGTTCTAGCTAAATTTGTCACACGACAGACAGGCACATACTCGATAGCACCAGCTGATGTTTTAGCAACAACTGGTGTAAGACCTACTGCACGTCTCTTAGGTATAATAATGCCATGTGCTCCAACAGCATCAGCAGTTCTCATAATAGACCCTAAGTTATGTGGATCATTTATTTCATCTAATACAATAATAAATGGCGGTCCTTCTATACCATTTAACATATCTTCTAATTCCACATAATCATAAGCTGCAACAAAAGCTAAAACCCCTTGATGGTTGTCAGACTTAGATAGTGAGTTTATCTTTTGTCTATCTACATAAGAAATTACAATCCCCTTATCTTTGGCTTTCGCAATAATCTTTTTGATAGAACCTTCTTTATTTCCATTTGCAATCATCAACTTGTTGATTGCTCTACCTGACTCAATTGCTTCTAAGACAGGATTTCTTCCTTCTAAAATATAATCGTTCATTTAAACACCCTTCAAATAATGTGCTCTCATTTCTGAAACTCGTCCACAAGTCATTTGACCTTCCGGACAGGGTCCACTTACACAGTTCGGTCCTGCATACTTGAATAGACTTGGCGATACTTCTTTTACTTGATTTAACATCAGATCAGCCATATCTCTTATCTCCCATTGAGCACGTGTACAGCATCTATGTTTGAAGAAGTGCATCAATGATCTTGCATTCATAGTAAATATAATTTTCGTTTCACAAGCATTTGGGAATACATATCTAGCATCTTCAATAGCTTTCTTTTCTGCCATTCGCTTTGACTTTTTTTCACTAGACCCCTCTTCAAGATACCTATTATAATACTCTAGCTCTAAAGTTTCAACTAGTTTTTCATATGAACTCTGATCCGAAGTCATAGCATCTTCGAATATAAATCTCGCTTTTTCATTATTTCTAATAGCAGGTGGCATTATATATTCGAACTTGTCAATTTTAACATATCGTTGTGATTGCTGTGAATAAGAAGCCAATCGATGTCTCACCAGCTGATGGGTTAGAGCTCTCGATACACCTTCTACAGCGAAAGTATAGGATACATGTTCAACAGGTGATTCATGACCAAGACTTGCAAGTTTTTCGATAAACTTATCAACTTTATCCTCAGTAAGACCCTCAAGTATTTCTGATGTACCTACGCTAGAATAACACAATTTTGCAGCTGCAGAAACAATTTTTTCAGGATTAGGTGTATGAGTAATTAGTTCTACTTTCATTACTTAACCCCCTCTAAAATACTTTCTTCTGAATAAGGTAAGATACCGAAAATATATTTTCTAACCTTAGCCTTATAAGTACCATCAGCAATTTGTGTATTGCCATCTAAATCTTTGTAAGCTTTTTCTTGTGTGGACATTTCAGATATTTTTACAACTTTCACATGAATAAACCAACCATAGAGTCCACCTGAGTATCTTGTCTCCATTACCCCTTCTACATATGTCATAAAGTTTTCTTCTGCATCATTCTTCGGTTGATAAGGATCTAGTACAAATGACTTTAAAAAGAGAAGAAGAATGAGGGCAACTAAAGCTATAATCATTATCTTATCTCTTCTAGACATTCTCAACCTCCGGATCGATGTGTTTAATACCATGAATTATCAATTCTTGTAACCTATCTTTATCATCTTTTAGGTACAATAATCCAATAAGCGCTTCAAAACCAGTCGCTAGTTTATAGTCTTTAATCTTAGCATTCTTAGCTGGTGTAGAAACCTTTTGGTTTCTACCTCTCATAACAACAGCCCATTCTTCATCAGTCAAATAGGGTTTTAAGTATTCTACTATTCTTGCTTGAGCACCAGCCTTAACAAAGCCTACAGCCTTCTTATTTAAGATGTTTACATTACCTCTATAATTGTTCATGACATAGGTTCTGATGTAAACTTCATATACTGCATCACCTATATAAGCCAATTTCAGAGCATTCATCATTTTGATTTCATCATCTGTTAATCTTCTTCTGTTTACCTTATCTAGAAACTGCTTCAAGAAAATCTCCTATCTTTTATATGACCACTTTACACCCGTTGGTGTATCTTCTAATATTATACCTTTTTCCAAGAGTAAATCTCTAATTTCATCTGATTTCGCAAAATCTTTTGCCTTTCTAGCAGCTTGTCTTTCTTCTATTAAAGCTTTTAGATCATCTGCTAAATCGTCATTTTCTTTGATCATGATACCTAAAACTGATGTTAACTCTTTTAATAAATCTGATGCACCTAAGATAAATGTTCTCGAAGCTGCTTCTGTTACATCTTTGTTAATATCACGAACCAACTCAAATATTGCAGCAATACCATCGGCTGTGTTAAAGTCGTCATCTAAAGAATCAATAAATTTATTTCTATGTTTATCATAAGTATTTAAAATTTCTTTTTCTTCTACAGTAACATCATCATGAGCGGTCTTTAATAAGTGCATCATGTTATCTCTAGCTGTGTAAATACGGTCTAAACCATTTGCAGCAGATTCAACCAGTTCTCTTGAGAAGTTTACCGGATGTCTATAATGTACAGATAATAAGAAATACCTTACCACTTCTGCATCATACTTCTCAAGTATGTCTCTTACAGTAAAGAAGTTTCCTGCTGACTTAGACATTTTCTTGTTGTCAATGTTAATGTAGCCATTGTGCATCCAATAATTTGATAATGGTTTGCCTGTATAAGCTTCTGATTGAGCCACTTCATTTTCATGGTGAGGGAATACAAGATCTTTACCACCCGCATGGATATCAATTGTTTCACCTAGATGTTTGTTGATCATAGCAGAACATTCGATGTGCCAACCTGGACGACCTTCACCCCATGGTGATTTCCAGGCAATTTCACCTTCTTTTTTCTTCTTCCATAAAGCGAAATCCATAGGATTTTTCTTATCCGAAGAAATTTCTATTCTCGAGCCAGCTTCTAATTCATCTATATTCTGACCAGATAATTTACCATAGTCTTTGAAGGCTTTCATATTAAAATAAACGTCACCATCTACATTATAGGCAAAGCCATTCTTCTCTAAAGTTTTTACAATCTTTATAATACCACCAATGTTTTCTGAAACTTTTGGATGGAAATCTGCACGATCAATACCTAAAGCATCTGCATCTGTAAAGTATTCTTTGATGTATCTTTCAGCTACAGCCATAGCATCGATACCTTCTTCAATGGACTTGTTGATGATTTTATCATCCACATCTGTAAAGTTTTGAACATATGTTACTTCATAACCTCTATACTTTAGATAGTTCCTAAATGCATCAAAGATTAGAAATGGTCTTGCATTACCAATATGAAAATAGTTATATACTGTAGGACCACACACATACATTTTAACCTTACCAGGTTCTATTGTTTGAAACTCTTCCTTTTGTCTTGTAATCGTATTATAAATCTTCATAACTTCTCCTTCTTCAAGATTATATCACAAATAGGATTTAACCTACCATCTTCTCTAATTCTTTTAACCTATTTCTTAAGGACTCAAACTCTCTTTCCACTGGATTTGGCAAGTGAACCTGGTCCATATCACAGAGTTTGTCTTCATCAACCTTCTTGTAATTCTGTTTTACAATTCTTCCCGGCACACCAACTACAGTACAATGTTCTGGTACTTCTTTTAAAACAACCGATCCAGCGCCTACCTTAGAATGATCACCTATTTTAAAAGGACCTAATATTTTTGCACCTGAGGCAATCATCACATCATTGCCTATAGTTGGATGACGCTTACCTTGATCTTTACCTGTACCACCTAGGGTTACACCTTGATAGATGGTTACATCATCACCAACAATTGATGTTTCTCCAATTACTACCCCCATACCATGGTCAATCAATAGTCTTCTACCAACAACTGCACCTGGATGGATTTCAATACCTGTTAGTATTCTCATAATCTGAGAACCTATTCTTGCCAACACTTTTAAACCCATATTATAAAGTAAATGATTGATTCTGTGGGCAATCACTGCATGTACACCTGGATAACACAAGAGGACTTCCAATCTATTTCTAGCAGCTGGATCACGCCTTACTATTGAAGCCAGTAAACCTTCTTCTTTCTTCTTCATGAAAACTCCTTTCAAAAAATAAAAAAATCACCTCTATAAAGGCGATATTACTCACGGTTCCACTTTAATTAAGCCCAATGGCTTATCTCTTATGATTTATAACGGGATCAACCGGCCAACCCTACTCCATTCAAGAGGCAACTCATAGGTGCACTTCAATCATCTGCCATTTAGATTCATTTCACCAAGTAGAACCCTCTCTAAAAACTTTCAATGATTTACTCTCCTAATCAAAGTCTTCTGTTATTAGGGTGATTCTAACAAAAAAAAATCGCTTTTGCAAGCGATTTTAATAATTAACAATATTTTTCTTTAACAGATTGCATTCTCTTGATGACATTATCTTTACCAAGAATTGCGATTGTTTCCATTAAATCAGAACCATGTTCTTGACCTGTAACAGCGATTCTTGTACACATAAATAAGTTCTTACCCTTAATGCCTGTTTCTTTCTGAACTGCTTTGAATAAAACTTTTACATCTGGTGCCTCAAAAGTTTCTGCAGATTCAAACTTTTCTACTAATGCATCAATAAGAGTTGGTACATGGTCTAATTTGATCATTTCCATAGCAGAATCTTCATTGATTTCTACTGTATCACCAATAAATAATGGCACGTAATCTGTAATTTGAGCCATATACTCTAATTTTTCTTTTACTAATGCTACGATTCTCTTAACCCAATCAAAGTGACCTTCAATACCATCTTCATTGATTACACCAGCTTTTACTAAGTAAGGCATAGCTAAGTTTGTTAATCTATCATCATCTGTATTCTTGATGTATTGGTTGTTCATCCAATTTAATTTTTGAATGTCAAACACACCACCAGATTTAGAGACTCTTTCAAATGAAAATTGTTTAGTCATTTCTTCTAAAGTCATAATTTCTTCTTCGCCTTCAGGACTCCAACCAACTAAAGCTAAGAAGTTGATTAAAGCTTCCGGTAAGTAACCTTTTTGTTTAAAATCCTCAACAGCAACAGAATCATGACGCTTAGATAATTTCTTTTTCTCTGTATTTAAGATATTTGATAAATGAGCAATTCTCGGCATTTCCCAACCCAATGCTTCATATAAAATGATTTGCTTAGGTGTAGATGGTAACCACTCTTCACCTCTAACCATATGAGTAATACCCATTAAATGATCATCAACTACAACAGCCATATGGTATGTAGGGAAACCATCTGCCTTTAAGATGACTTGATCGTCAGAGTCAGCGGTATTCATTTTAACTTCACCTCTAACCAAGTCATTGAAAATTAACTCTCTATCTTCTGGCATTTTCATTCTTACAACGTATGACTCACCAGCTTCAACTCTTTTCTTAGCTTCATCTAATGGTAAATCTCTACAGTGTCCGTCATAACCTGAAATGATACCTTTTTCTTTATTTTTAGCTCTAACTTCATCTAATCTTTCTTTAGAACAGAAACAGTAATAAGCATGACCGGATTCTAATAATTGATCCACGTATGGTCTGTAAGTATCTAATCTTTCAGATTGTACATATGGACCATATTCACCCTTTTCAACCAGCTTACCATCTTCCATAAACGGACCTTCATCATGCATGATGTCTGCCCAATCAAAGGCAGCTATTAAATTATCTAATGCATCTTCTACAAGTCTTGTACGGTCAGTATCTTCAATTCTTAATACATACTTTCCACCTTGATTTTTTGCAAATAAATAGTTGTATAAAGCCGTTCTTAAAGAACCCACATGCACATAGCCTGTTGGACTCGGCGCAAATCTTAAACGTACACTCATTACTTTCCTCCTAGTTTTCCTCTTTCCATCACAATGCTCATTTTTGACATAACAAACTCATACGATCCTTTTGTATGAGGTTTTAAGCAATTGCTACAATCTTTTACACCATGGTCATAATTAAAGTTACCTCCACATTCATCCTTTAAAAGGTAAAGTGGACAATAACAGAATAAGCAGTTAAATTCCTCTTCATTGGCTACTTTATGACATGGAAAATACTCGCATTGTTTATTTTGATTAAATTTATAATGTGACATAGCCCCTCCTAGTATGCTTTTGCTAAGTATACCATTTTATCAGCTTTTTCTCCACAAACTAAACAAGTATCTGATAGTTGCTCTTGATCAAATGGTAAACATCTAATAGTTGCCCCCGTGTCTGCCTTAATTCTTGCTTCACACGCTTCATGACCACACCACATAGCCTTAGCAAAGCCTGGTTTTGATATCATTTTTTCTTTAAGAGTATCATATGTATCTACAAGGTATGTTTTCTCTTCTCTCATCTTCAATGCCTTATTGTACATGTCTTCATGAATACTTTCAAGAAGTTCCTTGATTTTTTCACCAATTCCTAACAGTTCAATTTTGTCTTTTTCTAGGGTATCACGTCTTGCCACCATAGCTATACCATTTTTAATATCACGTGGCCCAATTTCTATTCTAATTGGTACCCCCTTCATTTCATACTCATTGAACTTCCAGCCTGGTGAGTAGTTCGGTGAATCATCAATATCTACTCTCAGACCTAAATCAAGTAATTCTTGACGAAGTTCATAAGCCCTGTCTAAAACGCCTGCCTTTTTCTGCATAACAGGTACTATAATAACTTGTGTTGGAGCAACACGAGGTGGTAATACTAAACCTCTATTGTCACTATGAACCATTATAAGACCACCGATTAATCGTGTAGAAACACCCCATGATGTGTGGTAAGGATGTTGTAATTTAGAATTTCTATCTAAGTAAGTGATATCAAATGCTTTGGTAAAATGCTGGGCCAGATTGTGGGATGTGCCTGACTGCAAGGCTTTACCATCATGCATCAAAGCTTCTATAGTATAAGTTGCTTCAGCACCTGCAAACTTTTCTTTTTCACTTTTAAGACCAGACACCATTGGAATAGCTAAAACTTCCTTAGCCATAGTTTCATAGATGTTCAAGATCTTTAATGTTTCTTCTTGGGCTTCATCTTCTGTTTCATGTAAAGTATGACCTTCTTGCCACAAAAATTCTGATGTTCTCAAGAAAGGACGCGTCGCCTTTTCCCATCTTACAACAGAACACCATTGATTATTTAAATAAGGTAATTCACGGTAAGATTTTAACCACTTAGAATACATATGACAGATAATCGTTTCAGATGTGGGTCTAACACATAACCTCTCACCAAGTTCATTGTCGCCACCATGAGTAACCCATGCAACTTCAGGTGCGAAACCTTCCACGTGTTCTTTTTCCTTATTTAAAAGACTCTCAGGAATTAGAAGTGGAAAATACATGTTCTTATGTCCAGTTTCTTTAAACTTCTTATCCAAATAGGATTGGATATTTTCCCAAATAGCAAAACCATATGGTTTTATGACCATAAAACCTTTAACGGGTGAATAGTCCACCAAGTCTGTCTTTCTGATGACATCAGTATACCACTGAGCAAAGTCGTCTTCCATTTTGGTTATTTCTTTTACAAAATCTTTCTCCATGTTTACCTCCTTCTTTAAAATTAAAAAAATCCCAGTCTCATATAGAGACGGGGATCCGCGGTACCACTCTAGTTAATCATAAATGATTCTCTTTATAAGACGATAACGTGTCTTAAAC
>Ga0070724_10001838_pt1 | contig 12259 bp, 15 predicted proteins | sample tdDd001_FD_67278 | JGI IMG/M metagenome (GOLD analysis project Ga0070724, IMG submission 67278) | Marine sediment microbial communities from the Atlantic coast under amendment with organic carbon and nitrate - tdDd00.1 | ecosystem: Environmental > Aquatic > Marine > Coastal > Sediment | place...
ATCACTCCAAGCTTTATAATCTTCTTCTATTGTTTCTATAAGTTTTAAGAAGTAAGCTTTAAAACCAATTTTATCTATAATTTTTTTAATATCTTCTATTTCTAAAACTAGCATATTTACTCCTTTTTCAAAGAATAATATACTAGTGTAACAATATTAGTAGTTTTTAACAATAAGTAATTAAATTAATAATGCTTTTTAAGCTTTAAAATCAATCCTAAAAGTAGTACCAATTTCATGTTCACTTGATACTTTTATTTTTGCTTCAAATCTATCACAAATCTTTTTAACAATTGAAAGACCTAAACCTATTCCATTTTTAGTTGTTGTTCTAGCCTTATCAACTCTATAGAATCTCTCAAAGATTTTGTTTATATCATCTTTTTTTATACCAATACCAGTGTCTATTACCTCAAACACTATTTTATTGGCTTCTTTTTTTGATTTTAAAGTAATAGAACCTTCTTTTGTGTATTTAACTGCATTTGATAAAAGATTGTTAACTACTATACTTAAATACTTTTCATCAAAGGATACTTCTAGATTGTCATCAACTTCTAACTTTAATTCTAAGCCTTTTTCTTCAATTGCTTCAAGGTTCAACTCAATGGCTTCAAATATAACCTTATCTAAAGAAGCAGTTTTGTGTTTTAAAGCCTCTTTATCAAGTCTTGAAAGTAGTAAAAAGTTTTTTATAATCTCTTGTAGTTTCTTTTGTTCATTATCTATTTTTGAGATTACTTGAGCTAACTGCTCTTTTGATACATCTTCTTTATTTCTAATAAGCTCTATTTCCCCTTGTATTACAGTAAGAGGAGTTCTTAGCTCATGGGAAGCGTCTGATGAGAACTGCTTTATGTTTTCTACACTACTTTCTATATTTGATAACATTTTATTAAAAGAGTCAATTAACTGCTCAAACTCATCGTTTGTTTTGTTCTCCTTTAGTCTTTTTGATAAATCACTTGTTTCTTGTAATGCCTTTAACTCTTCAAGTATTAATTTCAAAGGATTAATAGTTCTATTTATAAGAATATTCCCCAGAATTGCTAAAATCAAAAATATAGCAAGATTAGAAAATATAATAGTCATATAAATATCATCAAAACTCTGGTCTAAATACCTATCATCAATTCCTAGATATACTTCATACTCTTTGTCATTTAACTCAAATAGATTCAATTCAAAAACATAGTCATCTATCTCTATATAACCATCATCATAGAAATCTCTATATTTGTTTTTTAATTCATCTTTTCTTTTGTGCCATTCATGGTGATCTTCATCATCACGATGGTCTTCATAAGCTTCTTTATTTTCATACTCTATCTCTTCAAGAATTCTAAGTGTTTTAAACCTAGATTCATTGGTAAATACTAACTTATCATTTTCAAAAATTATAAGAAACAAATTTGATAAATCCATATACTTATCTATCTCTTTTATATTTATATTTTTTTTCTCATAAAGTAAGTCTTCAAATTGTAAATAAGTAGAATCAATAAGCTCTAGACTTTTAGTCTCTTTGTTTTGCTTAAATAAGTAAATAGAAACTCCAGAAAGTAGTGAAAGTATTAAAAATATAGTGATTGTATAAGAGATAAATAGTTTATGTTTTATACTTTTCATTTTAGTGTGTATCCGATATTCTTAATATTGTTGATATAGGCCTCGTCAAACTCTTTGTCTATTTTGTTTCTTAGTCTGTAAATATATACCTTTACTAAGTTAGAAGCATTTGAATAATTCATATCCCAAACAGATTCAATAATCATAGAATCACTTACAACTTGATTTTTGTTTTTTACAAGCAACTCTAAGATTGAAAACTCTTTTGCAGTAAGTTCTATTTTTTTGTTCGCGCGACTTACAGTTTTTTTAACGATATCCAATTTCAAATCTTTGAAAACAAGTTCATTTGTTGAGTTTACATTTCTTCTAAGTGTTGCTCTGATTCTTGCAAGTAGTTCATTTAACACAAAAGGTTTAGTCATATAGTCATCAGCCCCACTATCAAGGCCCTCTATAATATCATCACTATCATCTTTTGCTGTTAACATTAGTATTGGTGTATTAATCTTATAGGCTCTTAACTCTTTACATAATTCTATTCCACTCATAAAAGGAAGCATGATATCTAGGATGATTAAGTCATATTTATTAGTAGTAGCTAAATAAAATCCTTCTTTTCCATCTTCTGCAATATCTACTGCATAACCTTGCTCTTTTAGGCCTTTTTCTAAAAACTCATGTATACTTGGGTTATCTTCAACAACTAATATCTTCATACTATTTATCTCTTTATTATAAATTATGTATATATTGCCCAAAAATCAATTAGTGAACAATATATACTTGATTTAACTCTTTGTTTTTATAAGGACATATAATCTTTTTGAGCTAATATCATTTCTATCTGCTATATCTTCTAGTGATTCCTCTAATGAATCATATTTAATCTCATATGCTTTAAATACATTTTTAATATCTGATTCTTTGAATATATCTAATTTAACTAATAGCTTTAAAGGTAAACCTTGTGCATCTTCAAATGGTGGTTCATCTTTTTTGCTAAACCATGCTTCTTGAACTGGTTCAAATACAGCTGTAATTGCTGATATTGGAGATTGCACAGAACTTCCTATAATCAGTACAAAAGATAAAGATGCTGCAAGCACTAATTCTCTTTTGTTTTTGAACTCTTGTCCAGCCTTACTTTTCATATATGAAAGCATCGGTTTCCAGTTTTGTATAATATGAAATACTATTATTACTGTAACATATATAGAAATTACCGCATGGAAGTGTTCCCATTGATTCTTCTCTAAAGCTAATAAACTCCATTTGTTCCAATAAGCCATAGTAGCATCAGGCATTACAAGTAATACTATACCTGTAATTAAAACCATGATACTTAAGAAAAATGTTACAAGTGAAATAAACGCTCTTTTATTAAACTTGTTATTAGTCATCTTGTTCTAATTCAATTGCAATGATTTTAGACCCAGCTCTTTTTGCTGCAACATAAACTTCATCACCAACTTTAAACGGCTCTTTTGACTGGAAAATCATAGTATTATTATCAACTGTAATACTCTTACCTGAGATTTTCCATATACCAGAAAGTGAATTTGAAGGTTTTGCTTCTAGTTCTCCTTCGAATATATAGTTAACACCTTTTTTCTTATAATACTCTCTTTCATACTTTGAATCATGATCCTCATCTCTGTCATCGTCAAAGAACATTCCTTTTTTATACATCTCTTTATGATTATCATGTTTTCCTTCATGTATATCTTCATATTTATCATGAGCTAATAAACCTAATGGAATTGCACATACTAATCCTGCTAATACTACTTTTTTTGTTTTACTTGAAAGTTTCATCTTGAATCCTTTTATATTTGTTTTCTTTTATTACTGTAATTGTAGATGGTCAAAATGAACTGCAAATGAAAGAAAAATGAAATTTTATTCATTTTGAAAAAGTAGTAAATTAATCTAAATTTAATCAATGTATTATCGTATACCCTATATACAATTTAACATTTACCGTATAGAAATAAAAGTTTTATATAAATTCATAGTAAATATGTCATTTTACAAGGTTAATTTTGATGAAAATATGTAATATAGGAGTTTTTATAGTTATTTTAATCTAAAAATAAGCATTGTTAAACTGTAAACTATACTTTCAATTTAACAAATGCCGTATAGGGATATAAATATATCAAAATGATATATATTTTTAACAAGTATTAATAAGTAGTATTTCAAATGTAATTTCATTATATACTAAGCTATACAACGCTAAGATTTTAACAAACGTTATATACTTGAATATATAAGGAAAAATGTGAATATATCATCTAACTTAACACTTGAACTATTTGATAAGCCCTTTTTACTTGAAAAAAGGATTGAGTTATTACTAGCTATTGAAGAACATGGTTCTATTTCAAAAGCTGCAAAAGCTGTACCTATGAGTTATAAAGCTGCTTGGGATGCTGTGGATAATATGAATAACCTATCTCATACTCCTATTGTTTCAAAAGAGACAGGAGGAAAAGGTGGTGGTGGTACTGCACTTACAAAATATGGTCAAAATCTTCTTAAAACATATAAGATACTAAAAGAAGAACAAGTTAGATTTTTAGGAGCTTTAAAAGAGCTTACAGATGTAGACACAGGTACATTTAAAACTATTGGAAGGCTTGCTATGCAAATTAGTGCTAGAAATCAAATTATTGGAAAAGTAGATAAGATTGTATCAAATGATGTAAATGCAAATATCGTAGTAGTTCCTAAAAGTGGACAAGAATTGTTTGCAAATATCTCTATAGATGCTTTAGAATCGTTAAATATACAAAAAGATGATGAAGTAGTAGCTATTTTCAATCATAACAATGTTTTATTATCAACAGATGGGGATATTGCTATTAGTGCTAGAAATAAAATAAAAGGTATTGTTACAGCTATTACAAAAGATAGTACAAACTCTGAAGTTACAATAGATATAGGACAAGAGCAAAGTATCGCTTCTATTGTGACAACTGGCGCAGTTAAAAAGCTAGGACTTGATGTAGGAAAAGAAGTATATGCCTTTATCAAATCAAATGATATTATGATTGGAAAGTAATATGAAAAAACTAATCCTTACAGCCCTTCTAGCAACTTCATCTTTATATGCAGGCAAAATAAGCATAGCAGTAGCAGCAAATGTATCATATGCAATAGAAGATTTAAAAAAACAGTTTAATAAAGCACACCCAAATACTAAAATCAAAGTAACTCTAGGAAGTAGTGGTAAACTAACAGCTCAAATCAAAAATGGAGCTCCATACGAGCTATTTATGTCTGCAAATATGAAATATCCTAATACTTTGTATAAAGATGGTCTTGCTATTACAGAACCACTAGTATATGCAAAAGGTTCACTTGCCCTATTTTCTAAAAGAGTTCAAGACTTTTCAAAAGGTTTAGAGTTATTAAAAGAGAAGAAAAACAAAAGAATCGCAATAGCAAATCCAAAAACAGCTCCATATGGTATAGCAGCTTACGAAGCACTAACAAATGCAAATATCTTAGATGATGTAAAAAAGAAGTTTGTTTATGGAGAGTCAATCTCACAAACTTTATCATATACACTAACAGCTGCAAATATTGGAATTATTGCGAAATCAACTTTATATAGTAAGAAACTACAAAGATTCAAAGAGAATACAAACTATATAGATATTCCAAGCTCACTATACACTCCAATTAACCAAGGAATTGTAATACTAAAAAGAGCCAAACAAAACAAAGAAGTAAAAGCCTTCTATGACTTTATGCAAAGCAATGAAGCAAAAGTTATACTTAAAAACTATGGATACCAAGTTCCATAAGGAAAGATTGATGATAAAAGCAAAAGTATTAGATATTCAAAATGAACAAAACCTTCATATTGTAAAGTTTGACTTTAACGGCACAATATTAAAGATGATGAGTTTAGAGCTAAATAAAAAGATAAAAATAGGTGTTGAGGTAATACTAAACATCAAATCAACACATATGGCACTAGCCAAAAAGTTTAGTGGAGTAGTAAGTTACTCAAATCATATCAAAGCTGTTGTTGATGATGTAGAGAATGGAAAGTTACTTAGTTCCATAAAACTAAAAGTAAATGACACTATCTTAGAGTCAATCATCACAGCAGACTCCTCAAAAAGAATGAATATACAAAAAGATGATGGTATAACTATCATGGTAAAAGCTAGTGAGATTTCTATCTTGGAGGTTTTAGATGCTTGAAATGCTTAGTACTATAGAGTTTACTCCATTTTGGATATCTTTTAAATTAGCTTTTATTACTACATTGATTTTATTTGTTATCTCACTACCTCTTGCTTGGTGGTTATCTCAAACTAAATCAAAAACAAAACCATTTTTTGAAGCTATTACAGCTCTTCCTATAGTTTTACCTCCATCAGTTCTAGGGTTTTATATACTTTGGGCTTTATCTATAAACTCACCTATTGGAGCATTTTTTGAAGAGACTTTTGGTATTGAGTTAGTTTTTAACTTTACGGGACTTGTGATAGCTTCGTGTTTTTATAGTCTACCTTTTATGGTTCAGCCGTTACAAAGTGGATTTGAAAGCCTAAATACAAATATGCTTGAAGCTAGTTATATTAGTGGTAAATCTAAACTTACAACACTTATAAACGTAGCCCTGCCAAATATCAAACCAGCACTTCTTACAGCTATCATCGTAACATTTGCACATACAGTGGGAGAGTTTGGTGTAGTTTTAATGGTTGGAGGAAGTATTCCAGAAGAGACAAAAGTAGCTTCTGTAGCTATTTATGAGTTTGTTGAGATTATTGATTATAGTTCAGCTCATATTTACAGTGCTATTATGGTAATACTTAGTTTTTTAGTATTGCTTAGTGTTTATATTTTTAATGCAAAACAGAAAAAGACGTTTATATGATAAAAATAGATATACAAAAACAACTTCATGGGGCAAGTGGCTCTATGGATTTAGACATAAACTTACAGATACAAAAAGGTGACTTTATAGCCCTTGCAGGACAAAGTGGTAGTGGTAAAACTACCCTACTTAGAATCCTAGCAGGTTTAGAGAGTGCAAAAGGTCAAATACAAGTAAATGATGAGGTTTGGCAAGATGATACTACCTTTAAGAGTGTACAAAAAAGAAAAATAGGTTTTGTTTTCCAAGACTATGCTTTGTTTGAAAACATGAGTGTTGAGCAAAATTTGCTTTATGTAAACAAAGATAAAACTCTAGCAAATAAGCTTTTAGAACTTACAGATTTAAGTGAGTTAAAAAACAGAATGCCTAGTACTTTAAGTGGTGGTCAAAAACAAAGAGTTTCTTTATGTAGAGCTATGATGAATCGCCCTACACTTTTACTTATGGATGAACCACTTTCAGCTTTAGATCCAAATATGAGAACAAAACTACAAAATGAAATCCTTACACTTCATAAGGAGTTTGAAACTACAACTATTATGGTTAGTCATGACCCAAGTGAGATTTATAGACTAGCAAATAGAGTTGTGATGTTAGAACATGGTCAGATTATAAATGATGGTTTACCAAAAGATGTTCTTCTTAAAACAGCAGGTTCTCAAAAGTTCTCTTTTGAAGGTGAGTTACTTGATATCATCAAAGTTGATGTTGTTTATATTGCAATCATATCTATTGGACAGCAACTTGTAGAGATTGTTTTGAGTTCTCAAGAAGTTCAAAACTACAAAATTGGAGATACTGTAAGAGTTAGTACAAAGGCATTCAGTCCTACATTAAAGTAATTTTTTTGTTATCTTTGATACTTTTTTAATACATTTACACTATATAATATTCCTATGATTATTGATAGGAGGATATTATGAGAAGCTATGATGATTACAAGAAAAATTTAAAAGTACTTTTTGTTAAAACAGATAGTTATTCTAGAAAAATCTCTCTAAAAGCTCTTGAGCGAAACTTTGAAAATATCACAGTAGCTCATAATGGACTTGATGGTCTTATGAAATTTATGGAAAGCAGAAAAGACGAAGATACAAAGTTTGATCTAATAATCAGTGATATTAATCTTGAAAAATTAAATGGTATTGAAATGCTTGAAAAAATAAGAGGTGTTGATGATACTCCATTTATCTTCCTAACTATAAACAACAACTACAAAATTGTCTTAAAAGCTGTAAGACTGCATATTCTAAGTTATATAGTTAAACCTCTTGATTTAAATCTATATGAAACTATAAATAATAGCTGCAAAAAATTGTATAAAGAGTATTTATCAAAAGAAAAAATTGAATTAGTATAAAAAAATATAAATTATAATAAAGCAGAAGTATTATGCAAAACACATAAGTATAAAAATCTAACAAACAGACTATTGTCTGTTGTTTAAACATAAAGTCTCTATTTCGTACTTTCCTGTTCTGTAGTTTAATCTTTTTTTCATCAAGAACTTATATCCAAGTTTTTTACATTCCGTTTTACTAAGTGTTTTAATATCTTGGTTACACGCAGTAAACGTAAATGCAATAAAAACAATAAACAATAAACTTTTCATAGTAACCTCCTTAGCTAGTATTTATAACTATACTAAGGAAAGGTATTAAAATAGTATCAATTTACAATGTTTATTCTATACCCAAAACTATAAATATTCTCTACATTTAAATCTGGAACTTTTTTTCTAAGTCTTGAAATAACATTCTTAAGATTTGTAATATCAGGAGACTTATCAACATCATCTTTCCATAGATGTATTAATATCTCTTCATTTGTGTGAGTTTTTTCAGGACTCTTTAGAAGTAAATCAATTAATAAAAACTCTTTTTTTGTCAGTTTTAAAATATTACCATTTTCTAATAACTGTTTATTGTTTTTATCCCATATAAGATTCTCAGAAAGTTTTATCTCTAACTCTTCTTCAATATTAAAGTCAGTTGAACCATTTAAGAAGATATCTTTTGATACTTTAAAGATAACATCAACAAAGTTATCAAAGTCAATTGGTTTTAAAATAAACTGTGAAATACCTATATTTACAAGCTCCATTAAATAGCTAGATTCATTATGTGCTGATAAAACTATTAAAGCTTGAGAGTCATTCTCTTTATAAATTAGTTTTGTAAGTTCAATACCATCAATATTTGGCATTTTTATATCTGTAATAACTAAATCAAAATATTTACCATTTTCTTTATGATAATTCATATACTTTGTAAAACCATCTTTTCCATCAACAGCTACAATAACTTCTTTTTGGAAAATATCTTCTAATAGCTCTTTAGTCTCTTTTCTAATATTTTCATCATCTTCTACAAAAAGAACGTTAATATTTTTAGTATATTCCTCTAAAAGGATATAATCAATCATTTTTTCTCCTAAATTTAGCCCATTAAAAAATATAATGTATTATAATCAAAACACAATTAATATTAAAAGGTAAATGGCCAATGTCCGACACAAATAACACTACTTGGGACTTAATAGAAGTTTTAGACAATACTATTGAGGGAATTTTGATTATTGAAGATGGATTTATAAAGGATGTAAACAAATCTTTATTGAATATTCTAAACTACCAAGACAAAAAAGAGTTAATAGGAAACCTTGCAACTGGTATTTTAATTCCAACTTCAACAAAAAAATATATCGAATACAATACTAAACTTTTTCAAGAAATCTCACTAATTACAGAAAATGGAGATATTATCCCAGCAATTGTAAAAATCAAAGATATAAAAATTGACTCAAAAGAGTATAAAATGGTTTCGGTTTTAGATATGAGTGATTTAAAAGAAAAAGAGTCTATGCTATTAGAGCAATCAAGATTAGCAGCAATGGGTGAAATGATCTCAGTAATTGCTCACCAATGGAGACAACCACTAAATGCAATTGCAAGTATCTCTACAAGATTAAAAATGAATATTAAAATGAAAAAGCTTGATGAAGATTTAGTAGAGAAAAAAACAGATGAAATAAACAACTATTTACAATATATGTCAAAAACTATTGATGATTTTAGAAACTTCTTTGAACCTACAAAAAACAAATCAGCTTTTAAACTAAGTGACATTGTTGAAAACTCTCTAAAAATTGTAGGTAACTCTTTTGCAAATAAAAACATAGATTTAGTAATTGAAGATAAAGAGCTTTCAACTATATATCTTTATAAAAATGAGCTTACTCAAGTTATTTTAAATATCTTAAATAATGCAAGAGATGCATATGAAGATAAAGATATAGAAAGCCCAAAAGTAGTTGTTAGTTATTTAGAAGATGAAAAAACACAATCTATTATAATAAGGGATAATGCAGGTGGTATTCCAGATGAAATACTAAAAAAAATCTTTGATCCTTACTTTTCAACAAAAAATAGAAAAAATGGTACAGGTTTAGGACTTTATATATGTAAAAGTATTGTTGAGAAGTACTCAAATGGTCAATTAAAAGCTTGTAATGAAAATGATGGAGCAGTATTTGAAATAATTCTGCAAAAATAAACTATCCACAATTTTAAAAAAGCTTATATCTTGTAATAAAGTTAGCTTTAATATATACTACACAAAAAATAAAAAAGGAAACCAATGCCCTCTATTGAAGTATTAATTGCATTCACTTTAGCTGCATTATTAATGAACATATCACCTGGACCTTCTAATCTTTATGTTATGGCAAGAAGTATCGCACAAGGCACTAAAGGTGGTATTATTGCTACATTAGGACTAGCAGTAGGAAGTCTAATTCATGTGGCTGCAGCAGTGTTAGGACTATCTGCTATTTTTGAGCACTCTCCAACTCTTTATACAACTGTTAAATTATTAGGTGCAGGATATTTAATATATCTAGGATATAGTTATTGGAAAGCCTCAAAAGAAAAACACTCATCAGTAAAAATAGAAAAATCCAAAGCAAAACCACTTTGGACAGTATTCTATGAAAGTGTAATTGTAGAAGTGACAAATCCTAAAACAGCTCTTTTCTTTATTGCTTTTTTACCACAGTTTGTTGTTCCTGAGTCTGGTTCCATTACAACTCAACTACTTATATTAGGAGTTATTGTAACTATATCTGCTATTCCATGTGATTTATTAGTAGCTTTATTTTCAAGTAAAGTATCAAAATGGATTATTAAAAATGAAAGTGCTCAAGTGATTCAAGAAAGAATTTCTGCTACTATCCTATTTGGTATGGGTACATATATTTTTACAGATGAGCTAAGAACTATTAAAAACAATTAAATAAAAGGAGCTTTTCCTTTTATTTATATAAATATTTTTTTCTAAAAAGTATTTACAATATATCCTCTATTTGAAGAGTTTTTTATAATATTAGTATGACTTTTATCTCTAATATGTTTTACCATATTTCTAAGTGTAAATTTTGAAAAACTTGTATTCTCTTTCCAAACCTCTTTTTGAATTGTCTCATAAGTTACAAGTCTATTTTTTCTAGTGATTAATAGTTTTAATAAATCTTTTTGCATTGTTGTAAGTTTTACTATATCTTTATTGTTAAATAGCAGTTCTCTATAAGTATCAAAATATAAACCATCTTCTAATTCAACTTTTTTGTTTCTTGTTATAAAGTTTATACATAGTTCTATATTAGAAAGAAGAAGTTCGTCATTTATTGGTTCACACATGATTGTATAGATATTACAATTTTTATACATATCTAAATTTATATCATTATTTTTATCTAAAATAATTATTGGAATATTGATTTCATATTTATGGATAGATTCAAATAGTTCTTTACATTTTTCTATATTAGTATCAAATCTATTGTCAAAAACTATAATATCAAATAAAGATAGCTTATTTGAAACAAGCTCGATATTATCAACCTCAAAGAAAGATAATTTATATTGATTGTCTGAACTTAAAATATTTATGTTGTTTACTAAAATTGTATCGTTACTTAGAAAAAGAATAGATTTTTTGTTTATAACTTCATTTGTATTAATAAAGATATTATTCATAATTTCCCCTATGGTTGTTTGTGGAGAGATTATATATATAAATAATATTATAATAGTATCATTTTTAGAAAAGAGCAATAATTTGCTCTTTTTTTGTTAGTTTATGAATTCAACTACGTCTTCTAATTTTTCTCTTAATTGAGATGATTGTTCATTGATTCTATAACCAAAAGGTAAAACCATAGCTACTTGATATTTTGTAGTATCTAATTCTAAGATTTTCTCTAAGTTCTCTTTTTCAAAACCTTCAATAGGACAAGAATCAACTCCTTTTATAGCAGCAGCTGTCATCATATTTCCAGCAGCAATATAACATTGTCTTGCAGTCCAAGAGTAGATATTTTCATCAGTACTTAATGTATCTTTTAAATGATTAGCATATAAACCTATATAAAAATCTTTTTTCTCTTGAGGCATTTCTCTTCTAGAGAATTTTCTCATAGGTACACCACTATCAACTTTTACATCTTCAATAGCAGCTAAAATGATTACTAAATCAGAACAAGTAGTGATTTGAGGCTGATCCCAACAAACAGGTCTGATTTTTGCTCTTAATTCATCATTATTTACTACTAAAAACTTCCATGGTTCCATACCAAAAGAAGACGGTGACTTTCTACCAGCTTCTAAAATAAAATTCATATCTTCTTTTTCAATTTTTTTTGTATCATCAAAAACTTTACAAGCGTGTCTATAGTCCATTGCTTCCATAAAAGATTTATTCATTATAATTTCCTTATATATCT
>Ga0070724_10001840_pt1 | contig 12246 bp, 8 predicted proteins | sample tdDd001_FD_67278 | JGI IMG/M metagenome (GOLD analysis project Ga0070724, IMG submission 67278) | Marine sediment microbial communities from the Atlantic coast under amendment with organic carbon and nitrate - tdDd00.1 | ecosystem: Environmental > Aquatic > Marine > Coastal > Sediment | place...
TGAATTTAGCACAAGTATTACTTCCTCTTCAATATAAACCAAAAAATAAAGATATAAGTGTTGATTTAAAAGTTGAATACTTTACATCATGGGGAATAAAAAAGAAAGAAGATAGTACAACAGCAAGTTTAACTTCTTTAGTAAATGATATAAAAAAAGGTGATTTTAACAAGATTGTAAATGATCTTACAAAAAAAGAAGAACCTAAGAAAAAAGAAGTAGTTGTAAAACCGAAATATGATTTACCAGTTCATTCCTTTTCAAATAAGTTTGTGATTAAAAAAAGTAAAGTTGATGATTTATTTGTACCCCACTGGTATGTAAATGAGTCTTTAAAAGTTTATAAAAAAACTAAAAGCTTCAGAAAAACAAAAGATGTAATCAAAAAGTTTGAAAAGAGAGTAAAACAACCAGCTCATCTAAAAAAAGATAGAAATGGCAGTGAATATTATAAAAATAAATATGCTGTTGGGTATCATCAGAAAAAGAGTAATTTAACATATAAAAACTCATGGGATGTACAAAATGAGTTTAAATTTTATTCACCATACTTCTTACCAATATCTTATAAAATTTATGGTCAAGATATCTTTCACTATTTTGCTAAAAAAGGAAACTCTGGATTTTCTTTAACTACTTGGTTTTATCCATGGTGGGGAATAGATAGATTTGTAACAGATAAAAATGGTAATACATATGCCCATAAATATATTCATAAACTAAATAGAAAGAAAATAAAATATTATAGTAAAAGCTACTATTTAAAAAATGTATGTTCAAAAGTAAATAGTGATAATAAAAATTGTTTAGATATTTTAGTAGATAAAAAAAGAAGAACAACTGCAGTAAGTCTTTTAAGTGAAAATGTACTTCCTTTAGGTTACTACAATAAAAAACATATTACTAAATATGCAAAAAGAGGAATGAATAAAAAAAGATATGATAATGCAGTATTAAAGTTATCAGAGTTAGATGAAATTATTAAAACTCTTGATGAAAAAGGTTCATACTTTTATAATCATAGATGTAGGTATAAAATTAGTGGTAGATATAAAACTAGTTACAAATGTAAAAGTAAGAAAAATGAAGTTTATAACAAAATTAAACGAGAAAAAAGTGTATTAAAAAAGCAGTATTCAAATGAGTATTCAAAAATAAAAAGAAGTTTTGGTTTATATGAAACAATAAATTTCAAAGATGATTTAAACTCTGCAAAATATAGAAACAATATTAACTCTAAAAAAATTAAAAAAATGTACCCTTATATAACTACTAGTTTAAATAAAATAGTTGATAGGGATGAAGACTATGCATATAGCAAAAAAAGAAAAGCAGAGAAAAAAGCAAGACAAAGAACATATAATAATATCATGACTGCTATGAATCAAATGAATAAGTCCTTAAAACAATATAATAACTCTTATAAAAAGACATATCCATATAACAGTTACAATAGCTATAACAACTATAATACATATAAAAAACCAAGTAGTTCATACAAGTCTAAAACTTATAACTCAAGCTCTTATAAATCTAAAACTACATCAAGTTATAAAAGTACTAGCAAAAAAAGAACAGTACCTACATATAGAGTAGGTCCTAGTAAAGAACAGTTAAGAGCTCAAGAATTAATTAGGAAAAGAAAATTAGAAGCTCAAAGAAGAGAAGCCGCAAAACAAAAAAGAATAAGAGAACAACAGGAAAGAGAAGCTAGAGCTGAGCAAAAAAGAAGAGAATTAGAAAAAAAGAAAAGGGAACTTGCTGCAAAGAAAAAAGAGTTAGCAAGAAAAAAAGCAGAAGAGAAAAGACTTAAAAAACAAAGAGAAGAACAAGCAAGAAGAAACTACTTAGCAAAAATGAAAAGTGGTATAAGACTTGGAGCAAAAAATTGTTTTGGTGAACATCATGTAGGTGGTAAAAGACCAAGGATTAAACCAGAAGTTGTATCTTGTATTGATGTATCATTTAACGCATATTGTAGAGGTGATTCTAGAAGTAGAGTATCTGGAGTATTAACAAATTTTACAGGCTTTGATGCAGGATGTTTTGGAGATACAAAAAAAGTTAGAAAACTAAACTGTAAAGCAAGTGATTATATTGTAAGGGTTACAGATGTAAGAAGGTGTAGATAAACTAAGAGGAATTAAAAACCTCTTAGTGTAACTCCTAGGAATATTGCAATAATTCCTAAAATGATATTTAACGGAATAAAGTATTTAGCAATAGGTGCTAACTGATTTTTTGCAGTTAAAAAATCACCACCTTCGAAAGCTTTTTGAGCTTTGTTTCTTTTGATATAAATAGTGATAAACACTACTGTCATAACTGTCCAAAGAACTTCTTTTGCAATTACTACAGAGTATAAAGCAGTTCCTTTAAACCCTAAAGCAATAATCATAATAATAGCAGTAATTAATAATACAACAATTGCAGGAATTACCATATTAAAAAATCTTCTAAGATTATCAAGTGTTCTTTCAATTTTGATTCTAGGTTCTGCAATCTCTTGCATTGAGTAGTGGATACCAAATCTAATGGCAATCATTCCACCAACCCAAATTACAGCAGAGATTACATGTAAGAATACAATAGGGGCTGAAAAACTGTTGAAGAATTCAGTCACTATTTATTCCTTATAGATTTTCTTTAGCGTATGCTAATGCTGCAGTTTTTGCATCATCAATTTTAGATACATCTTTTCCACCTGCTTGTGCGAAGTCTGGTCTTCCACCACCTCCACCACCAACGATTGGAGCAATATTTTTAATCCAGTCACCAGCTTTTACATTTGTGTTTTTAGAACCTGCTACGATCATTACTTTTTCACCTTTTGGTTGAAGTAATAATACTGCTAGTTTATCATTTGCATTTTTTAAATCATCTACAAGTTTTTTGATATCACCATTTTTAACAACATCAACTACAACTTTAACATCACCAACCATCTCCTCAGAAATTGGAGCAGCAGATGAGCTTTGAGCTTCTTCTAATTCTTTTTTAAGTTCTTTGATTTGATCTTTTAGTTTTTTGATACCTGTAATTGCATCGTTATTTTTAACTTCAGCTTTTACTGCATTCATATTGGAAATGATCTCTTTAGTGTATTTAATTGCGCTCGCACCACACACTGCTTCAATTCTTCTAACACCTGCAGATACACCTGATTCTTTTGTAATATAAAAAGATCCAATATCATGAGAGTTACCTACGTGTGTTCCTCCACAGAATTCAACTGATACATCACCAAATCCAACAACTCTTACAGTATCACCATATTTTTCACCAAACATAGCAATAGCACCTTTTTTCTTAGCTTCTTCAATTGGTAACTCTTCAATAGAGCCTTGAATTCCTCTAGCAATCATAGAGTTAACTAAATCTTCAACTTCTTCGATTTGTTCATTTGTCATAGCTTTTGGATATGTGAAGTCAAATCTTAATCTGTTAGCATCATTTAGTGATCCAGCTTGCGCTACAGTATCACCAAGTACCATTTTTAACGCACTTTGTAAAAGGTGAGTCGCTGAGTGATGTTTTGCTACTTCTAGTCTGTTTACAACAACAGCATCAACTTCTTCACCAGTAGAAATATTTGAGCTTTCAACTTTTACTTTAGATAAGTTAAGTCCATGGAATTTAGCAGTATCTTCAATAATTGCAATATGCTCATTATCTTCTAATGCACCAATATCACCAGCTTGTCCACCTGATGTTGCATAGAATGGAGTCTTTTCTAACATTACCCATCCAGTAGCACCTTTTTCTAAAGTATCAACTTCTTGGAATTTCTCATCTAATAAAGCAACGATTTTTGTTTTGTTTGCAGTTTTATCATATCCTACAAACTCATTTTCACCATACTTTTCTAATAATGCTTTAAAGTCACCATCAGTTGCAGAGTCTCCACTTCCTTTCCATGCAGCTTTAGCTTTAGCTTTTTGCTCAGCCATTAATGAATCAAACTTCTCAGTATCAACTTTTAGATTTTTATCTCTTAACATATCTTCAGTTAAGTCTAATGGGAATCCATATGTATCATAAAGTTTAAATGCAACTTCGCCTGAGAATACCTCTTTAGTGTTTGCTAATTCATCTGTAAAGATAGTCATACCAGTATCAATAGTTTTGATAAATCTCTCTTCTTCTAAAGTAAGTTGTTCTTTGATGTAGTCTTTTTGTTCTACTAAGTCAGTGTAGTGTCCACCCATAATATCACATAAAGTATCATATAGTTCTGCTAGGAATGGTTTTCTAAATCCAAGTAAGTAACCATGTCTAACAGCTCTTCTCATGATTCTTCTATTTACATAAGGTCTTCCTTCATTTCCAAATAAAATACCTTGAGATAACATGAATGAGTTTGCTCTTAAGTGATCAGCAATTACTCTGTATGAACCAATCGTTTCAGCAGTAGCAGCTTTTCCTGCAAGTTTTTCTAATTTTTTGATAATTGGTTGGAAGTTAGATGAATCAAAGTTATTTAAAACACCTTCTTTGATTGCAATAACTCTCTCTAAACCCATACCTGTATCAATTGAAGGTTTTGGTAAAGAAGTTCTTGTAATAGTCCCATCTTGGGCTTTAGTTTGCTCATATTGCATAAATACTAAGTTCCAGATTTCTAAGAATCTATCTCCATCTCCACCTAAATAATCTTCTTCTGTATTGAAGTGTTCAGCACCTTGGTCATAGAAGATCTCAGAACATGGACCACAAGGACCAGTATCACCCATAGACCAGAAGTTGTCTTTATCACCAAATCTTTTGATTCTATCTGCACTTACATGCTCTTGCCATAATTCATAAGCTTCATCATCATCATTGTGAATAGTTACCCATAGTTTATCAACTGGTAATTCTAGGTTAACTGTGATGAACTCCCATGCATAAGCAATTGCATCTTTTTTGAAATAATCTCCAAATGAGAAGTTTCCTAACATTTCAAATAAAGTATGGTGTCTTGCTGTATAACCAACATTTTCAAGGTCATTGTGCTTACCACCAGCTCTTACACATAGCTGACAAGAAGTAGCAGTTGGGTTTGCTGGTTTTGGAACTGCTCCTGTAAAGATATCTTTAAACTGTACCATCCCCGCATTTGTAAACATTAGCGTTGGATCATCTGGCACTAGTGGCATTGATGAAACAACATCATGCCCTTTGCTTCTAAAAAATTCTAAATACTCTTTTCTAATATCCATTTTATGTTTTCCGTCTATTTAATTTTACGCATGATTTTATCTAAAAAGAGATTTAGGCTAGATTAGGGTACAAAATTAGGGTATAAAACAAAAATTAAGTTATCTTTTGATAAACTCAATAAGTTTAATTTATATTTAAAAACGAAAAACAAATTAATAATAAGGAAATAAAATGGGTAAATATGTTGAATTAACTCCTGCAAATTTTGAAGAAGTTACAAAAAGTGGTGTTTCTCTAGTTGATTTCTGGGCTCCATGGTGTGGACCTTGTAGAATGATTGCTCCAGTAATCGAAGAATTAGCTGAAGAGTTTGAAGGTAAAGCAAACATCTGTAAAGTAAACACAGATGAAGAGCAAGATTTAGCAGTAAAATATGGAATCAGATCTATTCCAACTATCATCTTCATGAAAGATGGTGAAGTTGTAGATCAAATGGTAGGTGCTTCATCTAAACAAGCATTTGCTGACAAAATTAACTCATTATTATAATAATTAGATACTATATATTATTAAAAAAGGCGAGGTTTTAAAATCTTGCCTTTTTTTATATCTACTTTAAGCTAGATATAATTTATTAAACGATAAAATTTTTCCATCAAAACAAGAAAAGGAAAAATGATATGAGTAAATATATAGAATTAAACAATAATAACTTTGACGAAATTACAAAAGAGGGTGTTTCTTTAGTAGATTTCTGGGCTCCATGGTGTGGACCTTGTAGAATGCTTGGACCTGTAATTGATGAATTAGCAGTAGATTTTGATGGAAAAGCAAATATTTGTAAAGTAAACTCTGATGAAGAGCAAGACTTAGCAGTTAAGTTTGGTGTTAGATCAATTCCAACAATTATCTTTATGAAAGATGGTGAAGTAGTTGATACTATGGTTGGTGCAGCTTCTAAACAAGCATTTACAGACAAATTAAACTCATTTTTATAAGAACTAAAAAAATATTAATATAAATACAAACAATTATTAGAAAAGGGAAGTAGTTTTTGCTACTTCCCTTTTTTTGTGCCAAAAAATTAAAAGTCATACTTAGGTCACTTTACTATTTTATCATTTCAACATAAGAAAAAAAGATAATAAATTAAAGGAGACGTCATGTCACTAAGTAATAATATGAGAATGGCAATACCAATTATTGTTGCCGTTGTAGTGGCACTATTACCTACACCAGAAGGTTTAACTGCAAATGCACACTATTTCTTCGCACTATTTTTAGGTGTAATTGTAGGTTTAATCTTAGAGCCAATACCAGCAGCACTGATTGGATTAACAGGGGTTGCTTTTGCAGCTACTTTTGGACTTGTAGGTGAAACAGCAAAAGCCAGTCGTGCTTGGGCATTAAGTGGGTTTTCAAATGGTGTAATTTGGCTTATTTTTGCAGCATTTATGTTTGCCCTAGGGTATAAAAAAAGTGGACTTGGAAAAAGAATAGCTTTATTACTTGTAAAACTATTAGGTAAAACAACATTAGGTTTAGGGTATGCTGTAGCATTTGCAGATGGTATTTTAGCTCCATTTATGCCATCAAACACAGCAAGAAGTGCAGGGACAATTTTCCCAATTGCTATTAATATCCCTCAAATGTTTAACTCTACTCCAGATAACGAGCCAAGAAAAATAGGTTCATATATCTCATGGGTAGCAATTGCAGCAACTTGTGTGACAAGTTCTATGTTTTTAACTGCACTTGCACCAAACTTATTAGCTGTATCTTTAGTTGAAAAAAATACAGGTTTAATAATTGAGTGGGGACAATGGTTTGGAACTTTAGCAATTATTATGATACCACTGTTTTTAGCAGTACCATATGTTGCTTATTTAGTATACCCTCCTGAACAAAAACACTCACCTGAAGCTCCAGCATGGGCAGCATCTGAGTTAGAAAAAATGGGTTCTATTACTAAAAAAGAGCTAATTATGTTAGGACTTGGAATATTAGCTTTAGTAATGTGGATATTTGGTAAACAAATTGGGGTAAATAGTACAACTGCTGCTTTAGCAGTATTATGTTTACTTGTTTTAACAGATGTGATTACTTGGGAAGATGTAATTACAAATAAAGCAGCTATCAATGTATTTATTTGGTTTGCTACTTTAGTTGCAATGGCAAGTGGTCTTAAAAAAGTTGGATTCTTAAAATGGGCAGCAGGGTTAATCTCTGGAGGTTTAGTAGGGTTTGACCCAACAATGATTGCAATAATGTTAATAGTGTTATTCTTCTTATTCCACTATTTATTTGCAAGTGTAACTGCACATACAGTTGCTTTATTACCACTATTTTTAGGAGTCGCAAGTAACTTACTTCCTGCAGCTATGATAGAACCTTTAGCAATCATGTTAGTTGGTTCTTTAGGATTAATGGGGATTTTAACACCATATGCAACTGGACCATCACCAATTTGGTATGGAGCAGGATATATTTCACAAGCAACTTGGTGGAAATTAGGTGCAGTATTTGGAGGAATCTATCTAGCTGCTTTAGTACTACTTGGATTTATAATAATCTAACAACAAAGAGGCCACTTTTGGTCTTTTTGTTTCTAATATACAATCTACTATAATTCTTCTATGAAAAAACTATTTTTACTTTTTATTTTATTTGTAAGTTTTTCTTTTGCAAATCAATCTATACTTATTTTAAACTCTTACCATAAAGGTTATGAATTTAGTGATAGCATAATAAATGCTATGGAAAAAGAGTTTTATAAAAATCATAATTTAGATGTGAATATTTTATATATGGATGCAAAAAGAATTACTTCAAAAGAGTATTTTCAAAATCTAAAAAATCTATATGAAGTTCAGTTAAAAAATATTAATTTTGATTTAGTAATTACTGTTGATAGATTTGCTTATGATTTTGTACTGGATAATTATTCTAGTATGTTTAAAAATACACCAGTTTTAACAGTTGGAATTGAAAACTTTTTTAAAGAAAATGCAAAAAAGAATCAATTAGAAAAAATCTCTGCTTTAATTGAAAAAAGAGACTTATTAGGAAATATCCACTTAATACAGCGTGCAATTCCTACTTTAGAAAACTTATATATTGTAAATGATATTAGTGCAAATGCTCAACATACAGAACCTTTAATACAAGAAGCAATAGAAAAACATAATAAAAGATATAATCTAATCTACTATCGAGCAAAAAATCTTGAGGAATTAAAAGAGAAATTCTCGAAAAAAGATGAAAACTCGGCAATACTTTTTGTGAGGTTTTACAAAGATATTGATGGCCATTTAAATAAAAATCAAGAGATTGGTGAGTTTATAAAGTTCTCAAAATTACCAGTATTTATTACAGATTCTATTTTTGTAAATAGTGGAGCTTTTGGAGGGAAAATTGTTGATTTAAATTCATTTGGTAAAAAATCTGCTTTGATGGCTTTGGATATTTTATATAATAGTAATTATGAAATAGAAGTTTTTAAAGACTTTACATATGTATTTGATGAACAAAAAATAAAAGAGTTTTTGATATTTCCAAGTAGTTTAGTAGATAAATATAGTTTAGTTAATAAAAGCCAGACTTTTTATGATAGACACAAGGGCTTTATTAATTTTGTATTTACAATCTCTCCTTTATTGATACTTCTAATTATAGGACTTTTTAGAAATATTTATCTAAGAAAACAAGTAGAAAAAGATTTAAGACAAAGAATTGAGTTTGATGCAGTTTTATTAAATGCAATAGAGAGTCCAATATTTTGGCAAGATGAAAATGATGTAATAATTGACTCAAACAATAAGTTTTGTAGTTTTTTAAATCTTCCTTCAAAAGATATATATGGTCATAAATTAGATAATTTTAAAAAGAATAATAATGCTTTAACCATAAATAGAGTTTTAGAAAAGTATAAAAAGAATAGTGAACAAAATTCACAATTTAGTTTTAGAACAAACTCAAATGAGAAAAAAATATATTTTATAAAACAAGCTGTATATTGCGATAGTAAGACTAAAAAAACAGGCATCGTTACTATTTTTACCGATATTACAAAAGAGAAACAAATAGAACTTGAAAAAGAGAAAAATCAACAGTTTATTATTCAGCAATCAAAGCTTGCTGAAATTGGTGAAATCTTCTCTTCAATCGCTCACCAGTGGAAGTCACCACTTGTTGAGATAACTACAATTGCTCAAGAGAGTTTTTATAACTCAAATTTGGCTATTAGTGAAGATGAATCATATGTAAAAGATATAATGACTCAAGTTAATTATATGAACAATACTATAAATGATTTTCAGAATTTTATAATGCCCTCAAATAAAAAAAGAGTATTTAATGCAAAAGAAGCAATTAATTCTATGTTAGAGATTGTAAGTCACAATATCAAATATAACTATATAACTGTCAAAGTTGATGTAAAAGATAATACAAATCTTGAAGTATATGGTTTTAGAAATGAATTTATGCAATCAATTTTAAATATAGTTAATAATGCAAAAGATGCACTTCAAAAAAATGATTTAAAAAATAGAAAGTTGTTTATATACTTTTTTAATGAAAAAGAAAACCTTGTAATTAAAATAGAAGATAATGCAGGTGGAATAAAAGAATCTAATTTAAGAAAAATATTTAAACCATATTACTCTACTAAAAAAGAGGGACATGGAATAGGGCTTTATATGGCTAAAATGATTATAGAAGATAAAATGAATGGAAAGATTATGGTGAAAAATGAAAAAGAGGGTGCCTCTTTTGAAATTGTATTGGAGAGTATAAAGTGAAAGTTTTAGTATTAGAAGATAATGAAAGACTTTTAAATGTAATAAAAAATGCTTTGGAAAAAGAGAACTATACAGTTGATACTTTTGTGGATGGTGATGATGCATTAAATGCTTTGGAAAATGGATATAACTGTTTTATTTTGGATATAAATGTACCAAATATTGATGGTATTTCTCTTTTGGAATTATTAAGAATGAATCATAAAGACACTCCTGCAATTATTATAAGCTCAAATCATGATTTTGAGAAAATCCAAAAATCATATGAATTAGGTTGTGATGATTATATAAAAAAACCATTTTTTATTTTAGAATTGATACAAAAAGTAAAAAAGCTTTGTGTTGTTCAAAAAAAGTTTTTACAGTTTGATGAAACATATAAATATGATTTTATTAATCATATTTTATATAAAAATAGTGAAGAGATAGAATTAACAAAAAAAGAGATTTTATTTTTAGAACTTTTTTCAAAAAACTTACATCATGTGGCTACCTATGAAGAACTCTCAGAATACGTATGGGAAGGAGAAGAGACTAATCTTACAAATATAAGAGCTATGATTAAACGGTTAAGAAAAAAGATACCATCGGATACCATTTCAATTGTAAAAGGTTTGGGATATTCTTTGAATAAAGATGTAAAGTTAGTATAAAAGCTAAAGCTTTTATACTATTTGTTTTGGAAGTATCTATTTGTTTCAGTAGATACAATTTTTGCAAGTAATAATAGACCAATTAAGTTAGGAATAGCCATAAGACCATTTGCTAAGTCTGAGAAATTCCATACAAGTCTTAGTTGAGATACTGCTCCCACATAAATTATTGCAATAAAAATTACTCTATAAATTTTAATTTTATCTTCACCGAAAAGATACTCAAAAGCTCTTTCCCCATAATAAGACCACCCAAGAATTGTTGAGTAACCAAATAAAATTGTGGCAAGTACAATAACAATTGCACCAAAATCACCTAGGAAGAATTCAAAACTTTTTAGTGTTAATTCTCCGGCACTTCCACCTTGAGTCCAAATAGGTGCCATTAAAATAATAAGTGCAGTCATAGTACAAACTATTAAAGTATCAATAAATGTTTGAGTCATAGAAACTAATGCTTGTTTAACTGGATCTTTTGTCTTAGCAGCAGCTGCTGCAATAGGAGCTGAACCAAGTCCTGATTCATTTGAAAAAACACCTCTTGCAATACCATATCTAATAGCAGCTGCAATTGCTGCACCAGCAAACCCACCAGTTGCTGCAATTGGATTAAATGCATAATAGAAAATCATACCAAAAGCATCTCCAACTTTATCGAAATTCATTACAATTACTATTAACGCAGTTGTTAAATAAATACCAATCATAAATGGAATTAAAAAAGATGTTACTTTTCCAATTGTTTTAATTCCACCAAGAACTACAAATGCAGTAATTACTAATAAAACAACACCTGTTACTTCAAAAGCAACATCAAATTGTGAATTTAAAGCATTGGCAACGGCATTTACTTGAGTCATATTACCAATACCAAAAGAAGCTAAAATTGTAAAGGCTGCAAAAAGTGTCGCAAGAACAGGCATTTTAGCACCTTTTGCTAAATAATACATAGGTCCACCTTTGTAACCATTGGCTCCTTGCTCTCTATATTTTACAGCTAAAATTGCTTCTGAATATTTTGTTGCCATTCCTACAAGTCCTGTAACCCACATCCAGAATACTGCTCCAGGTCCTCCCATAGTAATAGCTGTAGCAACACCTACAATATTACCAATACCAACAGTTGCAGCAAGTGCTGTCATAAGTGCAGCAAAGTTTGTAATATCACCTTTTGCTCCATCTTCTTTGTCAAAGATTAGTTTAAAGGCATGACCTAATGCCCAAAATTGCATCCCTTTTAATTTGATAGTTAAATAAAGACCAGTTCCTACTAATAAAATTAACATAGGTGGTCCCCAAACTAAAGAGGATACAGATGAAATAAATTTTTCTAATGTTTCCATATCTTTCCTTTTAATTTTGTAATAGTAGCTAAAAAGTTGTAATAAAGTTATAAATATAATTAATGAATAAGTTATAAAATTTATCCATAAAATTTCTTTATCAATTAAACTATAACTTACATAGTTTTTAGTATTATTAGCTTTTTAATAAATACTATAGATTATAAATGTAAAAAATTGAACGATTATAAAGGATACTGATATGTTAGATTTAGCAATTATTGGTGGAGGACCTGCTGGTTTAACAGCTGGTCTGTATGCGACTAGAGGTGGATTAAAAGACGTTGTAATGTTCGAAAAAGGAAT
>Ga0070724_10001841_pt1 | contig 12236 bp, 9 predicted proteins | sample tdDd001_FD_67278 | JGI IMG/M metagenome (GOLD analysis project Ga0070724, IMG submission 67278) | Marine sediment microbial communities from the Atlantic coast under amendment with organic carbon and nitrate - tdDd00.1 | ecosystem: Environmental > Aquatic > Marine > Coastal > Sediment | place...
AGTGTAAGTTTTTTATTAAATGCCTGTTGTCCTATTTTATCTGTAAATAGTGATGCTTTTGATCCTATCTTTTCACCATTCAACTCTTGTACCAACTTCATTTTAAGTGCGTCTCCACCCATGAATATCACTGGTAATTCTTTTTCTTCTGGCATGTCAACTTTGGTGCTATAAGCTTTAAGTATCTCTTTATTAAAAGATTTAAACTTTTCTAAATCGAAAGATCTACCATTGTACATTAAGAAGCCATCAAATAAGTTTGCCAAAGCCTTTTCTTTTAGAATAAAACCTAACTCTAAATACTTATCTTCATAGATTAGCTCAGTACCTTGAGAATCAGTAAAAGAAATCCTGTCTTCAACTAACTTTGCTACTTCAGAAAAGTCAAACTCATCATATGTTTTCAAGAAATCTAATACATCTTCAACTGTATCTTTTAATGATTCATGACTTAAGCTACAATCCTTATTGATAAAGCCTTCTTTTTGGGGTTCATTTAATGTATATGGATATGGGATACCAATAGAAATATTATCTCTCGCCTGATTTTCTAATGTCTCCAAATCACAGTCACCAATAGCCCCGGCAATACCTATTTTATCATCTTCAATGACACGCACTGCCTGCTTTACAATATCTTTTTTTCTAACAGCAGAGACTTCTGTATTTAAAACTCTAACTGTCGTTTCTTTTGAATGAATTTTATAATGCTGTTTCATAGTCCCTCCTATTGTACATTCAGTTTCTTCACACGGATAAATGGACCACCAAAACCAACTGGTAATGGGAACTGTTCCATTTTACCGCATCCACCGCCAACAAAACTTAATAAATCAAACTCTTCACTGATACCATCAATCTCGTCTAGAGTAGAAAATACATTACCTGTAACAACAGATACTTTCAGAGGTGTAGTAATTTTACCATCTTCTATTTTATAGGCTCTATTTGGTGCAATGGTAAATGTCGTCATACCAGAACCGTGTCTAATTGTATCAATAAAGATACCATTTTTAATTTCACTTATTATGTCATCTTTTTTTCTTGTACCTTTGTCTATATATGTAGTAGTCATACGTACAATAGGTTCAAATTCAAAGTTCATGGCTCTAGCATTACCTGTTAAACTTTCATTTAATGCAACAGCAGTCGACGTTGAATGTAACCTTCCAGTCAGTTCTCCATCTGTAATGATCATAGTTTTTCTTGCTTTTGTCCCTTCATCATCATACTGAACAAAACCACTTCCTAACTCATTACCATCATCAACAATGGTTACCCCATTAGCTGCCACTTTTTTACCTAATGTCCATTCTTTTGCCATAGTTTCGTCACCAACCATAAAGTCAGATTCACTCTTATGACCAAAACTTTCGTGTGTAAACACGCCTGTAGCCATAGGTGATAAAACAACTGTGTACTCACCTGCTTCTACATTCTCAGCATGTTTTACATAGTCTACTTGCTTTTCCACTTCTTCTCTAAAATACTCACCAAGAGATTTTAATGGATCAAATGTCGTGAAAGCTTTAGAAAAACTTTCAGAACCTTTTTCCTCACCGATTAGGAATTGGCTTCTGATACCTATACCCGTTGTTTGGTTATCAAATACTAAGTCAGAACCTTTTGATGAATAAAAAGACTTCACAACCTTCTTATCTACATAAGCATATGTTGTTTGAACAATTTCCTCTCTATCAAAAATATCAAAATATGATGATAGAACTTGTTTTTTTTCTTCTACAGGAATATCTTTAACAGAATTATCCTTAAACATAAGTTGCTCTTTTTTATGAACCTCAAAGGCCTTTACGACAGGATGTTCATCAATAGTCTCATTGGGATTTGCCATATCAGATAAGACATCTAACTCACTTTGAATGTTATTTAAATCTGTTGTAGCTGCATAATACCACTTGTCTCCATCAAACACTCTTATAAAGGCTCCCTTATAAGATCTCACCTTTTGTTGTTCTAACTTAGCGTTTCTATACCCAATTGTCGTCTCAAAGACATCCTCGATACGTACATCTGAATATAAGTTTTTTCTAAACTTGTACATGTAATCTCCTTTCTCTTCCAATAAATTATATCAGACGTTAAAAAAAGTTTCTCGTAATTAAGAAACTTTTAAGAATAATCTAATAATTTAGTGATTTCTAATTGGAATATGCAAGGTAAACATAACACCTCCACCAGGGTTTTCATCACAAGTAATCCTGCCATCAAATTTTTCATCTAATAGGTGTTTAACAATATGAAGACCGATACCACTGCCACCTTGTTTTTTCTTAGTTGTAAAGAAAAGTTTAAATACTTGATCTACTATATCCTCAGGTATACCGACTCCATTATCGGAGTATTCAATCACTAAGGTTCTTTCTATCAAGGCAGCCTTTATTTTAATTAAGTGTTTATTATCATTTACAAAGCCATGAACCAAAGAATTAATCATAAGATTGGTAAAGATTTGTGTAAGGGCACCAACATCTCCGAGTAAATACAAATTATCAGAACAAATTATTTCTACTTTTACTTGCTTCTTCTTAAGTTCATACTTCATTGTCTCTGTATGGTTATTGATAAAGAGACAAAAATCAATCATTTCCTTACCATCTTGTAACTGGTCAACAGCCATATTTTTAAAGCCATTGATGGTTTGGATGGCTCGGTTAAGGTTTGACTCAATGATTTGAGCCGACTCTTCTGCCATAATCATAAAATCATCAAATTGGTTTTTCTTCAAATGATCAGACTCATAATCTTTTTTCACTCTAATAAGTTTTGATCTAAAAGCTGATGTGGAAGTTAAACATATGCCAAGAGGATTATTCACTTCATGTGATATGCCTGCTACCATAGAACCTAAAGATGCCAGTCTTTCTTGAACAATCATTTCTCTTTTAATTTCTTTTTCTTTTTCAATAGCTTCTTCAAGCTGTTTTTGAATCATTTCCTTATGATTTAGTTCATCTTGTAAAGCTTGGGTTTTTATCCGGATTTGTCTTCTGAGCAGTTTAAACCAGAAGACCACAAGTAAGGAAACAACTAATAAAAAAACTGAAATAACATAAAACATGGGTTGTTCATAAAAGGATTCTATGTCTAACTTAATCCAGTCGTTGTAAATATCATTCTTCTTACTTTGAGGCATATCCATTAGAACTTTATCTATAAGTTGCCTTAACTCATCATAGTCTTTTCTTATCAAGAATCTTACATCGACAGTTTGTGGATATTCCTTAACATACTTTAGGTTGGTAATCTTGTTGACTTCTATTTCATAACTGACTGAAGCTAATTCTTGAATAAAAATATCTTCTTCGCCAAATGAGACTGCTTTTAATGCATCTGCAACGCTTGGGTAAGGTACCGTCTCAATACCAGGATGTGTCTCCTGAATGATGGTGTTGAAGACCCATCCTTCTACTGTGGCAACTTGTTTGTTATGCAAGAATGTTAAATCTACATCTTCTAGATAATCACTACGTGTTATAACCACATATGGAATGTCAATAATTACATGAGAAAACGTCAAATAACTTTCCCTTGATTCATGATAAGAGCCTAGTACCATGTCTACTTGTTTATTTTCAATGGCATTTAGTATCTCAGACCACGAATCATATTGTACGTACTCAATAACAATACCTAGTTCATCCTCAATGTATTTCAAGTAGTCAATACCGAGCCCCTTTTGAATACCATCTAGATAGTCAATAGGCGGCCATTCAGGATCACCTGCGAAACGAATTACAGGATGGCTATCTAACCAATCCTGTTCTTCTTCTGTCAAATCTGTATCACCATAAGCTAAAGAGATGAATAAAAAAAACATTGTAAGTACTAAGATTATCTTCTTCATAAGTATTACCTCATCTTATATATACCTTTTTTTAAGTTTATTAAACGAAAAAGGAAAGCCTATGCTTTCCTTAATCTCATTTCTTCTTCTATAATCTCTATTACAAGGTGATCACCATGTTGAACATGGTTACTTATAATCCCCCTAGCCAAAAGATTCTCTACATGCTTCTGTAGATATCTTTTTATCGGTCTTGCACCAAAGTGTTCATCATAAGCATTTTCAATTACAAAGTTTTTACTTTCATCTGTTAATTCTAAACTGATTTCTTGCTGAACTAACCGTCTTTCAATATCTTTTGTTAATAAATCTATAATCCCAATCATTTCTTCTTTTCTCAAAGGACTATAGAGCACAATTTCATCTAAACGATTCAAGAACTCTGGTCTAAAGTAGTCAAACAACCTCTTATGAATGCCTTGTCTTATACTTTCATCAATTGTGTCTGACTCTAATAGCAAATCAGAGCCAATATTTGATGTCATGATAATAATTGTATTCTTAAAATCTACAGTCCTACCTTGTGCATCTGTGACTCTTCCATCGTCTAGAATTTGAAGAAGAACATTAAATACATCAGGATGTGCCTTTTCAACCTCATCAAATAATAAAACTGAGTAAGGTTTTCTTCTTACAGCTTCTGTTAACTGACCACCTTCTTCATAACCTACATAGCCTGGAGGTGCGCCTATGAGTCTTGCAACAGCATGTCGTTCCATATATTCAGACATATCTATACGGACCATGGCATCTTCAGAATCAAACAATTCTTGTGAAAGTGCTTTTGCAAGTTCTGTTTTTCCAACACCAGTAGGTCCTAAGAATAAAAATGAGCCAATTGGTTTTTTAGGATCTTTAATACCGGCACGAGACCTTAATATAGCCTCAGACACTTTTGTAACAGCTTCATCTTGTCCTATAATTCTTTCATGAAGTTTGTCTTCTAAGTTTAATAGTTTCTCTCTTTCCCCCTCCATAAGTTTCGAAAGTGGTATCCCAGTCCATCTTGAGACGATATTGGCTATTTCATCTACAGTAACAGCCTCTCTTATTAATTGATGATCTCTAGGCTGACTTTGGAGTTCTTCTAACTTATGTTCAAGTTCAGGTAACTTACCATATTTAAGTTCAGCTGCTTTATTCAAATCGTAATTTCTTTCAGCTTTTTCTATTTCATATTGTAAATCATCTAGAGCCTCTTTTAATTGGTTAATCTCATCAACAGAAGCTTTTTCATTCATATACTTGGCCATCTTAGCATCATAAACAGCTTTTAACTCAGCTAATTCTTTCTTTACACCTTCAAGTCTAGATTTTGCCTGTTTATCTTTTTTTAGAGCCTGAACTTCTATTTCAAGGGTCATCATCTTCCTAGAAATCTCATCTATTTCTTCTGGCAGTGATTCAATCTCAGTCTTAATTAATGCACATGCCTCATCTATTAAATCGATGGCCTTGTCAGGTAAAAATCGATCTGATATATATCTGTCAGACAAAACGGCTGCATTGACTATAGCATCATCTTTTATCTGTACCCCATGAAAGATTTCATATCTTTCCTTTAAGCCTCTTAGAATGGTTACTGTATTTTCAACACTTGGTTCATGGACCATAACCGGTTGAAACCTTCTTTCTAATGCAGAGTCTTTTTCAATATATTTCTTATACTCACCTAAAGTCGTAGCACCAATACAGCTTAACTCACCCCTTGCAAGTAAAGGTTTTAGCATATTTCCAGCATCTAATGCACCATCAGTTTTACCTGCACCTACAATAGTATGGAGCTCATCTATAAACATAATGATGTTACCATCACTTGATTTTACTTCATCAAGTACAGCCTTTAATCTCTCTTCAAATTCACCTCTAAACTTTGCACCAGCAACTAAAGCTCCCATGTTTAGTGCGAATATTTGCTTATCTTTTAAACTATCAGGCACTTCTCCCTTAACTATTCTATGAGCCAATCCTTCGGCAATAGCTGTTTTACCTACACCTGGTTCACCTATAAGCACAGGATTGTTTTTGGTTTTTCTGGACAGAATCCTAATGGTTCTTCTTATCTCATCATCCCTACCTATTACAGGGTCTAGTTTGTTGTTTCTAGCAAGATCAACTAAATCATCTCCATACTTCTCTAAAACATTGTAACGACTTTCTGGATCATCAGATGTCACTCTTTGATTACCTCGAATGCTTTTCAAAACACTCATGACTTTGGCCTCAGTAATGTCATAAGTATTAAATAGAGTCTGAACTGATTTGCCTTGATCAATTATTGCAAGTAAGATATGTTCTAAACTCACATATTCATCTTTCATCTTACTTGAGATTTCTTCAGCTTTCGCTAGTACTTTCTGACCTTCTGTTGATAAATAGACTTGGTTCTGGCCTGAAACTTTAGAAGTTCTTTCGACAAGTTTCTTAACGTCGAGCTTAAATCCTTCACCCACTTTTAATTTATTCATAATTTCAGTTATTAATGTATCTTTTTCCAATGTCGCTAATAAAATATGTGATACATCAATACTCGGATTGCCATATTCTAAGGCAATACTCTGAGCCAAGTTTAAACATTCTATTGTATTCTTAGTCATTTTATTGGTATTCATTTCTTATCACCTCGCATTTGTTAGCACTCTCGTCTATCGAGTGCTAGTTCTATCTTTAATATACACCCACTCGCAAAAAAAATCAACAGTAAATCAAACAGTTCAGTTTTCTATTCGTATAAATTTATGTAATCTAGACTTATATGATAAAATAGTCATAACTTATAAGGGGGCAGTGATGTACTTAAGAGACTGGTTCACAAAGAAGAAAATACCTCAAGTCATTGAGACATATAAATATAAAATCATGCATATTACAGATACACCAGCTATGACATTTACCTACCTTGAGTCATTAATTCGGTTGATTTCTCCTGATGTAATAATTCATACAGGAGATTTTGTTGACAACTACAAGTTAGAGATTAGTAGAAAAGACATAAAAGCATATGAACGTGAGTTTCATAAATTATCAAGAATATTAAGAAGTGCTCATACAAAAAAAATTATATACTGCTTAGGAAATCATGATGACGAGACTATAGTAAGAAGATACTTAAAGCAGGATGAAGTCCTATGTCATAAAACAAGCATCACTATAGGAAATACAAAACTATCCATGGCACACTATTACGAGGCTTGTTCTAGGGATGCTGATATTTTGATGTTTGGCCATTCCTATGATTACGATACACTAAAACAAGATCAGATTATGTTAAATGGTTTAGATGGTATATTTATCATTGAACCATCTACCAAGAAGATTACTATGATTCCCTATCCAAAAGGGACTGATAATCATAGATTGAGAAGCAGTCGATTGACTTTGTGAGGTAGAAATGAATATTGTAAGACAAGCACCTAAACACTTAGTATTAGCAACTAGCAATTCTAAAGATTTAGTTCAATCATTCAAAGATCACTTTGAAGTAAATATGATTATAGGACCATCAGAAACTATGTACGATACCTATTTAGATATGTTTGGTTTCTTCGATGACACGACGACAATCATCATAGTAACCCGTCAGATGAAAGCTAATCTCTCAATTTCTCAAGAAGATATCGATTATATTCTTGCCATTAAAAAAGATTGTGAGGATATTCTAATCACTCTTCTTAAGTTAAAATCGGGGCTCCATATTGATGATATTAGAGCAACTTCAAGAACCATTGTTATGAGAACTGTTGGAGATAAAAAGAGGTATATGGCTGCTGTACAAAAAGATGTGGCAGGTGATCTTGTCTCATCAAGAGACATTAATGAGCAATATGCATCAGGGACCATCATCATTTTCACCGAAAAGCGACTTAACTCACCTATTAGTGTAAATGAACTAAGCGATCAATCAATATATACAACTCAAGACTCAAACCACCTACTAAAACTTTTAGGTAATAATTACGTTAAATATGTCAATGCTGGTTTAGATAATAAGGATTGGCAAGAGTTGGTTATAAAAATCTATGATTCTAAAGAACAATATCACTTACATTATCAAAGATTAACCATGGTATTGAACGAATTAGATTGTGGTTTGATTTTAGGTGAGTCATGGGGCAAAGATGCGGCACTTACTTTTCTAAGCGTCGGTGTTTATCAAGTCCGTTTATTCACCTACATGGATGTTCAAGAAATCAAAAAAATCGCATTTGGGTTAGAGTATAATTTGGATGGTAAACGTTTAGTCGATTATGATCTATATACCAAAAGAAAGAAACATTCTTGGTATCAAGTTCGAACAAAAGATCTATATAGACGAGAGGAACTAGGACTTTATTATAGGAAGAAACTCATGAATGAAATAAGTGAGGAAGTTTCTTTTGAACTCCTAGCTTTAGAGCGTCAAATACAAACTTAATACCTTCTATTGGAAGTATTGACGATTTTAATATTTAATACAAAGAAAAGGTCCTCTATAGGACCTTATTTTTCTCTTACTATTTTCAAATGTAAATTGCCATCTTTCAACTCAATTTCTGCTGAGTCAATCATAGCACCTATAACAGTCAATTCAGAATCACTGTCACATTCTCCGACCAATTGCCAGTAGTACTCTTCTACTTCATGTTGTCTCTGTACATTTAAACATTGCTTTAATTGTTCTACGTGATCTGGAGTATACTTTGTGTTGTAATCAGTAATATAAATAATTGTTTCATAGTCTGTTTTCTTAATTTTAAAATCAACTTCATCTGTGTCTTCTTTTAATAGTAAAGTTGTAAGTTCATCTACAATCTTACATATTTTTTTCACTTCATGTCTCATGTTAATCTCCCTTTTTAAACGCATCTATAATAGGCACTAAGAAACCAGCAACCAAACCGCCTGAAAATCCGTTATTATATAAATTGATTCCACCGTGTACAATACCGATGTTTGTTACAACAGCTAAATGCAACATACCTGCAACTATACCAATGATAGGTCCATGAGTTCCTGCGATTGGTGCAATTGTTGTTGCAAATAAAATTGAAATGATAATACCTGTAGACGATAGATCTAAACCAAGATATACAGCCGCTATAATCACACCTAACATAACAGGTATTGTATTCTTTGGATGTTTACCAAAAGCTCCAAATCCTACAATGGTAAAAATAGCTGCTAAAACTGGTCCATTAAGTATACCACCTAATATAGTGACTAAGGCTACTGATAATAAGCCCATAATACCCATATTTACAAAAGTTACACCATATCCTAAAAGATATGTAAAGTCAGTTACTGTACGACCAGAATAGGTAAATATGTTTTTATAATCTTTCAAGGTATTTTTATTTACCCAAAATCCTATTATCACAAGAGATAAAAACAAACCTGTTAGTAGAATTTTTATGTGAAGATCACCACGTTCATATAAGATCCTAACGGGTTCTACTTCCTTATCCAAGGCTCTTAAGACGCTGGTAAAGACTGTACCTACTATACCAGCTGTGAAGCCAACGTTATATAAATTGTAACCTTCATGGAATTTTAGCATATGCGCTGATAAGGGTCCAATTACATAACCAATTAAAATACCAACCAGAAAACCAAATATGATGTTATATGGTTCAGCGATGATACTTGAAAACATCAATTCACTTATTATAGGTGATAAGCCTGTAGAAAACATTATGATAACTATGACGTCCCTCATATGTATTTTCTGTTGCTTAGCGTATAAATAACCACCTATATACAATGGTACGATGTTGATTAAATTTTTACCAAAAAATGAAAAACCCAATAGAGTCATAAATGCTGCTATAAGAAGACCATTTATTTTCATTTTAAATTTCTTTAATAAAAATAAATTTATCAGTCCGATAATTGCTGCATTAATGAAGGCCGGTCCTATACCACCTAACTCTAAAAAGTCAGTAATCAAAATCGTAGGTGATTTAGAGATCCTTACAAATCCATCTATGAAGTCAGTTGAGATAATACTCATCACTATCCCAAATATCAAAAATACCATTGGGAATATGAAAAGGATCTTTTTGACTTCCGACTTATGTATGGGTTTTTCATCAATATTCTTTTTTATTAACATGTATCCTCCCTTTCGTCCATATATTATAACACATGTCAGGCAAAAAAAAGAAAAACATTTTAATCTGTTTTTCTTCTATTTCTTTTTGATTTTACATCGTACAAATTTTGATCTGCAAGGTCAATGCAATGCCATTCTGCATCATCAGTTTTTGGTACTTCTTCATATAGTCCAATACTTAGATTAACGGGTTCATCGATAGCCAAATCTATCTTTCTTACTTTTGATTTGATTTCTTTAATAACCAACTCTGCATCCTGTAAATCAGAAAACAACATGCAAAACTCGTCACCGCCATAACGGAAGGCATATCCTTTAAAATAATCTGCTACTCCAATAAGTAAATTAGAGACTTCTTTCAAACAAGTATCACCGAGTATATGACCATAAGTATCATTAAACTGCTTAAAATCATCAATATCAATCATCATAACAGATATTTTACTTCTATGGATATATGCCTCTGTCCATTTTTTTGCAAGTATTTCATCTAAGCTGTATCTGTTAAAGGTACCTGTAAGATGGTCTTTCATGGTCAATCTGACCAACTCTAAATTTTGTTTTTCTAAAGCTTCATTTTTCTCTTCTATCAAAATATCCCGACTCATTCTTTCAGCCAATAAGTAATATTGGTAACGACCTACAAACCATGCAAACAAAACAAAAACTGTAGAGTTTATACTACCTGAATACCAATTAGGATACTGAGTCATAGCAATAACAAATGCTGCCTGGGTGAGTCCCAATATAATAAAAGACATAGATGGTTTTATAAGAAAAACAAAAGCTGTCATAAAAACAAAAGTTAAATAGACGACCATACTGTCTGATGTTTTTAAGTCTAGAAGTGTTATAGATGCTCCCCAAGTTAATGAAATGGTAAAACCGATATAACATAAAACATTAAAAACTTTATGATACTTCTTTATACGATTATAAATGATTGTAATAGCAATCATAAGAGATCCACCTATTAACAACCAGTAATAATGTAATCGATAATATTTTAATAATGATGGTGGAAACAGATCTTTAAATACGTATGATGCAATCAAAAATAGTGCTTCTAATATAATAATTATTAAAGAAAACTTTTTTGCCCTTTTCATGTTTTCTTCTAATAACCTAACACTATGTTGGTCATACATATTAATGTAAAAAAGTTTTTTTAACATACCTATACTCTCGTTAGTTTCGTGATAATCTCCTTATGTTGAGGATAAGTTTTAAGCAACTCATCTCTACTAAACAACTCAAAATCTTCAAACTCAAAGGCATAAGATACCATGCAACTCACAAGTGAATAACCCTTTTTAGGATAAGATCCAAATATATAACCTGCTGGGATGGTAATCTGCGGTCTTTGATTTTTATCAATATCTAAACCCAGTTCAAAACTATGGTATGTACCATCTGGTGCAATAGCTGCTATTGTTAACGGTTCACCATCATGGTAATACCAAACTTCATCTGCCTTCAATCTATGAAAGTTTGATACGTTGCCCTCATCAATCAAAAAATAAATACTTGAAGATAATGCTCTTTTGCCATTAAAATCAATAGTTAACTCCTCATCAGTAATTAAGTGAGGAGATACATATTCTACACTGTAGTAACCCCCTTCAGGGTGACTTTCCATTTTCAAATTTTTAATCCATTTATCTCTATTTTCCATGTGTACCTCCTGTAATATCATAAAGGATTTTCAAAAAAATCTCAAGGTGGTATACTTGTAATACAACAGAAAGGGGTCTAAATGATTCATAAATTGGAGAAAATCCTAAAAGATGTGGCAAAAGATATACTAGACAATAGAAATTTTATTTCGACTTACAAAGATAAGGATATTGTAACTAATAATGATATAGAAGCGGAAAGAAGAATTATCCAGGAGATAAAAAAACTTCGTCCTAATGATTGTTTTATTTCAGAAGAAGAAAATCAAAATCAATTAACCGACCAAGCCACATGGATAATTGATCCTATAGATGGTACTTTAAATTATACTAGAGATATACCTCAATATGGTATCCAATTAGCTCTCTACGAAAACTCTGAACCACAAGTTAGTATGATGTACTTTCCGGTACAGGATCTTTTAGTTCATGCTATCAAAGGACAGGGCTGTTTTATCAACCATGAAAAAGTCATCATTAAAACTATGGCACTGGATCAATCCATTGTTACTTTTGGTGATTTCTCTAAATCACAACCTTCTTCAAGACCAAAGCAAATAGAACTCATGAGTTCTTTTTTAGATCATGTCATGAAGATACGTAT
>Ga0070724_10001844_pt1 | contig 12220 bp, 10 predicted proteins | sample tdDd001_FD_67278 | JGI IMG/M metagenome (GOLD analysis project Ga0070724, IMG submission 67278) | Marine sediment microbial communities from the Atlantic coast under amendment with organic carbon and nitrate - tdDd00.1 | ecosystem: Environmental > Aquatic > Marine > Coastal > Sediment | place...
AACTATGATTATAAAATGGATATTGTTATCACTGGTGGAGAGCCTTTACTTTACTGGAATAAAGATGAGTTTCAAAATCTTCTAAAACACTATATAGAAGATGGACATCAAGTAACTATTGAGACAAATGCTTCATTAAATCTAAACTTTGAACATGAATATCAAAAGAAAATTCTTTTTTCAATGAGTGTAAAACTAAGTAACTCATTAGAACCACTTAAAAAAAGAGTAAATTATGAGACATTAACAAAGGTATTAAAAAATACAAATGGTTCATATTTAAAGTTTGTGATAAATAAAGATTTTTTAAATCAAGCAAAAGATGAAATAAAAACAATTTTATCAAATATTCCAAAATGTGAAGTTTATTTAATGCCAATGGGTGATGATGCTAATTCTTTAAATGAAAATGATGAAGCAGTAATAAATATGGCAATAGAGAATGGTTATAAATATTGTGATAGATTACATATTAGAGTATGGAATAATAAAAGAGGCGTATAAAAACCTAAATAATTACTTTATTTGCTTAATTGCGATATAATACGCCAAATTTTTGAAATAACAAATTAATAAAAGGAAAAAGATGAATTTTACAGGTTCAAATGTATTAGTTACAGGTGCTAGTAGAGGTATTGGTGCTGAGATTGCTAAAACTTTAGCTACATACGGATTAAAAGTTTGGATTAACTATAGATCTGGAGCTGAAGCTGCTGAAAAAATCAAAGAAGAAATTGAAGCTGCTGGTGGTCAAGCTGCTATCGTTAAAGCTGATGTGACTCACGAAGAAGAGTTTACTGCTGCTATTAAAACTGTAGTTGACGCTGATGGACAATTATCTTACTTAGTTAACAATGCTGGTATTACAAGAGATAAATTAGCATTAAGAATGTCTGTAGAAGATTTCAATGATGTAATTGCTGCAAACTTAACATCTGCATTTATTGGGTGTAAAGGTGCATTAAAAGTTATGGGTAAAAAGAAATTTGGATCAATCGTAAACATCTCATCAATTGTTGGTGAAATGGGAAACCCAGGTCAAACTAACTACTCAGCTTCTAAAGGTGGATTAAATGCAATGACTAAATCATTTGCAAAAGAAGCTGCTGCAAGAGGTATTAGATACAATGCTGTAACTCCAGGATTTATTCAAACTGATATGACTGATGAATTAAAAGCAGAAGTTAAAGCTGAATATGAAAAGAATATTCCTCTTTCTAGATTTGGTCAACCAAAAGAAATTGCTGATGCGGTTGCGTTTTTATTAAGTGATCATTCATCTTATATTACAGGTGAAATCTTAAAAGTTAATGGTGGTCTTTACGTTTAATAAACTTAAACCTAAAGAAAATTTTTATAATTTAAAAGACTTTTTAAAATCTTTTTAGTTATAATTCAGTGATAATTTTAAAAAAGGAAATAAATATGGCATTATTAGATGATGTAAAAGAAGTAGTAGTAGAGCAATTAGATTGTGACGCAGCTGAAGTTAAAGAGGATTCAAAATTCATCGAAGATTTAGGTGCTGATTCTTTAGACGTTGTAGAATTAGTTATGGCATTAGAAGAAAAATTTGATATCGAAATCCCAGATGAAGATGCTGAAGGTATCTTAACTGTAGCTGACGCTATTAAGTACATCGAAGATAACGCGTAATTTATACGCTTTAAAATAGAAGGCTAGATTTCTAGTCTTTTATTTTCAAAAACAAAATAAAAAATCACATTTGAACTTTTGAATTTTTTAATTATTATAAAAATTGAATAGTTTAAATAAAAATTGGAGCATTTTATAATGAAAAGAGTTGTTGTAACTGGTTTAGGTACTATTAATTCTATTGGACATAACGTAGAAGATTCATTCAAAGCAGCAGTTGCTGGTGAGTGTGGTATTGATACGATTACACTATTTGACGTAAGTGAATACCCTGTAAAAATTGCAGGTGAGGTTAAAGATTTTGATCCAACTACTGTAATGGATAAAAAAGAAGTAAAAAAAGCTGATAGATTTATTCAACTAGGAATCAAAGCTGCTAAAGAAGCTATGCATGATTCTGGTTTTGTAAATGAAGAAAACAATAAAGTAGCTGATAGTGATGCTGCTAGATTTGGTATTATTTCTGCATCAGGTATTGGTGGATTAGGAACAATTCAAAAGAACTCTGTTGTTTGTGAAAACAGAGGACCAAAAAGAATTTCTCCTTTCTTTATTCCATCTTCATTAGTAAATATGTTAAGTGGATTTATCTCAATTGAGCATGGTTTAAAAGGACCTTCTTTATCTCACGTAACTGCTTGTGCTGCATCTACTCACGCTTTAAATGATGCAGTTAAAACAATTGCTACAAATGGTGCTGATAGAATATTAGTTGTTGGTGCAGAATCTGCAATTTGTGGAGCTGGAATGGGTGGATTTGCTGCTATGAAAGCATTATCTACAAGAAACGATGATCCTAAGAAAGCTTCTAGACCATTCGATACAGACAGAGATGGTTTTGTAATGGGTGAAGGTTCTGGTGCTTTAGTTGTTGAAACTTTAGAATCTGCACAAGCTAGAGGTGCAAAAATCTATTGTGAGATCATTGGATTTGGTGAATCTGGTGATGCTAACCACATTACAGCGCCTGTTATGGATGGACCATTAAGATCAATGAATGCTGCTATTGCTATGGCTGAAGCAAATACTGGTGAGAAAATTAAAATTGACTATATTAACTCACATGGTACTTCAACACCAGTTGGTGATGTTAATGAATCTAAAGCAATTGCTGAGTTATTTGGTGGAGCTGAAAACTGTCCTCCAGTAACTTCTACAAAAGGTCAAGTTGGTCACTGTTTAGGTGCAGCTGGAGCTATTGAAGCAATCTTTGCTATTAAAGCATTAAATGAAGGTGTAATTCCTCCAACAATCAACATCGAAAACCAAGATGAAGAGTGTAAGTTAGACTACGTACCAAATACAGCTAGAGAAGTTGAACTTAAAACAGTAATGAGTAACAACTTCGGTTTTGGTGGAACTAACGGAACTGTTATTTTCAAAAAATTTGAAGCATAATAAAAAAGATTTAATTTAATCTAATCTAAAAAAGAGCTGGTTTTCGCTGGCTCTTTTTTTTTAAAGGGAGAGATAATTTGGCAACTTATTTAGAATTCGAAGAAAAAATCAAAAAGATTGAAGAAGATATTATCGTTGCAAGAACAAAAGCTGATGAACATGCAGTAGAAATTTTAGATAAAAAACTTGAAAAAGAAGTTGAAAAAACTTTTAAAAACTTAAGTGATTATCAAAAGCTTCAATTAGCTAGACACCCAGATAGACCATATGCTATGGATTATATCAATGGACTATTAACAGATGCTTATGAGATTCATGGAGATAGACACTTTGTTGATGACAAAGCAATTGTATGTTACTTAGGATATATTGATGATCAAAAAGTAATGGTAATTGGTGAGCAAAAAGGTAGAGGAACTAAAGAGAAGTTACACAGAAACTTTGGTATGCCATCACCTGAAGGTTATAGAAAGGCTCTAAGAGCTGCGAAAATGGCTGATAAATTCCAAATTCCAATTGTTATGTTAGTGGACACTCCAGGTGCATATCCAGGAATTGGAGCTGAAGAGAGAAATCAATCAGAAGCAATTGCTAAAAACCTATTTGAATTTGCTGACTTAACTACTCCAACTGTATCTATTGTAATTGGAGAAGGTGGTTCTGGTGGTGCTTTAGCTATTTCAGTTGCAGATAAGTTAGCAATGATGAGATATTCAGTATATGCAGTTATTTCACCAGAAGGATGTTCTGCAATTTTATGGAATGATCCAGCAAAAGTTGAAACTGCTGCGAACGCACTTAGAATTACAGCTGAAAATTTAAAAGAGTTAGAATTAGTTGATGATGTAATTAATGAGCCACTAATTGGTGCACATAGACAAAAAGAACAAGCTATTAAAGCCTTAGGTGACTATGTAAAAGAATCAATTGCTGAACTTAAACAAATGACTCCACAACAAAGACATCAATTAAAGTATGATAAATTAATGAAACTAGGTTCTTTCCAAGAAGGAAAATAGTTTAAAACAAGAAGTTAAACTTCTTGTTTACATTTTAATTTGCTCTCCAGTTAATCTTCCAACATATTCACCTGCTAAAATATGAAAATGTAAATGTGGTACTTCTTGACCACCATGTTTCCCAATATTTGTTATTAATCTGTAACCATCTTCTTTGATGCCTAATTTTGAAACAACCTTATGAATAAATGCTGTCATATTACCCATAATCTTTGGAGGGATTACATCAAAAGAGTCATAATGTTCTTTTGGAATCACTAAAACATGGATCTTTCTTGCTGGATTAATATCATTAAATGCTAAAAAGTTTTCATCTTCTAATACAGTTTGATTTGGGATTTCTCCCTTAACAATCTTACAGAAAATACAATTATCAACTGCCATATCATTTCCTTGAATTTAAATAGTAAAATATTATAACCAAACTCTAATAAATCTTTAAGTATAATCGCAAGTTTATATAAATAAGAGACTAAAATAATTTAGAAAAACTTACGGGAGAATTAAGTGAAAGAGTGGATTGAAAAGATAGAAAACGCAGCCTCACTTGAAGAGTTAGAAAACCTAAGAGTAGAAACTCTAGGTAAAAAAGGTGTTCTAACTGCAGAGTTTGCGAAAATGAAGGATATTCCAGGTCCAGAGAAAAAAGCATTTGCACAAAACTTAAATGAGCAAAAAGCATTAATTGCAAATGCAATAGAAGCTAAAAAAGAGATTTTAGAAAAAGAGGCTTTAAATAAGAAATTAGAAGCTGAAAAAATTGATGTTACAAGATTTAATAATGAACTATCATGTGGGGCAACTCACCCAGTTGTTGAAACGATGGATAGAATCATTACTTACTTCCAAAACCTTAACTTCGCTGTTGAAGAAGGTCCATTAGTAGAAGATGACTTCCATAACTTTGAAGCATTAAACTTACCAAAGTATCACCCTGCAAGAGATATGCAAGATACTTTTTATAATAAAGATTACACTCTATTAAGAACACACACTTCTCCAGTTCAAATTAGAACTATGTTATCGCAATCAACACCTATTAGAATGATTGCTCCAGGAACTGTATTTAGAAGAGATTTTGACTTAACTCACACTCCAATGTTCCACCAAATTGAAGCATTAGTAGTAGATGAAGCAGATAAAATTTCATTTGCTAATTTAAAGCATGTATTAGTTGAATTCTTACATCACATGTTTGGGGATGTTGATGTTAGATTTAGACCATCATTCTTCCCATTTACAGAGCCATCTGCAGAAGTAGATATTTCATGTGTATTCTGTAAAGGTGATGGATGTAGAGTTTGTTCACATACTGGATGGTTAGAAGTTCTAGGATGTGGTGTAGTTGATGAAAACGTATTTAAAGCAGTTGGGTACGAAAACAAATCTGGTTATGCATTTGGTTTAGGTGTTGAAAGATTTGCAATGCTTATTCACAACATTGGTGATTTAAGATCACTATTTGAAAGCGATATGAGACTATTAGGACAATTTAAATGATTATTACAAGAAGCTGGTTACAAGAATTTATAGATATTTCAAAAATATCAACAGATGATATTTGTAAAACACTTAACTCTATTGGTTTAGAAGTTGATAGTGTTGATAAAGTTTTAATTGCACCAAGTGTTGTAGTTGGAAAAGTTTTAGAAAAAGAGAAACATCCAGATGCGGATAAATTAAATATTTGTCAAGTTGATGTAGGATCTGAAACTGTTCAAATCGTATGTGGTGCTAAAAATGTAGATGCAGGTCAATATGTACCAGTTGCAACAGTAGGTTGTAACTTAGGTGGTGGATTCAAAATCAAAAAAGCTAAACTTAGAGGTGTTGAATCAAATGGTATGATTTGTTCATCTACTGAGATTGGCTTACCAAAAACTAATGATGGAATTTTAGAATTAGATGATTCTATTGGTGAGTTAGTTTTAGGTAAAGAGTTAAATGAATATAGACTTTTAAATGATGATATTATTGAGATTGAACTTACAGCAAACAAAGGTGATTGTTTAAGTATCAACGGTATTGCTAGAGAACTATCTGCATTTTATAACTTACCATTAATTGAGTTTGAAAAAAATGTAAACTACAACGAGCTTGGAATTGGTCAAGTTTTAGAGGTTGAATGTGACAGTAATATTGATTCATCTTTAATTTACAAAGCAGTTGATTTTACAAACTTTAAACTTCCAGTTATTAATCAATTAAGAGTTGGTGCAATTGGAAAATTTGTAGAAGGTAATGATGTAGCAAATGCATTATCTTACGCAACTCACTGTAATGGTGTAATCTTAAATGCTTATGCAAAAGGTGATACTGATTGTTCAGATAATTTAAATGTTTTGCATGTTAGAAAAGATGAGCAAGGTTTTGATAACATTTATGGAAAAGAGCAATTAAGTAAAGTTTGTATTAATCATAAAACTATTGAAACAGAAGAAGTAAACTTAATTGTTGAAGCTTCTTATGTTAACCCAGAACTATTAGCAAAACAAGTTTTTGAAACTAAAATTGATACAGGGGATATTTACTATAAATCTTCAAGAGGTTCTGAGCCAAATATCCAAAAAGGTATTGATTACTTTACAACATTCGCTTCTGCAAATGGTGCTTTAATATACAAAGGTGCTGAAACATTTATTGATGATAAATTAGAAGAAGTATTAGATGTTAATGTAAAAAAAGTAAATGCCATTATTGGTCAAGATGTTGAAAAGCTTGAAATTGAAAGAATTTTATCTTCATTAGGATTTGAAGTAAAAGATGGTGGAAATGATATTTTATCAGTTAAAATTCCATTATTTAGACACGATATTAAAAACATTGCTGATATTACTGAAGAGATTGTAAGAATTATTGGTATTGATAATATTCAAGCAAAACCTTTAGCAATTGATGAAGTAAATAGAGTTAATAAAACTTCAAATGATTTAATTAAGAAAAATAAATTAAGATTCAAAGCAATTGAAAATGGCTTCTTTGAAACATTAACTTATGTATTTACATCAAGAGAAGGTTTAGAAAAATATAACTTCCCAACAGTAAAAGAAGAATTAGATATTTTAAATCCAATTGTAAAAGAGTTAAATACATTTAGATCTACTATTTTATTAAATTTAGTAGAAGCTTGTTCAAACAACTTTAAAACAGGAACTAGATCATCAGCATTCTTTGAAATTGGTACAATTTTCAATGAAAATAGAATTGAGTCAAAAAGAATTTCATTTATTCAAACTGGTGCTGTAGCACAAGAAGAAGTTGTAAACTCTGGTAAACCAGCAAACATTGATTTCTTTACTTTTGCAAAGAAAATCTTAAATACAGTTGGTCAGTTTGATTTAGAACCAATGCAAAAAATTGAAAATGCATTCGTTCACCCATATCAAAATGCTGATGTTATTATTGATGGTAAAGTTGTTGGTTATGTTGCAAAACTTCACCCAAGTGCTGCAGAAGATTTTGATTTAACTGATACATTTATTGCAGAGATTGATTTTGATGCAATAGCTAATGATTTAACAAAAGTTGAATCTTACTCTAAATTCCAAGCATCAAAAAAAGATTTAAGTATTATTGCTCCAAAATCTATGGAATACAGAGATATCAAAAATGCAATTAACTCAATTAAAGATAAAAACATCAAACAATTTAATTTAATTGATGTTTATTCAGATGAGAAATTAGGTGATAAAGAAAGTTTAACAATTAGATTTGTATTACAAAATGATGAAAAAACTTTAGAAGAAGAAGATATTACAAAAGCAATGGATAATATTCTAAAAACATTAGATGAAAAACTATCTATTGGTTTAAGATAAAAATATAAGACAAAAGGAAAAAAGTGGAAAAGTTTAATATTAAGAAATTAGATAAGCCGTTTGACATTGAAATTGATTCAATAGCTAGTGATAAATCAATCTCGCACAGATGTGCTATGTTTTCACTTTTTTCCAATGAAACATCATATATTAAAAACTATTTAACAGCTGAAGATACATTAAATACACTAAGTATTGTAGAACAATTAGGTGCAAAAATCAAAAGAGATGGTTCATCTGTTGAGATTACACCAACTGATATTTTAAGTGAACCTGCAAATGTTTTAGATTGTGGTAACTCAGGAACTGCAATGAGACTTTTCTGTGGATTATTAGCTTCAGTTGATGGAGCATTTACTTTAACAGGTGATAAGTATTTACATGCAAGACCAATGAAAAGAGTTGCTGACCCATTAAGGTCAATTGGTGCAAATATTGATGGAAGAGAAAATGGTAATAAAGCTCCTTTATTTATTAGAGGTGTTAAAGAGTTACAACCATTTACTTACCATTCACCAGTAGATTCTGCACAAGTAAAATCTGCAATGATTTTAGCAGCACTTAGAGCAGACGGTGTATCTAAATATAAAGAAAATGAATTAACAAGAGACCATACTGAAAGAATGTTAAAAGGTATGGGAGCAAAACTTGAAAATGATAATGAAGGGTTTATAAATATTCATCCTTTAACTGGTCATTTAAAGCCACTAAAAATTACTGTTCCAACTGATCCATCTTCTGGATTCTTCTTTGCAGTTGCAGCAGCAATTACTCCAAACTCTAGAGTAGTTATTAAAAATGTGACTTTAAACCCTACAAGAATTGAAGCTTATCAAGTTCTAAAAAGAATGGGAGCAGAAGTAAACTTCATTGAAAAAGAGAATATTTATGAACCTATTGGAGATATTGAGATTAAACACAAAGAGTTAAATGGTGTTGTAGTTGAAGATAATATCTCTTGGTTAATTGATGAACTTCCAGCACTATCAATTGCTATGTCAATTGCAAATGGAAAATCATTAGTAAAAAATGCAAAAGAATTAAGAGTAAAAGAATCAGATAGAATCAAATCAGTTGTAAACAACCTAGAAAAATGTGGTGTTGAATTTACAGAGTTTGAAGACGGATATGAAATTATTGGTGGAACTATCAATAAAGCTTCTATTGATTCACATGGTGATCATAGAATTGCAATGAGTTTTGCAATTGCAGGATTATTATGTGATATGGATATTGAAGATGTTGATTGTATTTTAACATCATTCCCTAACTTCAAAGAGATTCTAGACTCATTATATTAGAAACAACTCGTTGTTTCCTTTAGAGTTTGCTTCTTTAAAGATGGCTTTGCCCATTTGATAAAAGAAGTTATTAAAGAAAAGTCCCTTCAAAACTGGGACAATTTTTAAGGATAATAAATGAAGGTAAAACTAGCTTCAAGTTATGGTTTTTGTTTTGGAGTAAAAAGAGCTATTAAAATTGCAGAGTCTTATGAAAACTCTGCAACAATGGGTCCATTAATTCATAATCAAGATGAAATTAATAGATTAAAAAATGATTTTAATGTAGGACTTTATCAAAATTTAGATGATGTAAAAAACAGTGATACTGTTATTATTAGAACACACGGTATACCTAAAAACGATCTAAAAGACTTAAAGGCACAAGATGCAAAAGTAATTAATGCTACATGTCCATTTGTAACTACACCACAACAAATCGTAAAAAAAATGTCAGCAGAAAACTACTCTATTTTAATTTTTGGTGATTCAACTCATCCAGAAGTTAAAGGTGTTAAATCTTATGGTGAAGATCAAAATGATGTACATGTTATCTTAGATATTGATGAATTAGATGCTATTAACTTTAAGCATAATAAAATCGCAACTGTTGCACAAACTACTAAAAAGAAAGAGAAATATTTAGAAATTGTAAATGCTTTAATTTTAAAAAATAAAGAAGTTAGAGTATTTAATACAATTTGTGATGCAACATTTGAAAACCAAGATGCAGCAAGAGAACTTTCAAAAGAAGTAGACGTATTAGTAGTAATTGGAGGTAAAAATTCTTCAAATACTAAGCAATTACACTCAATTTGTAAAGAAAATTGCCAAGATTCATATCTAATAGAGAATGAATCAGAAATAGATGAAACTTGGTTTAAAAACAAAGAATTATGCGGTATAACCGCTGGTGCGAGTACTCCTGATTGGATTATTCAACAAGTAGTTAATAAGATTGAAAAAGTAAACTAGAGAATTTAAGTCTTTTTTTTGTATAATCGTCCCATTTAAAAAACGGTAAAAATGAAGGAATAAAATGGGTATCGAAGATATTGATTTAGGTGAAGACTTTGATTTTGAGCAAATGCTTAATGAGTCTTTCGAGAATGCTGAAAATAATTCTGTAGTAGATGGTGTAATTGTTGAAATCTCTGGAGACAGAGTTTTAGTTGACGTTGGTCAAAAAATTGAGGGTCAGTTAAATATTTCTGAAATCACTATTGGTGGTGAAGTTAAATATGCTGCTGGAGATACAATTGCTGTAATGTTAATGGGGAATAGAGGTGAAAGACCAAACATTTCTCACAAGAAAGTATTACAAAAAGAGAAGTTCGATGCTTTTGTTGAAAAACATGGTGAGAACGTTGAAGAAGTTACAATCGAAGGTAAAATCATTTCTGTTAAAAACAGAGGTGGATTTATTATTGAAGATGAAGAAGGTTGCGAATACTTCATGCCAATGGCACAATCTTACTTAAAAGCACATGGTGCTGTAGGTAAAAAAGTTAAAGCAAAAGTTTTAAAAGTAAATGCTGCTCAAAACTCTATCATTGTTTCTAGAAAGAAATTAATTGAAGAATCAAAAGCTGCTAAAGACAACAAAGTTGCAGAGATTTTAGAAAATGGTGAACCAGTAAATGGTATCATCAAAAAAATCACTTCATACGGTATGTTTGTTGATTTAGGTGGAATTGATGGTTTAGTTAACTACAATGAAATCTCTTACAAAGGGCCTGTTAACCCTGCAAACTATTACAACGAAGGTGACGAAGTAACTGTAGTTGTATTATCTTATGACAAAGCTAAGCAACACTTATCTTTATCAATTAAAGAAGCTTTAGCTAATCCATGGGAAGAAATTAAAGATGAATTAGAAGTTGGTGATACAATTACTGTTACTGTTTCTAACTTTGAATCTTACGGTGCATTCGTTGATTTAGGAAACGACATCGAAGGATTATTACACATCTCTGAAATCTCTTGGAACAAAAACATCAAAAATCCAAAAGAATTATTAACATTAGGTGAAGAAGTTAATGTTGAAGTTATTGAATTAGATGTTGATAAAAAAAGATTAAGAGTTTCTCTTAAAAACTTACAAGAAAAACCATTTGCTAAATTCACTAAAGAAAACAACGTTGGTGATGTAGTAAAAGGTCAAATTGCAACATTAACTGACTTTGGTGCATTCGTTACTATTGGTGAAGTTGATGGATTATTACACAATGAAGAAGCTTCTTGGGAATCAAATGCAAAATGTAAATCACTATTCAAAAAAGGTGATGAAGTAGAAGTTAAAATCATCAAAATTGATAGAGAAAAAGAAAACATTTCATTATCAATCAAAGAGATTGCTGATTCTCCGGCTAAAAGATTCCAAGATTCACACAAAATTGGTGATATCGTAAAAGGTGCAGTTAAAGATAGAAAAGACTTCGGAATTTTCATTAAGTTAGATGATAATTTAGATGGATTAATCAGAAATGAAGACTTTGGACCATTAAACGTTGAAGAAGTAAACAACGGTGATGAAATCGAAGCTGTAGTAGTAAATATTGATACTAAAAGAAATAGAGTAAGATTATCTGTTAAAAGATTAGAACAACAACAAGAAAGAGAAGTTTTAAAAGCAGTTAATGATGATTCTTCTATGACTTTAGGTGATTTATTAAAAGACCAAATCAAAAACTAGGGATTTATTTAAAATGAGTAAACATACAATTGTAGTTTGTGACCACATTCACGAAGATGGTTTAAATATCTTACAAAATACTGAAGATATAAACTATGTATATGCTGCAGATATTGATAAAACTGCACTACTAGATGTGATTAAAGATGCGGATGTTGCAATTACTAGATCATCAACTGATGTTGATGAGAAGTTTTTAAATGCAGCAACTAACTTAAAAGCTATTATTAGAGCTGGTGTTGGATACGATAACGTTGACATGGAAGGTTGTAGCAAAAGAGGAATCATTGCTATGAACGTTCCTACAGCTAACACTATTGCAGCTGTTGAATTAACAATGGCTCACATGTTATC
>Ga0070724_10001845_pt1 | contig 12214 bp, 13 predicted proteins | sample tdDd001_FD_67278 | JGI IMG/M metagenome (GOLD analysis project Ga0070724, IMG submission 67278) | Marine sediment microbial communities from the Atlantic coast under amendment with organic carbon and nitrate - tdDd00.1 | ecosystem: Environmental > Aquatic > Marine > Coastal > Sediment | place...
TAGTACCATCATCACCCATACATCTCACTTCTCTAACAGTGATGTCTTCATTCATAATCACATCTGGTTTTTTGTTTTGTCTACTCAAATTCTACTCCCATTTTTAATATCATTTAACATAGAGATAAACTCTTCTTTAGTCATATTTGACTGTTCTCTTTTTCTTCTATCTCTTAATGCAACTGTTTTGTTTTCAACTTCCTCATCACCAACAACAACAATCATTGGTACTCTTTGTTTTTCAGCCATTCTAATTCTTTTGTTTAGCGACTCATTCATATCAAAGATTTTAGAATCCATTTCTTCATATAATAACTCTTTTTGTAGCTCTTTAGCGTACTCAACGTGAGTATCAGCAATAGGTACAAAAATTACTTGAGTTGGAGCAATTACAAATGGGAATTCCCCAGCGCAGTGCTCAGTTAAAATACCAATGAATCTCTCGAACGATCCAAGGATTGCTCTGTGAATCATTACAGGTTGATCTTTTTGACCTTCATTATCTACGAATTCTACATTGAATCTCTCTGGTAAGTTCATATCTACTTGAACAGTACCACATTGCCATTTTCTTCCAATAGCATCTAAGATTTTGATATCAATTTTTGGTCCGTAGAATGCTCCACCACCTTCATCAATTCCATAAGCTACATTGTTTTCATCTAAGGCGTCCATAATACCCTTAGTTGTTTTTTCCCAGAATTCATCTGAACCAATAGCTTTTTTTGGTTTAGTTGATACTTCAATTTCATATTTAAAGTCAAATAATTTCATTAATGAATCAACAAACTCTAATACGTCCATGATTACATCTTTTACTTGAGTTTGCATACAGAAGATGTGTGCATCATCTTGAGTAAATTCTCTAACTCTAAATAGTCCGTGCATTGCACCAGACATTTCATGTCTGTGAACTACACCGTATTCAAATAGTTTAAGAGGTAAATCTTTGTATGAAACTAAATCATTTTTAAAGATTTGAATATGACCAACACAGTTCATTGGTTTAATACCATACTCTTGCTCATCAATAGTAGTAAAGTACATATTTTCTTTATAGTTTTGGTAGTGACCAGAAATCTTCCACATGTCAGATTTTAACATCTCAGGACCTCTAACTGGTTCATATCCTCTAACTCTGTGAGCTTTGTATAGGATGTGTTCTAATTTAGATCTTAATCTTGCACCATTTGGTAACCATAATGGTAACCCAGCTCCAACATCATCATTGAATGTGAATAGTTCTAATTCAGTACCTAATTTTCTATGATCTCTTTTTTTAGCTTCTTCTAACATTCTAACGTAGTCATTTAACTCTTTTTTGTCAAAGAAAGCAATACCATAGATTCTAGTGATCATTTCATTCTCTTCATCACCACCTAAGTATGCACCTGCAACTCTAATTAGTTTAAATGCTCTGATCATTCTAGTATTTGGTAAGTGAGGACCTCTACATAAGTCTTCGAATTCACCTTGCTTATATAGGGTTAATGTATCATCAGTGATATTTTGTAAAACAGCTTGTTTTAATTCATCATCAGCAAATTTTGTTAAGATTTCTTCTCTTGAAGTTTCATATCTTTCAATAGCTAGTTTTCTATTTGCAATCTCTTTCATTTTCTTCTCAATCTTTGGAAGATCTTCATCAGAGATTTTAGAATCAACTTTAAAGTCGTAGTAGAAACCTTCAGTAACTACAGGACCTACGAAAAATTTTGCTTCTGGATATAACTCTTTGATAGCTTGAGCCATCATGTGAGCACATGAGTGTCTTAGAATTTCTAAAGACTCGGCAGAATTATCAGCTTTGATAACATCACCTTCGATGTTTAAAGCTTCAGCAGTTTGAAGGTCATAGATTTGACCATCATTTAATACACCAATTGGTTCCAATAATTTCCTTTATATTTTTGTTCTTTTTATTAAATTTAGCTTATTTTATCGCAAAGAGACTTAAATTAAATCAGATATAACGTAATTTAATAAATTTTTGTTACAATAAAGTATGATTTTAAACCTATCGAAGATAAAAACTGAAAGCCTATTATTATTTTGTAAAGATTTGATTTTATCTTATAAAGATAAAGAGGATATCAAAACATATGGTGTTGATGAAGAATTAATCAAAAAATTCAATGCTATTGGTGATGATATGTTAAAACAAATCACTAATGTTACTATGCCAAATGATTATTATTTGCAAAATAGGAAACATTACAAAATTAAAGCAATTCTTGATGCTTATAATTTTATCAATAAAGAGATAACTAAAGCTTTAGAAAAGAATCCATCTTTTAATCCATCGATGTTATATTTTTCACTACTTGCTTTATGGTTTAAAGAACTAAATAAAGAGTCAAAATCAAAAGAGTATATTTATTTTACTATTTACCCTTATGCTAATGTTTATGATGAATTTTTAGTTGGGATTAAAAATGAAGAGTTCAAAGCATTAAATATCAAAATGATAGAACTTGCAGAGTTAATAATTTTTAAATTGGATTCATATTCATTTAAATAAAAAGAGGAAAACCTCCTTTTATTAAAATTTATATCTCATATATGCTTTTATATCTTGAGCTGATTTTACAGCATTAGCTGCATTTGCAGAGTTTGTATCTATTGGATTTCCAAAATCTCCAAAGAAACCATTACTTCCAGTGTAATCATAATCTATATATAAGTAGCTAAGTCCAAAACTTAATGCTTTTGTTAATTGTTGATGTCTATATATTTCCCATGCAGTTCCACGTGCGGCAATTTTTGAACCTGCCATTGTATCTTCACCGTAAGTCATTGGTCTCCAATACTTAGTTCCTTTATTCCATTCAATACCAACTCTTGCATTATCAGAGTTAATTGGACAAGGTGCATTTACTCCTAACCAGTATGATCTTCCAGTTTCAGATGAGTTTGAACCTAACATTTGTTTGTTAGCATCTGGACTTGTTTTACTTTGTGCATAAGATGCAAAGAAAATAGTTTCATCTAAATAATCGCTAATTCCATCACCAATACCATCAACTTTAAACATTGTGGTAAAGTATTCAATATCTCCAAAATCTTTAAATGCTTGTTCATTAGCATCTAATTGACCATTATTATTTGTATCTTCATTTCCTATTAAGTTCCATGATTTTGCATAGTTCATATGAACTGAATATTGTCCATTATCAAATGGCACAGCTATAAGTCCCGCCATATCAATATTTTGAGTTGTACTATCTTTTGTATAGTCTAATCCATCCGCAGAGAATCTAAGTTTTGCATTTGTAAGACCTCTTCCTGCGCAAACTTTCATCCAAGAACCTTCAAGACCAGTTATTTCTTCTAGTCCAAATCTAGCACTTGCTCCATCAAACTCAACATTTACAGTATGTGATAAAGCAGATTTTCTTTTTTGATCTGCTCTGAAGTTTATACCTAAACCATCTGTTGAAGGTCTTCTTCCAACACTTGCAGTCCAAGGAATATCAGCACCTAAAAAAGTGTCATTTGTATATAACCAATACGCTTCTTTTAATTTTATTTCATTGTCATTTGTAGCACTTTCATTTGTTACCCAGTCAAAGTTTGCATTATTATTAAAGTTTGAAGAGTTTTCCCCATATAGTTTATTGTATGCAAGTGTTCCATAGAAAATAGAGTTTTCATCTGCTTTATATTTCATTCCAAGTAAAAGTCTATTTGTCATAACAGCTTCGTTCTTAACTTTTTTACCATTACCTAGTTTGTATTGAAGATTATTTACTTGTGTTCTAAAGTCAACATTCCATTTAAGATTATCTCCAGCACTTTGAGCTTTTGCAAGATTTGCTTTTTTAGATACTCTATTTAGTTTCTTTTCTATTTTTACTATTCTTTTTTCATCTATATTATTAGATGCTTTTTGAGTTTCTTGTTGTTTTTTTAGTTGTACTTCTAAAGCTTCGATTTTTGATTTAAGTAGTTGGATTTGTTCATACATTTGTGTATTAATATCATTTGCAATACTTGATGTAGCAAGTGAAGCAGCAACAGATAGTGTAATAATTCCTTTTTTCATAAGTTACCTTAATATATAAATTTTTGGAATTATAAGTTTTGTTTATTTAATTTATGGTTAATTAATATAATTTAAAATAATTAAAATATTATAACTATAAATTATAATTAAATATTAGGCATAAAAAAAGGCATCTCAATTGAGATGCCTTTTTAGTATATGTTTATGATTAACAAGAAGGAACATTTCCTGAATCATTTGCATATTCATAAGAGAAATCATAAATGTGTTGAATCCACTTATCTTTTATTTTATCTTCTTGAATCTCTGGACAAATTTTCATCATCTCATCTTTGAATTTACCATCATTCATAATTTTTTCCCACTCATCTTGAGAGTGCTTAGCTGCGAATTTTGCTCCATTAAATCCACAAGGCTTTTTGAATTTTTTAATGAATAACTTTTGTCCCTTTACTGCGTCAGCAGAAAGTGTAGAAGCTCCAACAGATGCTAATAATAAACCTGCTAATGCAATTTTAACTAATTTCATAATTTATCTCCTAATGATAAGTTTGATATAATTATACCTGATACTAATATAAAAATATCTTAGTAATATTAAAAAAGCGAATACTATATGAAACATTTTTTACTAAAGCAAGTCGTAGAGTATCTTATAAATAATGCCCACAATATAAGGCTTTGTAAGAGAATAGATAATAACATAATTATAATTGAATTTAATAATAGAAATATTCTATATTTTGATATGTTAAAGGGAAATAGTACCATTTTCAAGTGTGAAAAGATACTAAAATCAAAGAAAGATTTTAATGCACCATTTGATGTAGTGCTTCAAAAAAGGTTTAATAATTCAAAAGTTGAAGAAATAAGTTTATACAATGATGATAAGATTATAAATATCAAAGTTAACTCATCATCTTCATATAAAAAGCTAACAACAACTTTACAATTAGAATTCACAGGAAAACATACAAATATTATCATATTAGATGAAAATAGAGTTGTATTAGAAGCTTTAAGACATATTGATGAATTTTCATCAAGTAGAGTTGTAAAAGCTGGTGTAAAACTAGATGAAATACCAAAACAAGATTTTATTCCAAAAGTTGATAGGGTTGAAGATATAGAAAAACATCTATATGAAGTTTACACTCAAAAAGAAGCAAAAAATTTAGAGAATCTAAAAAAACAAAAAATTCAGCAGATTCAAAAGAAAGTTAAAAAGCTTGAAAAAACTATAAATGCTCTTCCAAAAAAAGAGGATTTAGAAACTGAATCAAATGAGTTATACGAAAAAGCAAATTTAATTTTAGCAAATTTACACACCATAAAACCATATCAAAAGAGTTTGATAACCTATGACTATTCAGGAAATGAAATAAGTATTGATTTACAAGAGAGTGCTTCTGCTTCAAAATATTCAAATGATCTGTTTCGAAAAGCAAAAAGAGCAAAACAAAAAGCAGAAAACATCTCAATGGAAAAAGATAACCTAGATGAAAAGCTAGCTTTCTTAAATAGAATGATTCAAAATCTTCAAAATGCAAAGAATATAGAAGAATGTGAGTTCTTATATCCTAAAAAAGAGAGAAATCAAGCAAAAATTAAAAAAGCTCAACAATATGAAAGCTTCTTTTTTGAAGGTTATAAAATAATGTTAGGAACAAGTGAGAGAGAAAATATCTATTTGCTAAAAAACTCAAAAGCAAGTGATTTTTGGTTCCATCTAAAAGATAGAACTTCTTCTCATGTTATTGTTCAAAATACAAAAAAGACTATACCCCAATCAGTAATAGAACAAGCAGCAATACTTTGTGCAAAATTTTCAATGGATTATGAAGGGGTATATGAAGTTGATTATACACAAAGAAGAAATGTAAATGTACAATCTGGTTCAAATGTACTATATAATCCATATACGACTATAAGAGTAAAAATTTAGAAATTTCTACTCTTTTATTTTTTACAATAATATCAATAGTAATAATATATTTGCAAGATAAATATATTGATTTTTTACATTATTTAATAATATAACCTATTATACAACACTAAGAAATTATTAATTTCTCATTCTTTATTTGTTACTATTCCTTTATAAATATTATTTAGGAGAATAAATGAAATTAGGAATTACTTTAGCAACAGCAACATTAGCAGCATTTGTTTTAACAGGATGTGGAATTAAAACGTCTGATTATTCAGTATCTGCAGATAATGTTCAAAAGTTAAGATCATATAAAGATGTAAAGTTAGGATTAAATACATTTACAGCTAATAACAAAAATGAAAGTACTGTTTTATGTAGAGCCGCAGAAACTATTGAAACACCAAATGATGAACCATTTGAAAAATATATTGAAGATGCATTAAGAGATGAGTTAATCATGGCTGGAATCTATGATAAAAATGCAGACTTAAAATTAAGTGGTAATCTAAAGAAAGTTTATGCAAGTTCAATGATTGGGGATGCATATTGGTCATTTGATATAAAAGTAACTTCTTCGAATGGTAAAAGCATTGATTTAGAAAGTAAAAATGAATATGGATCTGCTTTCTTAGCATACACTGCTTGTAATAACATGGGAAGTTCATTTGCACCATCTGTAAAAAAATTAATTAAAGATATTCTTAATCATCCACAATTTGATGCATTAATTGCTTCTAAATAATCAATAAAAGTAAAAGAATTTAATTCTTTTACTTTTACTATCTGATACATTTCCATAAAAATTTATTCAAAAGCCAAACTTTAGTATAATCTATCAACTTATATAAACACAAGGTTTACTTTATGGCGAATATTATTAAAGAGAGTTCTACTAGAATTAAGACAGGTTTAGTTTTAATTATTGGTATGTTAATTGTGGGATACATCGATAGTTATTTTATCATGTGGCTACTATTTGGTACTATGCTTATGATTTCAATTTCTGAATCAAAAAAACTATTTGGATTAAAAGGTGATAGTATTTATGTTTATACTGCACTTTTATGGTTTGCTGCTTACTTCCATCCAAATCCTGAAGATTTAGTATTTATCGTATTTATTGGTTTTGCATCTCAATTGGCTTATAAAAAAAGCATTGATAAGAAGATGTTCTTACCTCTTTTATATCCAACTGCATCTTTCCTTTTCTTACTTTCACTTTACAGTGAATATGGAGTTATGACTCTTTTATGGTTACTTGTTATTGTTGCTGGTGCTGATACTGGTGCTTATTTTGTTGGTAAAAGCATCGGTAAAACTAAGTTTTGTGAGACAAGTCCAAACAAAACAATTGAAGGTGTTTTAGGTGGTGTTGTAACTGCTGGTATTTTGGGAACTATTTTTGCCCATGATGATTTACATATAACAGCTGCAATTGCTGTATCTGTGATTGTTGCTTTTGCTTCTGTATTTGGAGACTTATTTGAATCATATTTAAAAAGAGAAGCTGGTGTTAAAGATAGTGGAAATATCTTACCAGGACATGGTGGAGTTTTAGATAGAACAGATGGATATCTATTTGGTGCAATTGTAATGCTAGTTCTTCTTAGGATTGTAATGTGATTGTATTAGGTAGTACAGGTTCTATTGGTGTAAATACTTTAAATATTGCAAGAAAGTTTAACTTAAATGTTGAAGTTTTAGTTGCTGGAAGAAATATTGAAGTATTAAACAAACAAATTGAAGAGTTTAATCCTAAAAAGGTAGTAATTGCTTCAAAAGATGATATTCATAAAGTAAACCATAAAACCGTATCATTTGGACAAGAAGCAATTTTAAAAGCTATAGAAGAAAGCTCCTCAAAAACAGTAGTAAATGCATTAGTTGGTTTTTTAGGATTAAGACCAACACTAAAAGCTATAGAGTGTGGTAAGAAAATTGCCTTAGCAAATAAAGAATCTCTTGTAGTTGCAGGAAAGTTTATTGACCAAACAAACTTAAGTCCAATTGACTCTGAACACTTTGGACTTTGGTATTTACTTCAAGATAAAAAAATTAACTCTATGTTAGTTACTGCAAGTGGTGGTTCATTTAGGGATTATCCACTAGAACAATTAAAAAATGTATCAATCAAAGAGGCTTTAAATCATCCAAATTGGTCAATGGGAAGTAAAATCACTATTGATTCAGCTACTATGACAAACAAAATGTTTGAACTTATGGAAGCTGCTTGGTTATTTGATATTAGAAAGCTAGATGCAATTATTGAAACAAAATCACTTATTCATGCACTTATTAATTACGAGGATGGTAGTACAACTGCTCATATAGCAAATGCTTCTATGCAACTTCCAATTGCATATGCAATCTTAGGTAAGTGTGATGAGCAAGTATTAGAACCAGTTGATTTAGTAGAAGTAGCAAATTTAGAGTTTAGAAAAATAGAGACTGACAGATACCCAATTTGGGAAATAAAAGATGAAATCCTAAATAACCTAGATTTAGGTGTTGTTTTAAATGCCGCAAATGAAGTTGCCGTGTCAAAATTCTTAAATGGAGAAATTGGTTTCCTAGATGTATCGAAAATGACGCTTGATGCAATAAATAAATTCAATCATGTAAAACCATCAAACCTTGAAGATATTTTTGCAATTGATGAGGAAGTGAGAAGATACTGTGGGTCTTGATATGTTAATTCCTTTTGGAATATTACTTGCATTAGTGGTATACTTAATTTATACAAGAAGTAAATTCGAAAAAGATATTGTAGAATTATATGAAAAGAAGTTTGATGAGTGGAAGAATACTTCAACTCACGTTCAAGGTGAAGAAAAGGTTTGCAAAGAGTTGGTGGGATTAGTTTATAAAGAGGGTTATAAACTAAAAATAGAACTACTTAATGAAAATGCAAAACAAAACCTAGAGGCAGGAAAGTTTAAAATAACAAATCTAAAAGGATAAGTTATGAAGATTTTAATAGCATTTTTTATTTTTATATCTTTTCTTGAAGCAAATCTGCAAAGAAAAGCAAATATTGAAGTTGTTCTAGATAAAAAGAATAACTTAATGTGGGTAGATGATACTTCCGTTATTAAACTAAAAAAGACTCATGAAGATGCTACAGCTTATTGTGAAGAGCTTATTTTTGCGGGTTACTCAAATTGGAGAATACCTGAAATAGAAGAGTTTACAACTATAGTTGATAAAAACAATTATAGTAACTATATAAAAAGAACTTTCAAATATAATGTTCCAGATGGATATTGGGCTAGAAAAGCTCACTGGAGAACATTATGGTTTTATGCTGATTATATGCACTTTATTAGTGGAACACCATATTATGACAGCAGACACAAAACTAAATACGTTAGATGTGTTAGATTTATAAAATAAGGATTATGATGAATAAAAGAGTATTAATACTACATGGACTTGGAGGAAGTGACTACCCTCACTGGCAATCATGTTTAGCTGCAGATTTAATTAAACAAAATGCAACTGTATCATTCCCAGCTTTTCCAAATAGAGATAATCCTAAATTAGAAGAATGGAAAGAGAACCTAAAAAAAGAGATAAGTCATTTTAAACCAGAAATTGTAATTTGTCACTCACTAGCAAATGTATTATGGTTCCATACTTGTGATGAACTAGATATTAAACTAGAGAAGTTAATGTTAGTTGCACCTGTTAGTAGAAACAGAGTTGTAGAGGCTGCAAAAACATTCTATCCATATCCAATTGCAAAAGATTTAAAAGCAAAAGATATTATTATGCTGGCTTCCACTAATGATCCATATATGACAGAAGAAGAAGCTATGGAATTAAAAGAGGCATTAAATGTAGAAATTAATGTAATGAAAGATGCAGGACATATAAATGCTGACTCTGGATTTGGAAGTCATGATTTTGCATTAGAGTGGCTAACAAGTGAAGAAAATAGTAAGGGTTATTTATAAATGAGTGAATCATTGATTTTAAGTATAGAATCATCTTGTGATGATAGTTCTATTGCTATTACAAATATAGATACATTAGAACTTGTATATCATAAGAAAATATCTCAAGAACTACAACATAGTGCTTATGGTGGAGTAGTTCCTGAATTAGCTGCAAGACTGCACGTAGAAGCATTACCAAAGATATTAGAAGAGTGTAAAGAATACTTTCCAAAACTAAAAGCAATAGCTGTTACAAATGCACCAGGTTTATCAGTGACTTTAATGGAAGGTGTAACTATGGCAAAAGCTCTGTCTTTGAGTTTAAAACTTCCACTTATTGCAGTAAATCACCTAAAAGGTCATATCTATTCACTATTTATAGAAAAACAAGAAGTATTACCTATGACAATTTTGTTAGTATCAGGTGGACACACACAAATTATAGAAGCTAAGTCTTTAAATGATATGAATATTATTGCTTCAACTATTGATGATTCTTTTGGTGAGAGTTTTGATAAAGTATCTAAAATGATGGGACTTGGATACCCTGGTGGCCCAGTTGTTCAAGAGTATGGTCTAAAGGGTGATGAGAATAGATTTGATTTCCCAGTACCATTAAGACAAAGTCCAGATATTATGTTTTCATACAGTGGATTAAAAAATGCAGTAAGAATGCAAATAGAAAAGCTAGAAAACCAAGATGATGGAATTACTGAACAAGATAAATATGATGTGTGTGCCTCTTTCCAAAAAACAGCAGTAGCACATATTATGCAAAAAACAAAAAAACTATTTAAAAAAGGTGCTCCTAAAAACTTTGCCATAGTAGGTGGAGCAAGTGCAAATATCTATTTAAGAGGTGCACTTGAAGAGTTATGTACAAAACATAAAACATCTTTATATTTAAGTGAATTAAAATACTGTTCTGATAATGCAGCTATGATTGGACGTGTAGCAGTAGAACAGTATAAAAATAAAGAGTTTGTATCTATTGAAGAAATAGATATTCAAACTAGAATCAAAGGTATGTAGATGATTTTTGAAATGGGTGCTAAATTAGATGGTGATAATCACGATACATCAAAAAATGATAAAAAGAAAAAACCATCATCTGAAATATTACCAAAGAATCAACATCAATTAGTTTTTACTTATGAAAAAAGAAAAGGTAAACCAGTTACTTTAGTTGGAAGATTTTACCTTGAGGAAAAAGAGAAAAAAGAAGTACTTAAACTTCTAAAGAAAAAACTAGCTTGTGGTGGAGCAATCAAAGATGAATGGATTGAAATACAAGGTGATGTAAAAGATAAAATAAAAACTACTTTAGAAGTAAATGGATGGAAGTTTAAAAAGTAGAAATATTTAGGAGATTATATGCAAAAACTATTTGATGAGGTAAACTCTTTAGATAAGAGGTGTTATGACGAACTTGCTTTAAGTGAAGATATTCTAATGGAACATGCAGCCTCATCAATGGCTTTGCATATTGAACAAAACTTTTACGATAAAAAATCTGTACTAATTGTATGTGGTTCAGGAAACAATGGTGCAGATGGTATTGCTCTTTCACGACTTCTTTATAAAAATTTTGATGTAAAACTTTATTTAGCTTCAAAGCCAAAATCTCAAATGGCACAATTGCAATATAAAAGAGTACAAGCTTTAGGTATAAATATCATAGATTCATTATATGAAAGTGATATTATTGTTGATTGTGTTTTTGGCAGTGGATTAAATAAACCTTTAAATGATGAATACAATGAGTTAATAGATAAATTAAACTCATATGAGAGTGTTAAAATCGCTTGTGATATTCCAAGTGGAGTAAACAACAAAGGTCAAGTTGAATCAACAGCATTTTTTGCTGACACTACTATAACAATGGGTGCATTAAAAACTTCACTTTATACTGACGTTGCAAAAGATTATGTTGGTGATATAATTGTTGCTAATTTAGGAGTACCAAGAGTTGTATATGAATCATCTACTAATAAGTATTTATTAGATAAAGATGATTTAGTTTTACCTTTAAGAAATAAGAAAAATGCTCATAAAGGAACTTTTGGACATCTAAATGTAATTGTTGGATGTAAAAAAGGTGCAGGTATTATTTCTGCAAAAGCTGCATTTGGTTTTGGTGCAGGACTGGTTAGCGTAGTTTCCCATGAGGATTTAGATTTACCATATCATATTATGCAAACACACTTTTTGACTGATAACTGTTCAGCCATTGCAATTGGTATGGGTTTAGGTAAGTTTGAAACTAATGAAGTTAAATCAATTTTATCAAAAGACATTCCTATTATTATAGATGCTGATTTATTCTATGAAGAACTT
>Ga0070724_10001847_pt1 | contig 12210 bp, 8 predicted proteins | sample tdDd001_FD_67278 | JGI IMG/M metagenome (GOLD analysis project Ga0070724, IMG submission 67278) | Marine sediment microbial communities from the Atlantic coast under amendment with organic carbon and nitrate - tdDd00.1 | ecosystem: Environmental > Aquatic > Marine > Coastal > Sediment | place...
GACGGCGTCCGAGGTACGTGATGCCCTGGAGGCCTGGTGATGGCCCGTATCCTGACAATCACCCTGAATCCGGCTCTCGATCTGAGTGTTGAAACGGCGCCCCTCACTCTCGGAGAGGTAAATCGCACAGGTCATACCCTGATGGAGCCGGCCGGAAAAGGCATCAATGTGGCTCGGGTGCTGGCGCGTCTGGGCCATTCGGTCACCGTTGCAGGCCTGTTGGGAGACGCCAATGCCGCGCCCTTTGAACGTCTGTTTGAGGCAGAGGGCCTGCAGGACAGTTTTGTACGCGTTCCCGGCCAGAACCGAATCAACATCAAGATTGCTGAGGCTGGCGGCCGGGTTACCGATCTGAATGGCCCCGGTTTCCGGGTCCCGGAAGACGCAGTTCAGCGCCTTCAACTCCGCCTTAAATCCCTGCTGCCGGAATGCGACGCGGTGGTCATCGGAGGCAGTTTGCCAGATGGCTTTCCGCCTTCTGGATTGGCAAACCTTGTCGAGCAAGCTTCCCACGCAGATAAACCGGTATGGCTGGATACCAGTGGCGCGGGCCTGAAGGCCGGCATCAAAGCTGGTCCCTACGCCATCAAACCCAACACGGACGAGCTGTCTGACTGGGCCGGCACACCCCTGAAGGATTTGGCCTCAGTGGCAGCTACGGTTGCCGGCATCCGTGCCGGTGGCGTGTCCCACGTGGTGGTATCCATGGGTGCAGACGGCGTGTTCTGGTCGTCGCCGGCCGGCATCCTTAGGTCCCGGGTACCCCCGGTCTCGCTGGTCAGCACCGTGTGTGCCGGCGATACCTTGCTCGCAGGCATGCTCCATGGCGTGCTTGGTGGACAGTCTGAAGACACAGTGTTGGCGTTCGCCACGGCTTTGTCTGCCGAATGTGTGCAACACATTGGTGTCGGAGACCCCGGGGCCCCGGACTTTCACTCCCTTCTCCAACAAACCCGGGTGCAGCCATGGCCCGGGCAAAACAACACCGGAGAGATACGGTTATGAATCTGATCATTGTGACCGCCTGCCCCCAGGGCGTGGCAACTCGTTTTCTGGCCGCCCGGGCCCTTGAGCGGGCGGCGAACCGGCGCGGCTGGTCTGTTACCACTGATACTCGAGGCCCGGATGGTAAAGCCGACAACAAGCCCAGCGAAGCGGCAATCCAACAGGCCGATCTTGTTATTGCCGCGGTCGGTATTCCGGTAAATCTGGATGTCTATGCCGGCAAACGCTTGCTGCAGATTCCGGTCACCGCTGCCCTGCCAGACCCAGACGCCACCCTCACCCGGGCGCAGGCGGAGGCCACACCCTGGGACCCGGCAATGGCCAGTCAGGAATCTATAGCAACCAGTACCGCTGTCGGCAGTACCTCTGCCGGTAAACGGATCGTTGCCGTTACTGCATGCCCCACTGGCGTCGCCCATACCTTTATGGCGGCAGAGGCCCTGACCGCCGCGGCGCAATCCGCTGGCCACAAGATCCGTGTAGAAACCCAGGGGTCGGTCGGCGCCCAGGATCCGCTGACGGAGGAGGAAATTGCGGCTGCCGATGTGGTGATCCTGGCCTGTGATATTGAGGTAGATCCGGGCCGCTTCTCTGGCAAGCGGGTCTGGCGGACCTCGACCGGTGCCGCCCTGAAAAAACCAGCCGATACCATCCGTGATGCCCTGGAACAGGCCGTGGTTCTGAACGCCGGCCAGAAGAAAACGTCCGGCGCTTCCGGAAGTGGAGAGAAAAAGGGGCCTTACAAGCACCTGCTGACCGGTGTCTCTTTTATGCTGCCCATGGTGGTGGCTGGCGGTCTGCTGATCGCTCTGTCCTTCGTGTTCGGGATTGAGGCGTTTCAGGAGGAAGGCACGTTGGCTGCCGCCCTGATGCAGATTGGTGGTGGCACCGCCTTCAAACTGATGATTCCGTTGCTGGCCGGATACATTGCCTGGTCGATTGCCGACCGTCCCGGCCTGGCGCCGGGAATGATCGGTGGGTTTCTGGCGGGCGAATTGGGAGCCGGATTCCTCGGCGGTATTGTGGCGGGTTTTCTCGCTGGTTATGTAGCGCGCTTTATAAGCCAGAAACTGCCAATGCCCGAGAGCATCGAATCGCTGAAGCCGATCCTCATCATTCCCTTGCTGGCCAGTCTGGTTACCGGCCTGGGGATGATCTATGTGATTGGAGAGCCCATGGCTGCCATCATGGGCGCCCTGACCGGATTCCTCGAGGGCATGGGAACGACCAATGCGATCCTGCTTGGTGGCATTCTGGGCGCCATGATGTGCTTTGACCTGGGAGGGCCTGTCAACAAGGCGGCCTATACCTTCGGTGTGGGACTGCTGTCTGAGGGCAGCGGCGGCTCGGCACCCATGGCTGCCATCATGGCGGCAGGAATGGTACCGGCCATCGGCATGGGTGTGGCGTCTTTCATCGCCCGGCGAAAGTTTGCAGAGGCGGAACGCCAGGCCGGACGGGCATCATTTGTCCTGGGATTGTGCTTCATCTCGGAAGGTGCAATACCGTTTATGGCAAAGGATCCGTTGCGGGTTATCCCGGTGTGTATGATCGGTGGCGCAATTACCGGTGCCCTGTCGATGCTGTTCACTGTCAAGCTGATGGCACCCCATGGCGGGCTGTTTGTGCTTGCCATTCCGAACGCGGTAAGTGCGGTATTGCCCTACCTGATTGCGATTGCGGTGGGATCACTGGTGATTGGTTTCGGTTACGCGTTGCTGAAAACCGGTAAGGCGGAAGTGACGGCAGCGGTTAGCTGAAAAATAGAGACTGCGGCCCTCGTCTGAGGGCCGCAACTAATCAACCGAATACGAAAAACGCCAGCTTGTTGCCGTCCGGGTCCTTCACGTAGGCACCGTAGAACTGGTTCGGAATTCGCTGACCGGGCTCGCCGTCGCAGGTGGCGCCCAGCTCAATGGCCTTCTTGTACATTTCATCCACGCCCTCTTTTGAACCGGCAGGCAGAGCCACCATGTTGCCGTTGCCAGGATGGTTGGGCTCTTCATTGAAGGGAACGCAAACTGCCAGCATGGGCGCGCTCATGCTCTTGCCGATAAATGCGATGCGTCCCATATCCAGAAGCACCTTGGCTCCCTGGTCGCTCAACAAATCGGCATAGAATGCCTTTGCTCTTTCCATATCACTGACGCCAAGGGTGACGTATCCGATCATGCTTTTTCTCCATCAGGGTTGTTGTTCAAGGCCAGAATACGCTGTTTTTCGCCTGTCAGCTCTTTTCAGCGCCGAATTCGCTGACGACAACCTGGTTTCTGCCCGCCCGTTTGGCCTGGTAAAGCAACTGGTCGCATGCGGATAGCAGCTCCCGAACACCGTTTATGCTTCGGTCCCAACATACGACTCCGGCACTCAAGGTAACGTTGAAAGGGGTGTCATCGTCACTGAGAAAGCTCTCCGTCTCCATACCGATACGTAGGGATTCGGCAACATGCCGGGCATCACTCAACGTGGTGTGAGGCATCAGAACGATAAATTCCTCCCCTCCGGTGCGTGCAACAATGTCGGTCTTGCGGGTCCGCGTTTCGATCAGGCTGGCCACCTTGCGCAATACCTTATCGCCGGTAAGATGGCCCCAGGAATCGTTGACGCTTTTGAAGAAATCAATGTCCAGGGAAAGCAATGAGAACGGATGGTCGTAACGGGCAGATTGTTCCGCCAGTTCCTCAAGCTTTCTGAGCAGATATCTCCGGTTATAGAGCCCTGTCAGTTCATCGGTAATCGTCAGAGCTTCCAGCTGGAATTCCAGGCGTTTCTGGTCGTCGATGTCAGTAATAACGCCATGCCAAGTGGTGCTACCGTCCGGATTTCTCTCCGGCTGGGAAACACCTCGCAGCCATCGGGTCTGGCCATCTTTCATAATGCGGTATTCGCAAACCCATTCGCGTAGCGTCTTGCGGGAAAGCTCGATGGTCTCGTGAACTCTTGCAACATCTTCTGGATGAATGGCTTCAAACATCCGTTCCGGGTGGGTTCGGGTTTCCGCTGGCGTTACGCCATAGAAATCCTTGGCCTTGCGACTCATATAGGGAAAGAGAAAACTGCCATCTTTATTGAGGGTAAAGGTATATATGACCCCCGGGAGGGATTCGGCAAGTTGCTGCAGTTGGTGCTGGGAAACTTTCTCTTCCGTGACATCAAGATGGGTACCCATCAGCCAACGGCTTTCTGCCGTCTGGTCATTGTTGAACAGGGTCCCGCGGGTGTGGATGTAACGCCAGTCTCCGTCCTTGTGAAGCATACGCACCACGCATTCAAACTGGTGGGCATCACCGCTCAGGTACGCGGTCAATGCCTGGTTTGCTGACTCGATATCGGTGGGATGACTGAGCTTTTCCCAGGTCTGGAACGACAATGGCGAAAGCTCTTCCAGGGTGTAACCCAGCATGGTGGCCCAGCGTTCATTAAAGATGATTTCGCCGGTGTCCAGGTTGTATTCCCAGGTGCCTGCCCCGGTGCCGTCAAGAATGGCATTGAGCCTGGTTTCTGCAGTCAGGTGCATGTGATCCCTCACACGAAGGCCGCTTGTTCGCGGCTAGTTGTGGCCCGAATGGTAACGAGCCCAATTGAAATTATTGGCCCAGTCGAGCGCTTCTGCCAGTGGCAGAGGTGGACTGTACCGGTAGCCCTGCCCGACATCACAGCCAAGTTCGAGGAGACGTTGTTCTTGCTCGGCCGTCTCCACCCCTTCCGCCACGGTGCGCCTCTGAAAACTCTGGGACAGGCGTAAAATAGCTTCTACGATCATCGAGTTATCCTGGTTCCCTATCAGATCACCCACAAAGGTTCGATCAATCTTCACTTCCTGGGCCGGCAATGTCCGGAAGTAATTCAGTGAAGAGTAGCCGGTTCCGAAATCATCCAGGGAGATGCAAAGACCGGTATTGCGACACCCACTGAGATTCTTCATGACGGTAGTGGTGTCGTCCAATGCGGTCGTTTCCAGGATTTCAATGATCAGCCGGTCACGCACCTCGTGAGGGCACTCGTTCAGCATGCCCGTTATATCGGCGGGGAAGTGTTCACTCAGGAAGTGGGACGGGCTGAGGTTGATACTCAGGGTATACGGCAGCCCCAGGTCCATGAATTCACAGATGACGCTGACCGCGCTTTCCATCACGAACAGTCCAACCTGCCTGGCGTAATCGGTGAACTCCAGGTGCTCCAGAAAACGCGCCGGGGAAAGGAGTCCCTCCTCCGGGTGATTCCAACGAATCAGTGCTTCAAAACCTTCCACCGTTCCGGTGCGGTAGTTGATCTTGGGCTGGTAGTAGAGTTCGAACTGTTTTTTTGCCAGCGCTTCGTCGACCTGCTCGAGGACACGAACTCGCTCCTTGCGATTAAAGTGAGACGCCAGATCAAATAGGCTATAGGTATCTTTTCCCGAATCTTTTGCCGCATACATAGCCTGATCGGCATGCCGAAGGAGCGTATCCGGGTCTTCGGCGTCATCGGGATAAACGGTCACCCCCATACTGGCAGACAGTTTCATGACGGCATTCTGGTAGCTGATGGGCCGGCGGATAGCTTCCAGAATCCGGCTGTAGACTGTTGAGTCTTCGACATCCCTGAGAACAGCGACGAATTCATCGCCCCCGAGCCTGCCGATGGCATCGTGTTGCCTGATCGTGGCTTTGAGACGTTCGGAAATGATTTTCAGAACAGCGTCGCCCACTGCATGACCCTGTTGGTCGTTGATGCCCTTGAATCCGTCCAGATCAATGAAGCAGAGGGAGACAGTCCCCTGGCGAAGGTTTGCTTCATGAAGTTCCTGAGTAAATATTTCTGTGAGCCGTCGACGGTTCGGAAGACCTGTCAGCGAGTCGTAATTTGCAGCTTTTTCAAGCCGTTCCTGGTGCTGTTGTTTCTCATGATGCAGGCGCTTCCGTTCAATCAGGTTCCCCAGAGTTTGCAGTAAAGGCTCAAGTTCCTCGGCCAGCCTCGGCTTATAACCGTCCAGGCGATTGGCAAGTCCAACAAGTCCCACCTGTTGATCACCCGAGAAAACGGGAATCCCGATATAGGCGTCGATATTGGGGTGTCCCTCGGGCAGTCCTCCGCGACGGGGATCTGTGGCGACATCGTCCGAGATCACAACCTCTCCTGTTGTCATAGGAAGTGCGATCAGCGTATCGAGCCGATCGAAAACCAGCCCACGTCGTTCAACCTGCTGGTAAAGCGCCTGCGTTTTCGGATTCCAGGCAATGTTGGTGATTGCGCCGATCTTCAGAAATGGATCGCCGTTCTCCCTGGACAGGATTTCGCCAATGAAACCGAACTGGCTGCCAGTAAGCGAAAGCAGATCGTTCAGCATCTGCTCAAAGGCTGCGTGCTGGTTGTCACTGGTCAGGAAAACGTTCAGGGCCCTCTGGATCGACCGGTTCAGGTGGGACACTTCAACAAATTCGTGATTTTCGATCGAGAGATAGGTCCGCTCGAGTTCGTCTTCAATCATCGTGGCGAGGTTGCGAAGGATATCGAGATCCAACTCCCCTAAGTCCCTTGGCTTATCGTCGATGATGCAGATCGTGCCGATTTTGAATCCGGTTGGCTCCCGCACCGGCATGCCGGCATAGAATCGAATATGGGGAAAGCCGGTTACAAGGGGGTTCTGCGCAAAGCGTGGATCTTTCGTGGCATCCGACACGATAAACGCTTTGTCTTGCTGGATTGCGTAATCGCAAAAGGCATCCGTTCGTGGGGTTTCATTGACGTCCAGACCCTGACGCGATTTGAACCATTGGCGTTCGGAATCGAGCACCGAGAAAAGCGCGGTTTTCACGCCATAGTACTGGCGAGCAATCCGTGTGAGCCTTTCAAAGCGATCTTCCGGCGGCGTGTCCAGGATGCCCAGGCGTTCAAGTGCGGTGAGCCGACGTTTCTCCAGGGTACTACTGTCCATGGTTGTGACTCACTGTGTTTGAGCAGGCGACTGCTGGGAAAAAAGTTCAATGGCTTCGTCAACCGGTAGTGGTTTCGACAGTAGATAGCCCTGACACAGATGACAACCCATTTCACGTAACAGTTCGAATTGCTGCGCCGTTTCCACGCCTTCTGCGACGACCTGAATGTCGTGAGCCGCTGCGATATCAATGATGGATTTGACGATAATTTTTCCTTTTTCCGTCAATACCTCATCAACAAAGGTTTTGTCGATTTTGAGGTCATCAATGCCGAGGTATCGCAGATAGTTCAGTGAAGAGTAACCCGTGCCAAAATCATCAATGGCGATGCGAACACCCTGGCTGCGAAGGGCATCAAGGTTTTGTCTGGCCTCTTCCGATCGTTCCATTACCGCCCCTTCGGTAATTTCCAGCTCGACACTTTCAATCGGAATGTTGGCATCTGCTATGCCGGCTAATACCAGCTTGTGAAAGTCGACTCGTGAGAAATGCGCGGGCGTTATATTGATGGCAACAGGTGGAAAGTCGCGGATAGTCGCTCTGGCCGAGGCGATAAGCTCAAACACCCGAACCAGCACATAGTGGTCCAGCTCCAGCCCTAACGAAGACTTTTCAGCTATCGGGACGAATTCGCCCGGTGATATGAAACCCTCTCTTGGATGGTGCCACCGGACCAGGGCCTCATAACCTGCTATGGATTTATCACTGATCCGATATTTAGGCTGGAGGTAGATCGCCAGTTGGTGACTTTCGATAGCATCCTTGAGCCCCTGTTCGATTTCGATTTGCCTGTGGAGCACTTTGTGGTGCTCGAAATCAAAAATCCCGATCCGCTGGTTTCGGTCCCGAGCGAACCCATTGGCCGACTCGGCCAGCTCCGGGAGAACTTCAATGACTTCCGAATCTTCAGGGTACATCGCGATGCCAATCGTGGCTCGCACATTGAGCTGGTTTTCCCGCAGTTTGAACGGTGTCGAAATATATTCGATGATCCTCTCCGCTACTGCCTCTGCGTCTGCCTGGCTGTTTACCTGGATCGCCGCAAGGAAGGTGTCTGCTCCTGCCCGCGCGCAATGATTTGCGCGCTGCATAGCACGCCCTATGCGGTTGGCAAGCTTGATCAAAACGGCGTCGCCAATCTCGTAGCCGTAGCGCTGATTGATAAGGCTGAAATGCTCTATATCGATGTAAAGCAGCGCGCCGGGGCTGGCACTCCTGAACCAGACCTTACAATCTTCAACGAGCGTCTGTTTGTTTAGCAAACCCGTTAAAGGATCGTGTGTTCTGAGGTAGTGTGCCTGCTCCAGGGCCCTTTCCTGCTCGGATACGTCGATACCAAATCCCTGTAATTCGGCTTGTTCGCTCCCCTGCGTCGAAGTTCTTCGGAAACTCCAGTCTACAAGCGTCTGCGAGCCGTCCTTGCCATTCATCGTGACTTTGACAGCAATCTCCTCAGAGGTGTCCTCGTCACTGAACAGGGACGCCAGACGTTGGCGGATACGATGGCCAGGTTCGTTAAAAAAGACCGTGATTGGCGCTCCGATGATGTCGGTGTTTTCTGTTCCCAACGCTCGGGTGAAAGACGCGTTGGCAAAGGTAATTCGGAAATCGCTGTCGAGTCGCAGTATGAACTGTTTCTGCGCCTGAACAATTTCACGGTAACGTTCTTCAGCCGCCGCCAGTTTGTCGAGAGCGTTCTTATAATTGCTGAGGTCGTGGCAAATTCCGACGAAAAGATGTTGGTCAGCAAATTCGCTCTCGCCAACCGAAAGGTGCATTGGAAAGGTTTGGCCGTCCTTTCTTTGCCCCTTCACATCACGACCGATGCCAATTATTTTTCCGACACCACTGTTTTTGTAGTTCTCAATGTAGCGATCGTGGTGACGAGCGTCCGGATAAGGCATGAGCATCGAGACGTTATGCCCGATCACTTCCTCGGCGGCGTATCCGAACAGGGCTCTGGCAGATTCGGAAAACTGCTGAATGATTCCCTTGTCATTGATAACAATGATGGCGTCAACCGCTGCATCCATCAGCGCCGATGCCAGGTCTTGCTTGCTCATACTGTGATGCCTTAACCCTTGGCTATTTGAACCTTACGACCAGTTCGTGCAAATCGTTGGCAATCTGTTCAATGTTTTTTACACAGTCGGTGGACTCCTCACCTTTCGACAAGTTGTTGGATGCCAGATCCGAAATTTTTTCCACCTGTTCGTTGATCTGATCTGATACCTGAGCCTGCTCTTCAACGGCCGCTGCCATCTGCAGTGCCATTTCGGCGATATTGGTAACCGATTCAGCGATGTCATTCAGTGTGCTTTCTGCCGACAGCATTTTTTCCATGCCTTCATCCGCCGACAGCTTGCCTTCGTCTGCTTTTCTATTCGCGTCCTCGGACCGGGAAATCAATGCATTGACGATACCGTGGATCTCGCTGGTGGAATTCCGTGTGCGTGATGCCAATCCACGAACCTCCTCAGCGACTACGGCGAAACCGCGCCCGTGTTCGCCGGCCCTGGCAGCTTCGATCGCAGCGTTCAAAGCCAGCAGGTTCGTCTGTTCAGCGATTTCCTCGATAATTTTTGCAGCAGACGCTATTTGCTGGGTTTGTTGTGACAGTTCACCGACGGAGTCGCTGATGCTGTGGACAGAACCCTTAAGGGTTTCGATCGCTTCCCGCGTTCCCCGAACAACGGAGCGCCCCTCGTTGGCAAATTCCTTGGCGCTGTCCGCCCGCTCCGCGGTTGATTGAACGTTTGAAGAAACCTCAGCGATGGTCTGGGACATCTCATGCACGGCCGCCGCGACCTGTTCGGTTTCAGCCTGTTGCTGCCTGAGGGCTTCCTGCGCCTCGAAAGTGACTTCACGGCCTTTCACGGAAAACAGTCGCATTTCATCCGCAGAGTCTTCAAGTCTGGTCAGAACTGCGTCCAGATGCGCCTGCTGAGCTTTGACAGCAACCTTGATCCTGCCCAGGGGCAATTCGTCATCGGTGTAGCTTTTTGCAGCAAGGTCATCGGTGAAACTGTGCTCAAGTAACTGAGTGACTGACGCCATAAGCTGTTTTCGCGCAACATGCATCCAGCCCGCATAGATAATGACGCCGACAGCCAGTGAGAGCTCAGAGAACATTTTCTGGCCGGCAATAAACAAGATCCCTGCGACAATAAAGACAAATGCGAGGAAGAGGGTCGGCGGCTGGAAACGCTGCCAAAAGCGAATGCCAGAATTGCCTGAACGGATATCAGCGTAGAGTTTTTCCGCCCGAGCCACATCCTGTCGGTCCGGACAGGATCGGACGGATTCATACCCGACTACTTTGCCGTTTTCGGTGACCGGCGTGACATAGGCACTGACCCAGTAGTAATCGCCATTTTTGCAGCGGTTCTTTACCAGGCCCATCCAGGGCTGCCCGGCTTTAAGGTGAGACCACATGTTTTCATAGGCGGCCGGAGGCATATCCGGGTGCCGGACGATGTTATGGGGTTGGCCTATCAGTTCGTCACGGCTGAAGCCACTGACCTCGACGAACGCCGAGTTGCAGTGTCGAATTTTCCCTTTGAGGTCCGTGGAGGAAATCAGTTTCTGATTAGATGGAAAGGTTTTTTCGTTATCCGTGACAGGTAGATTCTTTCTCATCGCAAGTCCTTGCGTATCCGGCTGCTTTCACTTCGAAAGGTAGTCGTTGATACGCCAGCCTGCCAAGAAAAAGAAAGTGGGCAGGCTGGAATTGCAAGGACAAATACTGCAAATCTGGCTTCTCAGGCAGAGTTCTTATTTTTGGGGGGATCGGACTGCTGGCCTGGCAAGCCACTCGTGACCTTTCAACATGCCGTGCCAATACAAAGTGGGTAACTGTTTCGCCTTCAGCCACCAGGCCGCCCGGGTCGCTTTGGTGCCATCGTTGATCCATTTCGGGAAGCTGGGTTGAAGTACGCCGCCATAGCCAAATTCCGCGAGCACAATCTTGCCGTTTTCGACCGTCAGCGGGCAGGAGCCATAGCCCAGGTAGGCGGCTTCAAGCGGCTGGTTTCGGAGCGTGGCCACGAGGTTTTCAGCCACCACGGGTGCCTGCTTGCGCACCGCGGCAGCGGTTTTTGCGTTGCCGGTTCCGCTCGCGTCGCCAAGTCCAAAGATGTTGGCGTAGGTTTTGTGGCGCAGGGTGTCGTCTTCCAGGTCCAGCCAGCCGGCCTCGTTCGCCAGGGCAGACTCCCGGATCAGCTTCGGTGCCCGCTGGGGGGGCACAGCGTGCAGCATATCAAAGCTGACCTCGCGGTCTTCGGTATTACCGTCGCCATCTGTTGAGCGGAACACAGCCGTTTTAGCAGGTCCGTTCACCGCAACCAGGGTACTCTGGAAATTCAGGTCGATGCCGTATTTTTCGACATAGGCTTCCAGCGCCGGGACGTAATCGGCGACACCAAACAAGACGGCTCCGGCGTTATGAAACTGGATATCCACATTGTTGAGCACGCCGTGCTTTAGCCAGTAATCGGCAGACAGATACATGGCTTTCTGAGGGGCGCCGGCACATTTGATCGGCATTGGCGGCTGGCTGAAAAGAGCCCGGCCTTTCTTGAGCTTCTGCACCATGTCCCAGGTGTAGCTGGCCATGCCTTCCCGGTAATTGGACGTGACCCCATTGGAGCCCAGCGCTTCCTCAAGACCGTCGATGCCGCCCCAGTTCAGCTCCAGCCCGGGAGCGAGCACCAGGGCTTTGTATTGCACGGAGGAACCGTCACCCAGAGAAACCTGGTTGTTGTCCTGGTCGATGGCGGTTACCGGTTGCTGGTACCAGGATACGAATTTTGGCATCACTTCTGACATGGGCTTGGAGGTGACTTCTGGCCGGAAAACCCCACCACCCACCATGGTCCAGCCGGGCTGGTAGTGGTGCCGGGTAGCCGGCTCGATAATGGCGATGTCGATATTGCCATCCCGTTTGTGGATGCTGGATGCCACCGATATACCGGCCGCTCCGCCGCCCACGATTACGACGGTATGGGTTTTGACGCTGCCCGTGGTGGTTGTGTTGCTGGTCATGCCTCGAACCTCTTGTCTTTGTTTGCTGTGTGCGAGTGAGCTTGAGATATATCAAAGGGTACCAAACAAAAGGTTCTATCGTTAGATTAAATAAGAATATTGCCGACTGAAGCTCTAGTGCGTGGCTATAAAGTTAGGAAAACCTAATGAATTGGGATTATCCGAAAGGTTTTGTGTATTGCCTTAATGGGTGCTCGCAATTGGAAGATTAAAACCTATAGCTATATCCTAATAACTAAAGTAA
>Ga0070724_10001854_pt1 | contig 12177 bp, 9 predicted proteins | sample tdDd001_FD_67278 | JGI IMG/M metagenome (GOLD analysis project Ga0070724, IMG submission 67278) | Marine sediment microbial communities from the Atlantic coast under amendment with organic carbon and nitrate - tdDd00.1 | ecosystem: Environmental > Aquatic > Marine > Coastal > Sediment | place...
CTTCAGAAAGATTAACTTCCGTCCACTCTAATAATGTATCAAAGCTGGCTTGATCGTTGGCAACTAAGGCGAAGAAAAGTGCATATGATTGACCCTCCGATGTCGTTATATCATATTCGCTGCCTAAATCGATAACACGTCCTTTAGGCGAAATAAAATGCGTTTTAAACGTATTCCACTGTGGCCACGCTGCACAGGTTAATTGTGCAAAAGCGGGTGTTGAAAATGCTAAAACGAATAGCAAAGAAGCAAGAGTTTTCATTATGCTTTATCTCCTTCAGATAAACGTTTCTTTGTTAACAACATTAATAGTCGCCATAACATAAATGAAATGAGCAGTAGGGTAAGAATTGATAAAATAGCCAACAACAAAGGTTGGTCTGAAAAATGGAACCAAATTAGCGTGTGGATTGGCACGTGGCCAACAAAATACTGGTCATCGGTTTTTATGGTTTTAATGCCTTGGTTATTAATAATTGCAGAGCTACCCATTATTTGTGATGTTTTCGCGTTATCTAATAGTGCATCTGTAAGCAATGAGTAAGCATTGTCGTTAGTGGCAATTAAAGACACTACTGAGCGGTCAGAATCAAAAGGCGATTGGAAACCAGATATAATGGCTAAACGGCCCAAACTCCGTATATTGACTTTAATTTTTTCGGCATCGGTACTGTCATAAGCACCATTATAAATAGCTTGATCGACAATACGTTGATTATTATCAATCAATACACTGAGAGAGCTGTTTTCGGCGACCGAGCTTAAAAATGAATCTGGTTTACCAATAATGACAATATCTTTGTCAGCAAAATCTAGCTGACTACTTGGAAATTGAATACTCAAACGATGAGCAGGATAACCGGTAATCGCCCCTAAATGGCCTGTAAAATTCAGCAGTAAGCTAATCGCATTTGTAGAGCTATTAGCCTCCATCACTAAAGTACTTTGATGTAAATCGGCATATTTCGTAAAGGGGAAACCGCCACTCGCAAATGCTCGTAAATTGGGTAAAGCAATATAGTGATGGAAGTTACTCACATCAATTGTAGAGCTGCCATCGATAGCACCAAATTCGCCACCGGCAGGAATCGCACTGCATTCGCCTGTTTTTACAACGGCAAAGTTAAAGTCATAAGTGAGTTGGTTGTTAGTGGTTAAATCAAGCCCTGTTAGCTCAAAATCTTGGCGTGATTGGCTCGGGTTTATGTCTGATAATAGCGGCAGTAACGTTTGCGTGGTAATGGTTTTACCATGGTCGTTCTCAAGAATAAAACCATCTACAAATTTGCCATTTATAAGCATATTTAAGCGCGACAACATGCCATGCTCAACAGGGGTGTTGCGGTAGTTTAGCGTAATGGGAATGCCATTTTCGCGCCATGTAAATAAGTCAGGTGCAAAGCGTAAGTCTAAACGGACAGGTTGTCCACGAAAGCCTTGTGATTGTAATTGGGTCGGGTATTCGATAAATTCATCAAAACTCACAGCACGGTCTGAACGAACCCACAGCGGCGCATCGTAAGCTTTTCTTAAAGGCAGGCTGGCAATTGCGTCAACGGTGGCGCTTCGACCTGTCATGACTTTATAGCCAAACACTAATCCAACAACCGCCTCTTTTAATTGCTCTGTGTTTTTGCCTAACACTAATAAAACTTTTGCATAGCGATGTGTCGGGCTACTGATGATTTCGATTGTTGGCTTATCGACATCGGGATAATTTAGTAAAAAGTCAGGCTTATTATCATTGGTTGCAAACACCACACTATGCTCAGTGGGCGTACTATTGATATGGACAGGAAACTGCGCTTTACGCCATTTCGCTTGCGCACCAAAAAAACTTGATAGTGCAGCGGCAGCTTCCAGTGTTGGCTCATCGGGTTGCGAAGAAAAAATAAATGGCAATGTCAGTTTGGTGTAATCACGCGAGTCAAAAAACGGCGCCGGGAAATACTCAAGTAAACTTTCAAGTGCAAGTGATTGTCTCTCAATGCTGATATGACTACTTTTGCCAATTTCTGCCCAAATTGTTTTACTGTAATCGTCTTGGCACACTAAATCGTAGTAACCGATGAGTTCAAAACGCACTTGGTTAAAATCTTTAATTAGCTTGGGATTAAGCGCAACACTGTGCTCGGTTACACTGCCGAGTACCGTATTTTTATCGTCAATAGGTAATACAGTGACTAAGTTTTCATTGAAAAATATTTTTAGATGCGAGACTCGGCCTATTAAAGAAGGTGAGTAAGTATATGAAAAGTTAAGCGTTAACTTTTTCCCGAGCCTGTCTAAACGATTGGTAAACTCAACACGTGTATTACTACTCACGCCATCGAGTTTAAACTTACTAAGCCCTAACTGTTCAAAACTGAGCGTTAAACTTTCGACAGGGGCACTTTCAGGGTAACCATCATCAAAAATAGATTTATCAGGGAGTGGCTCTGCGCTCATAGCCCAGCCAGATAAACTGAGAGTGCCAACTGCTAATAACAAGGTTAATAGTGATTTCATCATGATGGTTTAAACGCTTTTGTTGGTTTTTTAGGTAATAACGAGGCCACAAAATATAAGACCTGCGATACAAATACAATGACGGGTCTTAATTCATTTGGAGCGTGGAAAATCAAGTTCTTAAAGCCTCGAAGGCTGGTGTAAAATACATTTGAAAAACTGTATGACGGTTTATCGTGTTTAAAGTTTTCTTGCCAATCAAGCCAGGCATCTGCACGAGAGAAGGTGCATTGAATAAACGCTTTTTGTTTTTCTAAATCTAGATCACGAAGCGTTAAGCCCAATTGTTTGTCGCGTGTGTTGCAAATGTAGGTGGCAAATGAATACTGCTTAAATCCTCGACTCATTAGTAGTTCAACTTTATCGTTTACACGGCACAGGTGGCTATGTTCTGTTTCAAGCCCGACGCCGTTATCAGAGTAATCGGTGATTTTGACCTTTATCGTGTGTCCGTTGGCTAATCTAATTGCAGCAGGGAAGTTAGCTTTAATTCGGTGTGAGCTACGTACTTGTTTTGCTTCAGCTGCAACGGCAACCGCAGCACCCAGAATTATAACGTTGTAGCTTGCCCATAACATACTGATAATTAACACACCTATCTGTGATGTATCACCAAAAAAGAGTCTGAATACGCCATAGGTCATGCCGATAACATTGATAAGTAAAAGGATGATGTAAGGCCTTGAAATAGTCCAGTCGTAATGATCGGTGTCGTTTAATCCCCCTTTTTCAGTCACATTAAACTTTCCTTTATTAGGGTTAATTAACGCAACTGTGGTGGGCTTTAAAATATACCACGCAAGAACAGACTCATAGACCTCCCCCCAAAAAGAGTAACGATACTTACCTTGAATACGAGAGTTAGTAATTTTTACCTGCAATAATGTTGGCACTATATATAAGAAAATAGCCACAAAAGGCGCATAGATAATTTGTGCATTGAAGTAAATTAGCGCAAGCGGGGCCGTTAAAAAGACAATGCGAGGGATACCAGATAAAAAGTGTAACATTGCATTGAGATAACAGAGTCGTTGAGCAATATTCAGGCCTTTACCAAACAAAGGGTTATCTAAGCGGAAAATTTGCGCCATCCCTCGTGCCCAGCGAATTCTTTGACCCACATGTGCCGATAAACTATCAGTAGCCAACCCTGCAGCTTGTGGAATATTGATATAGGTGGTTTTGTAGCCTGCACGCTGCATTCTTAATGCAGTGTGAGCATCTTCGGTGACGGTTTCAACGGCAAAACCGCCTATTTCTTCAAGCGCACTTCGCCTGAGTACAGCACACGAACCACAGAAAAATGTAGCGTCCCACATGTCATTTCCGTCTTGAATTAAGCCATAAAACAGCATGTTTTCATTCGGGATTTTTCGATGGTTTTTTAAATTTCGTTCAAATGGATCCGCAGAGAAAAAGTGATGTGGAGTCTGCACTAGACACACTTTGCTGTCGTTAAGAAATTGCCCCATAGTCATTTGTAAGAAAGAGCGGGCAGGGATGTGATCACAGTCAAAAATAGCGATATATTCGCCCTGTGTCACTTTCATAGCCTGATTCATATTACCCGCTTTAGCGTGATTATTGTCTGAGCGAGTGAGGTAGCCAACCCCAATTTGTCTTGCAAATTCAGCGAATTCAGGACGCTTACCATCATCTAAAATGTAGATGTTTAACTTATCAGCAGGCCAGTCGATGCTTTGGGCAGCAATAGTGGTAGGTTTAACGACACTTAATGGCTCATTGTAAGTCGGAATATAAATGTCGACGGTTGGCCACGTTGACGTGTCTTCATTAAGTGGTAAAGGCTTACGTTTTAGTGGGTTAATGGTTTGAAAAAAGCCTAAAATAAGCACCAGCCACGCATAGCTTTCAGCTAATAATAAGCCAATACCTAACGCTAATGCGACGGGGTCATCCCAGTTAAGCGTGTCGGTGTAGCGCCACCATAAATAACGTGTTGATGTTGTGACTGCCAGCGTGATCATGGTGATGGTGGCCATCTGTCCTTCAACGCGCCTTAGCGAGTAGGCAACGATAAGCAGTAAACTAATGAACACCGCTTGTGCTTCGATACTGAAAGGCACCGTGACAAAAACTGCCACAGCAAAAATGAGTATGGTGAAAAACGCGATTTTCAGTATGCGATTGTTCCAAATTTCAGCTTTACTAATACGCTGGTAAGATTCTGCTGATGGGTTTGTTTTAGCAAACAGCCAAAGTCGCTTAAATGCACGCACTAATTTTTTGTCGACAAGGCGCAGTATTCTGAGTGAATGCTTTATTTTTCGCCATGTTTTACGCTGCTCATAGCTTATCTGTGCCTGTGATGTTGTTGTGGTGTTGAACAAGGCTAAATAAATACTTTGCAATAAAATGCGTACACAGTTACTGGGTGTGACAACGGGGCGCGTTACATGCGGATAAAAGTACTTTAACTTTTGTTTTATTTGGTTTTTTCTGTTTTTGTCCAGTTTTATAAACAAGGATAAAAATAACACCAAAAAAGGCAGAATAAATGCCCCAAGTAGGCTTATTTTATGCTGATTAAAGTAGCCATGAAATTTAAAAAACACAAAACGAGTTATCTTCTTTGTAAATAAGAAGCCTAAGCAGGTTTTGATGATACGTTCAGGTAATTTCATTGCTGTTGGCTTATGATTCATTATTGTTTGCACGACTAACGAGCCAACCGGCTAAGGTTTCAAAGTCATCGTTGGCAACACTGTATGGAGCACAATTAATCGCCACATTACGAAATGCGGTTGCTTCCATGATAGCTTCGTCTTTGTTGATGTATAAAGGCGCAAAAAGAGGTAATTCAGATTGCCATAGCTGTAATAAGTCAGACTCTAATTCAGACGCTGAATTAAAACGATTAGTCAAGAAGTAGTGCTGCCACGATGAACCAGACTGCTTTAAAAAATTCAGTTGCTTATACATCAAACTATGGCATATGGCGTCACAATTGATGACTTCAAGAAAAATATCTTCAGAGTCAAGCGGGTATTCAAGTGCATTAATATGTGCAGGGCAATCAAATAAGAACCACGCGTCATCGCTGTCATGAAGTTGCTGGCAATGATTTATTATATCTTTAAAGCTGCTTTTTGTGTTTGAGCCACTTCCGTACGGTAAGAATGTGACGCCGTCATTATCTTGATGGAACTGCTCACTGGCAGATGCAAAATCGGCGTAATCACTCCATCCTAGTAAATGGTCCCATGCAAGCCCTAGGTGTAAGCCTATGTCGCTTTTAGGATCGAGATCTATTACATAGACTGTTTCATGTGATTTTCTTAAAGCACACGCAAGGTTTGCCACTACCGATGTGGTTCCAGTACCTCCTTTTATCCCTTTCACGAAAATCTTTTTCATTCTTTAGTATGTGCTTTTGTTAAATAATTTATCTTGTTGTGTATCTTTAATAGATAAAGCGATATCTTTAATTAAAGGATATTTATCGATCGTTTGACGGTTTTTTTCAACGTCGACTATTTCAATATAACCTTGATTTTTTCCGCCAAATTGGCGTAATAAATTGTCAATGTCATTTTTTGTTAAAACAGTTGATTTTTTTAATGCTAAGTCATTCATCTAATAGACCTATAACGGCAAAAACTGAATTTAATTTGTCTACGATACATGGACATAAGCCGCATTATATATAGAATAGCGCTTAAAACTAGCGCTAAAGTATCTTTTAAAAGGATTTTCTGGTGCCCCATTTACAAATTACAGGATTACAAAACGCTTACTCAGCGCTCAAGCGCTGTGCAAATTATGCACTGTTGGCATCTTTAGACAATCAGTTATTAGAGTTAGTAAGACACCTATTAGCTAGTAATAAAGACCCTGTTTTCCTGCTCTCTGAGCACGTTGAGGTGTTTTTTGAGAGTGAAAATAACACGCTATTATTTAGCCTTTTTGAGCAAGGTTTGCTGCATCCTTTTCATTTACATCACGATGCAAATTTAGCAAAAAACTTACATTTCTCTCGCGGCGTGATTCAGGAATTAAAACAATATAAAGAGCTTCGAAATAGTACACTGATTTTACACTTGGATTCAGAGCTGCTAGTACCTCTTACTGAAGCGCAATTAACTAAAAAGCTCGGGTTTTACCGTGATTTATCTATTGCTAAAAACGTAACAGTTATATTCTTGATTTCGGGCTCGCGTATTAGTGATGTAAGGCGCCAGTTTCTGGCTTTAAATACGCTTTTTGATGGCCAAATTTTTATTACTCAAGAAGCCTCAATTCGTACCTTAGAATATGACTATTGGAGCCATAAAGATGGCGTAATTGCGGGTCATTCTATAAATTGTGAGCTTTTGCAGGGGCAATTGAGCGTTTTTGATGCTCATTTAGAAGAGTCGAATGAGCAAACATCATCGCAACAAGGATTAGATGAAGATGAGGTATGGCTTGTTAAACATGCGTTGCCGCAAGGGACGAAGTTACCGCTGTCTTATAAAATAGTCGAAGATAATAATGCACTGTATAAACTAGGCCTTACAAAAAAAGCTGCTACATTAGTGTTTTCGGTAACGCGCTACACTGATTTGTCTGCATTGGCTGGTGAGTGCTTTTCGCTTCGCAAACAATGTGGTCGAAAGTTAAAGCTAGTCATTCAAAATGTAGATGGCATTATTCGCCATCAAGATGAGTGCCTCTTTTTAACGTTAGGCGTGAACCTTATTTTATACAGTTTCTCTGAGCCTTCGCGGTTACAATCACAAATTCAATCAATCCAAGGATTCCAGTTTTCAAGACCACTTCCTAACTCAATTGATGAGGTATTGAAATACAGTGAAAACGTACTGACTAAAGGGTATCTGCCGATAAATAAATTTGTTGAACAAGTTGCTAAGCATAGTGACTCAGCTGCAAATTTAGGTGTTAGCGGGGTGCTTGTTATGTTACAACTTTTACCCCGTATAGATGCAATACACCCGCTGCATTTGTTTCATGTAAAACGTGAAGGGGATATTTTTAGCTTTGCTGACGATTATATTTACCTGTATTTACATGCGTGTCGTGAGCATGACGTAGAAAGTGCGATTAAGCATTTATTTAAGCTTGAAATTAGCGACTTTTTTATGTCGAAAAATGTGATTGCAGATCATTTCTACATTCAGCAAGAATGCCGTCATCTGCAGCGCAGGTATACCAATGTTGACGTGCCTGATTACACCGAGCAATTAAAAGAAAATGTCAGTTATGTTTTTGATGCTAAAACAGCTGATATTTCTTCATTGAATAAGGATACTCCTGAATTTAAAAAGGTGATTAGGCCTATCTCTAAACCCGTAAAAGTAACTTTAAAAGGTGAGCAAATATGAGTTTAAATCAGTTCTTTATTACTTTTATTATCGCTTTATTATTGGGGGTTTTGATTAGTAATACAGGTAAAATCTTGTTTAAAAAAATAGTAAGCATTTACCGTACATTGACTTTTAGGCATGTGTTATTAACGCCCTATACTCCCAAAAAACAGAAAAAGGATTCTCAGTGAGGCTTTCAGGATTAGGTGTTTGGAACTTATACTTTTTAGTAAAGTTTTTTCTTTATAGTCGTGGTGATATTTCATTTGATCTCGTCGCAAATTTAGCGTTTTTTGCTTTTTTAGCCGTGTCATTTCAAATCAAATGGTTAACGTATTTAAAACAGAGTATCAGTGTCGTAGTTGGGGCTGCACTTTTGTATCACGATTCGTGGCTCCCCCCCATTTCACGTTTAACTAAACAAGCTGAAAATGTACAAGACTTCAGCTTTGCTTACTTTGCGGAGATTGCGACGCGAGTGATCAGTGTTGATATATTACTGGGGCTGTTTGTTTTAGTCGTGGTGTATTGGTATTCAGTAAAATGGATACGCTACACCAGTATTTCAGTGATCGGGTTTATTTACGTTTATTGGCTGAGTGCGACGACAGTAACAGATACACTCTCAACCCCTGTGGTTGTGAATAATCAATCAACGAAAAAACAGGTACCTGTCGCAGTGTCGAGTTCGTCACCACAAAAAACGTTTGATCAACAACTCGATGATTTTTATCAGCAACAAACTCAACTAAAAAGCCAATTTCCGACTAATTTCAATGGACAACCCTTTGACGTGGTTGTGCTTAATATTTGCTCTTTGGCCACTGCGGACCTGGACGCCATTGGTGTGAGACCGCGTGATTTATTTGATAACTTTGATATTTTGTTTAGTAATTTTAATTCAGCAACCTCATACAGTGGTCCTGCAGCAATAAGGTTACTGCGTGCGAGTTGTGGGCAAACTCCTCAAGACCAACTGTTTAAACCTGTGGCTAAAGAGTGTCAATTATTTAGTAACTTATCGCAGCTAGGTTATAACACGAGCGTGGCATTAAATCATGATGGTCATTTTGATGACTTTATTGGCTTGATCAAACAATACGGTGGCGTGTCAGTGCCTAATTTGGATTTTAGTCAATTTCAAGCTGCGCAATATGGTTTCGATGGAAAGCCTATTTATTCAGATGCCGCTATCTTAAGTAATTGGTTGGAGAGCCATAAAAATACCAAGCAGCCACGTGCGCTTTATTACAACACGATTAGCTTGCATGATGGTAATCAGCTAGCGGGCCGCTCTCGCATGAATAGCCTAAAGAGTTATCCAATTCGCCAGCAGCATTTATTTAGTGATATTGATGACTTTATTAGTCAGCTTGAAAGAGAAGGGCGCAATGTACTGTTAATGGTTGTGCCTGAACATGGCGCAGCATTAGAGGGTGATAAACTACAATTTGCAGGTCTTCGTGAAATCCCAAGCCCGTCAATTGTGTCTGTACCCACTGCCGTGAAGTTTATTGGTCCTGATGTTAAACACAGCGGTTTGAATGATGTACAACAGACGATGAGCTATTTTTCGTTGTCTGAACTTATCAATAACACCATGAAACTGGATGTATTTGCGGGTACGGTGCCTGTTAAGCGTGTGCTTGATAATTTACCAAGTGCTCCGGTAGTCGCTGAAAACCAAGATACCGTTATGATGTACATTAAAGGACAGCCTTATATCCAATTAGATGGCCAAGAGTGGACCAAGTACCCAAGCAATTGAGTTTTTTGCACACGTTTGTCCAAAAATCTTTACAATAGACTACCCAGAAATGGGGAGTTAGCGTATTATTCTCATACTATAGGTTCCCGTTCTTTGAGGATGTAATGCGTTTAGATATTCACTGTGCCGACCGAATTGGTATCGCACAAGAAATTCTCAATATTTTGGTAAGTTACCAGGTCGATTTAAAAGGTATCGAAGTTGATTCGGTTAATTGCCGAATGTATGTGAGTTTTCCACCGATAGAGTTTGAGCAGTTTCAAAAAATTATGCCATCAATTCGTTTAATTGATGGCGTAAAAGATGTGCGAACAACTGCATTCTTACCTTCTGAGCGAGAACATAATGAGCTAAATACACTGCTGAGAGCCTTGCCCGACGGCGTTATTTCTATAGACGCAAAAGGATGGGTGCGTTTATGTAATGATGCAGCATGCCGTGATTTACAGTTATCAGAAAAAGAAGTCATTGGCGCTAATATAAATAATTTATTGAAAGGCTTTAACTTCACCCGCTGGCTTGAGGGTAAAGAAGTATTAGGACAAACCACGCGTGTTGAAGTGGCAGGTGAAGACTTTATTGCCGATATTCTGCCTATTTCAGTTCCCCAAGGCGTTGAAGGGGATGTGCTTGCAGGTGCTGTTATTAATATTAAATCGCAAAGCCGTCTTGGTCAGCAGGTCAGTGCTTTTCGTCGTTATGGGCAAGAAAGTTTTGCCACTATTCATAACTTTAGTACTGCTATGCGTCGTGTTGTCAGAGAAGCACGGAAAATGGCGCAACTCGAAGCACCTATTTTAATAACCGGTGAAACAGGTACGGGTAAAGAGCTTTTAGCGCGTGCTTGCCACTATGCGTCTAATCGTTCTGTAAAACCTTTTATTGCTTTATCGTGCGCCTCGTTACCAGATGATGTTGCTGAATCTGAACTGTTTGGCTATGCAGGTTACGAGGAAAATGCAGCCCCAAAACGAGGCGTGTTAGAGCAGGCTGATGGCGGCACCGTATTCTTAGATGAAGTGGGTGAAATGTCGACTCAGTTGCAGACTAAGTTATTACGCTTTTTGCAGGATGGAACTTTTAGAAAAGTAGGCGATGAAAACGAAGTTAAAGTGAATGTTCGTATTATTGCGGCGACTCAAAAAGATTTGCCAGCCATGGTTCAAGAAGGCACCTTCAGAGAAGATCTTTACTATCGTATCAACGTTTTGACTCTTGAAATAGCGCCACTTCGCGATAGAAAAGCGGATGTGGGTCCACTCGCTGAGCATTTTATTCAAAAATACGCTCAGCAAAACGGTCATTCGGTGCCTGTTTTATCGGAAGAATGTTTACGGTTTTTACAGGATTATCCGTGGCCGGGTAATGTGCGACAATTAGAAAACGCGATTTATCGCGCTGTTTCATTGTTAGATGATAATGAGCTTAGAATTGAGCATTTACAATTACCAACATTTACACATGATTTAGGCTATTTGGAGTCAGACTTTGAGGGCACACTTGACCAAGCCGTAAAACGCTTTGAAGCCACGTTACTTCGTAAGTTGTATCCGGCGTATCCAAGTTCTCGTCAGCTAGCGAAGCGTTTAGGGTTAAGCCATACCGCGGTGGCTAATAAGCTTAGAGATTACGGCATTAATCGTAAAACGGTGAAAGTGTAATTACCCTCTGGGCACTATTGTTTAGTGCCCATGTCTTTTGTGACGCCATCAATGGCGATGTTTTTTATACCCTCGTTATCAAATTTAATAACAATACTGATATTGTTGCGCGCAAAAAAGTAGTCTCGGTTATCTAGGCTTATCACATAATCGCCCTTGACTGCTTCAGAAAACTGACGTTTTTCTAATGCCAGAGTGTGCTCGCCAATTTGCCAACGAAACCCTTCGAAGAACCCATTATTAAATTCCTGTACCCATATTTGTTGCTCATCTTTACTTAATGTAATGGCGACAGAGTAAGACTCAGGCAACGACATATCATAGGTTTTATTACCAATGGTGAATTTCTCTGTGTCTTGTTGCCAGCCAAAACCAAACTTAAAGGGTTTCTCAACCCCGGTAGGGTAACTTAAAGTCCCTTCGCCCGGGTAATTAAAATCAGCAAAGGCAGATTGAGTATATAAGCTTGCAGTCAACAAGGCCGCTAAATTAATAAATTTCATTAGATTATTCTTTTTTTATACTAATATATGCACAGATTAGAGCAGAATATTCGCCATAGCAATATGCTGTGATACACTTTGCTCATTAACAACTGGTTAGACCTTTATCGTGAACCTCTATTTCCGACTCATTTTATTGTTTTTTAAAATTAAACGTAATCGTGATTACCAAGACTTACTTGATACGATTGATATTGAATTTAAAGCATTACCCACTGATTGTGATATAAATTTTCATCTGACTAACTCTCGGTATTTAGGCATCATGGATTTAGCGCGTACTTGGATGACTGAGCGGGTTGGATTGTTGCAGCATATTATGAAGCGTCGTTGGTTTCCAATCGTTAACGCGACGGCAATCACCTACATTCGAGACATTAAACCGATGCAAAAATACACAGTAAGCACGC
>Ga0070724_10001856_pt1 | contig 12167 bp, 7 predicted proteins | sample tdDd001_FD_67278 | JGI IMG/M metagenome (GOLD analysis project Ga0070724, IMG submission 67278) | Marine sediment microbial communities from the Atlantic coast under amendment with organic carbon and nitrate - tdDd00.1 | ecosystem: Environmental > Aquatic > Marine > Coastal > Sediment | place...
CGTTAAGTTAAGCTTCTTCACCTTTTTAATTGGGATCGGTGGTATGATACCAACTGGCTCTTCTTCACCAATCTGAGGTGGAATTATCGGCTTTAGCTCTAGTTTGTCAATCTCTTGAGTTAGTAACTCTTTAGCCTTGCTTGCTTCATCTTTTTTAAAGATGGCATCTCTGAAGACTTTAGCACTTCCTAACTCATCGAATAACTTCTGGAATCTCGTATTAATCTTAGCTGCCATTTCATACTTCTTTTCGTCAGGCACTTCAGAGTTATTAAGGTACATTATTGTTGATTCCTTCTCACTCATGATTACACCCTCAACTAACTTGCTTTCCTTTTCAAGAAGTTCAGTGAATATGGAGATAAACTTCATACGCAGCTCAGGCAGTCGATAAATTTCACGATAAGGATTTGGCATTTTTACAATATCTATCATAGCCTTGATCGTTTCTCTCGCTTCAGTATTACTAACGTATGTTTCACTTAACTTGTAATTGTTGATCTGTTCAATTGCTTCATCAAAGATCTTTTGCTTATTCTTAAAGAACTCCTTAACATCTTCAACATCTTTTGCATATTCTTTCAAGTCATCTTCAGCATCCTTAACGGCTTTGAAGAAGTTCATTTCTTCTCTATTCTTAAGAATATCCTCAATGATTTCCTTTCCATCTAGAAGAACATTCTTCCCTGGATATGGATACTCTGCATTTGATTTGTACTGTCTCAAATAAGCTTCGATATTAAGCTCTTCATCGTTGTGAACTCTTTTTCGCAGTTCTTGTTTTAGGACATTCTCAATATCATCTTTTAGAGTAGCTTCATCACTTGCTAAATGACCTTGATTGAAAACATCTTTCATAATATCTTTAACTTTTTTTATTAAATCAGCTGATGTCTTTATCTTAAGTTTAATCTTGATGCTCTCTAAATTACTATCCTTAGCAATCAATGACACGACACTTTCAACTTCTTTCCGATCAAGTGTTTCACTACCATAAACCAAACTAATTAATTGTGAGTTAAACATTCGAAGTACAAGACCTTTAACATCTTCACTTCTCCAGTGATAAGGATCTTTAGCATACTTATCTACTATAGATTTTACTGTTAATGGTACATGCAGTTTAGTCATATTCTCTACATGCGCTAGGATCTCATCATATGCTTGCTTATTTGGCATCGTATCAGTCAACGTCAATTGTGGACGTTCTTTGAATAGTTCCGCATACTTTATTTTTGCACCACTGCTTGGGATAAATGGCTTAAGAATGTTGATCTTGTTATACTTGTTTTCAACTAAGGTTCTGAATGCCTCATCTATACGGTATTCTGGCGCCTTCTCTTTGACATCAACTCTCTGACCATGGGTATATACAGCAGCCTTAGCAAGTGAAGATGAAAGTAGATCTGCAACACGCTCTTTCCTTGTTCTAATCTCCTCACCCTTAGTGATCTTAATACGCTCTACTTCTGGAATATTTGACTTAACAGCATTTCGACGAAGATACATCTCGATCTTCATCGCTTCTTCCATTTCTTCAAAGTAAGACATTGACTCTGGCAATTTGAAGATGACACTGTTTTCTTGCATTGTAAGTAATTTCAACATACTGTCGTCGTCTTCCCCACCATTAAAAGCAGGTGAAACTACTTGAAGCGTCAATTCACCCTTTTGTGATGAATAGAAATCTCCATCAAACTTATGATTGTATGTGAAGATGTGTTCCTTTGTATAAGCAAACTTATTATCCGCCTTTAAAATATCATCATAGATAACCGATGATAGGCTTTTAATGACTTCCGAATACTCAACTGGAACGTTCTTGATTTCACTGTTGATATCCTGTTCCGCATTTGTCAGGAAGATATATGCATCACCATTCTTCTGAATAAGCGCTTGTCTATACAGTTTATCTAGTGACTCCTTAACATGCTTTTGGAGATCAAGCTTATCTACACTGATTCGATCTACCATAAGCGTTGTTATATTTTCAAGGTTTGGCGGCATTTTATCACCAAGGTATTTAATTAGGAATAATAGCCTTAGTACATTTACATCAAATGCATCTAGTTGATCATTATCAATGGCTCTTTGAATAACGATATTGATGTCATGATCCAGGAATGATTCGATCGTATGATAGAAAGCATAGAATGGCATAACAAAATCCAGGTCTTGATCTTTAAACCTTGTAGCAGACTCTTGGAATGCCGATAGTAGTGATCTTTCACCTTCCGAAAGATGTTTCCCACTAGCGCCATGAGTTCTTATTGAATTAAAGACTTCCTGTAGCAAGTAGAACTGATAAGGTACAAATGGATAAACTTCTGCATATTCATCTGCGGACTTATACTTCTTCATATCAGGTGTTTTAGACGAAAAGATCAGTAGGTTCTTGATGATTGATTCATTGTCCTGGTATTTCAGTTTAAGTGTATCTATTGCTCCATTGGCTACACTCTTTCTAAGTAGTCTTTCTTTGATTACTTCATCTACATTAGCAGATGACATATTCAGTCTTGTATCAAAACGACCTTGGATCTTAGAGAAGTCTCTACCTTTTACTTTTACTACGGAATCGATGTCCTGTTGGGAAGTAACAATGATCCATGACTTACCACCACATGTTGTCCCTAAGTCTTCAGCAACGGTTTGCAGGTTAAGCATTAATCCTGAGTCATCACCTATGTATTGTCCAATTTCATCCACTAGGAAGATAACTTGATGGCTTTTGCCCTTAGACTCAATATATTCTCTGACTGAATTAGTAAACTTCTCAATGCTCAAGTTATAGTGGTCTTCAGCTTTATTAAACCATTTCCTAATAGCTTCTTCACTCATATCAGAAACATAGGCATAACTTTCAACAAACTCATCTTCAATAAAGAAGAAGTCATTACGAGCACTTTCCCATGGATCATCATTTATCTCTTTAAATCTATACTTGAAGGCTTCATACACGCCATCACGATCCATTTTTTGTTCTAACTCTGCAAGCCATGGAATACTACCACAGTATCCTAGATGATCATTGAAAACCTTGTTGAATACTTTTACAATGGCTTCTTTATTTGACTTTGAATCTGAATCTGCTTTTGAATCTATGTTAAACAGGATGACATCCGAACTTATGTCACCAGCACGTTTCATATCAGCCAGCAACAAGTTGTCATCGATTTTATCGCCAAAGTAATCTATCGCTTTCATGCCATTTACTTCTTTGTTTTCAAGTACATAAGATAAGATCTTGAGGAAATGTGATTTACCTGATCCAAAGAAACCAGAGATCCAAACACCCATCTTATCAGTATGACCATTAAGGCCTTTTTTATATGCTGTAAAGAACTTGTCAATATGTGTTCTTAGTTCTCTAGTTACAACATATTCTTCAAGCTCTTGTTTGATGTTCTCATCATCATTTTGACCGATTTTGATTACCCCTTTGATATCACGATCAATTTGCTTATGAAATAATTCATATACCTTCATATCCCTCTCCTACCTTTCAATTAGTCTAAATGCTCTATAATAGTTATCATCTTTAAATTCATTAAATAGTACTAAGGTTTGTCCGTCATAAGTTCCTGGGAAGAACATCACAAGCGGCACATTCTCAACAGCAGCATGAAGTGAATTCAGCACCGTATGTGATCTTATAATGGGCCATGCTTTGCCTATCCCTGTAAGAAAAACGATCGAGTTATCATGTATGTGTTCTTTGATGTACTCAACAATCAAGTCATCACTCTGATTTACCCGAAGGGTCCTACGTATGGGTTCAAGGATCTTCTCTGAACCTTTCTTTTCCTCCATCTTGAATGTTTTCTCTAAGAACTTCTTCTCTTCTAAGATCTTTATCATGATGTCATACATATCAAACTCTTGGATCTCAAAATCTTCATGCTTTGTTTGATCTTTTATGAACTTGATGCGATCCCTGACAATGAGTTCATCTTCTGGATCATAATCAAATATATGGAAGCCTATTTCATTACCAAGTCCTTTGTTTTCTCTAAAACTTTTATCCCTTACTTTGTCTAAGAGCTTTTCAAGTCGTTCGTATATTCTTTTCAACTTAGTACCCCCTCTTGAAGACTCTCTTAATTGAATCATCCTCATAATCAATCGCATCGATAAAGTTCTGTGAAACAATCGGCGGCAGCATTTCCATAACCTTACCATTAGCCTTCACAACTTCCAGCTCCTTAAGAATCTTCTTAATCACCTGTTTCATTTTCTTAATCGTTACGTCTTTCCATTTTGCTACATCCTCATGATCTTCTGCTTTCCTTCTGAAGAAAACATTTAGATCACCGTCATCAATTATCATTTGACCAATTTCTAGTTTATCCACGTAAACCTCATTAATTAGCTCTCTAATCAATCTCTCTGTCTTCATGATAGAAACCATGGTCATATACTTTTTCTCGCTAAGAGATCCGTTTTTTAGCACTTCAAGCTCATTCTTATCTAAAGACTCTATTCTATTAAGCACTGCCGAAGAAATTTCGCGGTTTCTCCTCGCCGGTGTAATCTTCAACACATTATCTTCTAGCAACATATCTTTAAGCTCGTTTTTGCTGAACCCTTGTAATTTCAGCGCTCCAACTTCTATTGTTTCTCTAAAAAATGTTGGCTTCTTTACTAATCCCGCAGAATATTTATCCATCATTATCCATCACACTCCTAAAATAGATCCACTTTCATTGTTTCAATTCTATCATATAATAGATAATTATGATATAAAACGGTCAATATTCTATGGTAATCTACAATCACAATGGCAAAAGAAAATGGTAGAAGATCTACCATTATAATGAGCTAAGATAGTCACGACCTCTCATCGATCTTGGTGAATTAGCACCTAGTTCATTTATAAATCTAGATGCTTCTAACTCACAAAAAGCACCAGAGCTCCTTGGCATTGGTTTAAAGTTCATACGATAGACATCTTGCATATTCATACTTGTACAAGAACTTAAGATTAGTGTGCCAGGATAATTCCCAGGTTCATTCTTGCAGCGTGTAATAGCTACATAGAATAATCGTCTTTGTTCCTCAAGTACTTTTTCTTTTTCCTGTCTTGTTAAACTAGGATCTATCATAGGAATCAACCCTTCATTACAATCAGTTACCAATACAAACTTTGAACTGAGCCCTTTTGAAGCATGTAAACTCATAACTCTTGCATAATCCACTTCAGATGGAACTTCTGGCATTGATACTTCTCTTAAAACTATGGTATATAGCTTTCTTAGCCATTCTAAATAGTTTTCTTGATCCGGATCAATATCAACTTCCTCAAGTGAGCTAAGTACAATCTCACGCAATTCTCTGGTTTCTTCAGTATCAGGTACAAGTCTGTCAATAAATTCTTCACGATTGTTACAAAGGATTTCGATCATTTCAACAACTTCATTCTTTAACTCAATATATCGATCTCTTATTTGGGTAATTCTTGTTATTCGAATTTCTTCACTAATCACTTGATCTAGCACTTGTTCAATTGTCAATTCTAAATCGAACGCCTCTGTTTCAAGCTTCTTATACTGATTCTTTCTCAAATCTTGACTAGGTACTCCTAGCAAATACCTAAGGGATGCACGATCATCCCTATTGGCTAGATAATTCAGCAAAGAAAATGAGTATCTCGCATTATCATTATCAATTGCTTCCTCTCGAAAACTGGATCTTATATTAACCCCTATATTCTCAAGTCCCTCTTTAATCATATAGCCAATTTTACGTCTTGGCGTAAGTATAAGAACATCTTTAGGTTCTATTCCTCGATTATCAAGATAATACGCTACTATTGAAATAATACCTTCGATTTGTTCTTCTAATGATCTCCACTGAAGAATTTTACACTCACCTGCATCATTCCCCACAAATGGATGCAACTCACCTAATGTTCGATTAGCATTGTTATTGATAAGGCTTGATGCCATTCTAACAACAGTTTCAGGACATCGTCTGCACACATCGAATGCAATGTCATCCATCCCATCATAGCGTTCAGGCAACTCTCGAATCCCCTCAGGATGAGCATGCTTAAACGAATAAATTGACTGATCATCATCACCAACTACCGATAGATCAGCATCACCTTTCAACATAGCAATTAACTCTTGCTCTGCTTTGTTCAAGTCTTGATACTCATCAACCAAAATATGATCGTAAGCATTACAAACTTCACTTTCAGGATTTGCTTGTAAATACTTCAGAGTCATCGGGATTATTTCTCCCATCAACATAGAATTGTGATGTTTTAGCCAAGTCTGCATATTTCTTTCAAACTCATGATCAATTGGATCTACTGTGTAACCCGGATCATCAGTTTGCAATCTAGCCCATGCTGACTCAAAAGCCCTTACCCTTTTCTTCTTATCTCTTATACCACCAAAACTTTCATTATCTAAATCATAAAGCATTCCCTTTTTCTCATGATCCAGTAGCAATCTAGGAACCCGTTCAAATCTATTAAAGAAATCTCTTGAACCTAAGATTTTAAAGCAAAGGCTATGTAATGTAGCGGCATGAACATTTTCTGCACCTTCAAGATTTAAGTTGTTAATTTCTGATCTTAAATCCGCTGCAGCAGTACGTGTAAAGGTCACTGCTAATATTCTCTCTGGTTCAACGCCTTCTTCCAAAAGACGAGCAACTCTTCTCCGCATAGCAAAAGATTTACCTGTTCCTGGTCCTGCCATAACTCTAACAACACTAGCAGTTGATGATGCAAACTCATAGGCAGGTGTATCTTGATTTAATCCTACATTCCACGACATCTTCATACCTCCAATCTATTTAGTACTAATCAATTATTCTCGTCACTAATTACAAAACAATATGTCTTCTTTGATTACCGAATACTAAAATATGAAATATCACGTAATCATTCAATCTCAACCCCAATTGCTTTCATGAATTCTAACGCTTTATTTCTAACTTCCTCTATAAATATATTCTGATTGTCTAGTTTTACAACTTCCTTACTACTCCATGAGTATTTCATTTCAAGGCCAGGACATAAATTTAACTTTGAATACTTTTTGCTAGCAATTTTTTCATCAAAAGTATGAATATCTTCATTTGTCAACATATGTTCTCTTTTAAACAAGGTTTCTCTCGTGAGTGAAAACTCATCCATATCATCTGTTCTCTTTATTTGACGTAAACCATCAATATTATTTATCCAATAATCAATGTAATCCTGAAAATTTCGTCCTGTTTCCGTATACATTAAATTAGATGACATAAATGAAACAACAAAGTGAGGTTTGACTACCCACTTTTCTTCTGCTAACTTAATAATCTCTAACAGGTCAATGGTCTTATATAAAGTTTTTGATTGCCTCATATTGTTCCCAGGATGTGCATGAAGAACAATTTTCCAATCACTATCAGTAAATTCTGGGTATAACGTAAGTTGCCTTACTTGCTCATAATCTAAAGGAATGTAGTAATGCCATCCTCTTTGGTACCTTACTTCATCACACATTTGTAACTCATTCATGATATCGTTACATCTTCTCTCTAAGAGGTAACGATCATCTTTGCATATTCCAAATCTATTAAATGGATTTAGCCATGAATAGGTCGTGTCAACATATTCTAGAAAATCTACCACAAGTGATCTTTCAAGCGGATTAAGTAAATCTCTTTGTACTAGAGAACTAAAACTCTTTATGATATTTCTCCAGCTTAGAGATATAGCAAGCGGCTCTACCTCAACTTCTGAGCCAACATTTACTTTGAGTTGCTCGAAATACACATTATTATGACTTGGTTTGTTTTCTATAATAAGCAACCACTTTGGATCATACACAACCACACCATCATATCTAGCATTCCTATCCACATTTTCTACAGTCTCATCAAACTTCATCTTCTCATCCGAAATTAGAATCGATAAAACACGTTTACCTTCTACTCTCTTAAACAACTCATCGGTGTCACTAACTTGTGTATCTATATATACTATCCCTGCATCATCATTAGTAATTGGCTCAATAAGATTTTCATATTTGATATTGTTTTCAACCATAAAATCTCTAATCATATCAATTATTACCGCTGAAACTAATGGTATATTCTTGACTAGAATTAGAAATCCTCTTGTGAGTTCATCTTCATGCTGTTCATCTTTACTCCGATATGGAAAAAACACATTTAATCTGTTGCTCATAATTCCTCCCCTATGTCGATCAACTTAAATCTACTGTGAACATCTATTTTCTACTATGCTATAGCTCATTTTTGCTTGCAACAGAGCTGAAATAGCTTTTTATCATTCTTTATCACTTTTTACAGGTAAAACTCGAAGATTGGCTTACAGACTACGATTCAGCCGATAGTTTTGACTGGTTTTTATTGAATTTTACCAGAAAACTACAATTTAATGAGCAAATAACATTTTTTACTTCAAGAAAATGTTGAATTTATGCATTCGTACACCCCTGATTGCTCTTTATCTTCAAATTGAGCATTAGTACTTTTCCTATTTCATATAAAACTTATAATCCTTATTCACTAGTTTATATTCAGAAAGTTTTAATGATGATACTTTGCCAGAGTTGTTGAAAAACTTAGCAAAATTCATTATTGAGTGATATTCAAAGTCTCTCAATAATGAATGATAATTTGGATGTATTATTTCATATCTAAATCTACTCCATCCAGGTATTTCTTTCCTATTAGGTTTAACTCTATCACCCAACCGTTTTGCACTCCCAATATAGATTTCTTTCATATCTTCATCTATTAAATAGTAAATGACATAAGGTACCTCTTCATGATCCTTTAACTTATTAATATTATGCCATTTTGTTGATTTAGTTATAACGTTTCTACTAGCTACATCACTTATCCAACCAAAAACATTCCTTTCAACTAACTTTTTGAAAAGTTCATCATATGGAGTTTCAATTTTAATGAAAGTTACTAAATTTACTTTCACATCTGATATTGGTTTAAAAATGATAACTTCTTGATTTCCTCCCATGAGTTTTGTAATGTAATATTTCTCTTCTTTTTTTGCAACATAATTTTGACTCTCTATTGCAATATAAGTTTGAATGAACTCAATTTTTAAGCTGTTTAGTAATTCTTTATTACCATCCCAACGAATCTGATATACTGGAGTACTGTCTCTACGATTAACATGATATAATTTACATGCGTATTCCTTTCCTTGAAAATCAATTGTTAATTCCCTTGAAGTACCTAATTCCAATGGATTAGAAAACAGAAAACTTGAGTGATATTCCTTTGGAATAGTTATTCCATATTTAAAAAATGATTTATCAATTTTTTTGTAATAATCTTTCATCATTTCTCCTCTCTATTTATTCACTCTATTGGTGCAAATGTTGTATTACAATAGTATTATTTGTCACTTCAACCATTTAAACAATCTGCTAAATAGACCTTTCTTCTTGCCTTTTGCATCTTTATTTGATTTTTCGGAAAGTGTCGAATCTTGGAGCTTATCATGACCAATAATATTTTCATTAACAACTTTACTATCATAATTAATAATTAATTCATCGCTTCTGATAGTAGTACTATTCTTTACTATATGAGCATCTTGTTCAATTCCATTAGTGCTGTATACATTTGGTATACTGTTTTCTTGATTCACTCTTTTGTGTTCTGTTCGTTCTTGAACTACAGATTCCTTTTCAGGTTTCGGAATTACTTTTTTAACCATTTCCTTTTCATCAAATAAATATGCAATGTCCTTTTTCTTCATTTTCACGATATTCAAGTCGCTATTAATATTCAAATAATATTGATTACTTGGTTTGTAGTAACTCAACTTTCCGAAAGCTATGACATAATCATTTTTCTTTAATCCAGTTTGATTTTTATTTGAAGGATATTGAAAACTAACAGTGACAGCTTTGCCATCTGTTTCGTAAGAATTTATGTAAATCTTCTTATTCTTGATTCTAATTGATTCAATTTTGTATACTACAAATCGCTTTTTTTGATGTAATGAAGTATCTAACTCAAATACTAACTTCACAATGTCATTTATGCCTAAAATTTCATTCCCAAAGCTGTAACTAAAATTAATCTTATTAAGCGAGTCTATCGGATTTTTTTGAATAAAGCTCTTCATATGATTAACGGATCTAATTACATCACGTAACACATCTTTGTAATCTTTATAACGATTGTATTCAACTTCCTGTATCCTACAAAAGTTTTCTTTATTATTTAGCTTGCCTGTGTTTTTACTTAAACCAAATGAATCATTTTCGAGACTATTTATATCAATTTTTACTTCAATTTCTCCTTCATTTGATATGAGTTCAATTAAGTGTCTTCCTTTCCAATCTGCGTTTAGATAATTATGTGTGTTTTTACCACAATTATGTCCTCCTCTATTAGGTAGAGCTTTGAAGAAACCACTTATAACCCCAGTCACTTCTAACGTAGGATCACAAAATGGACAGAATATTTCTCCGTTTCTATGAATGCTTTTATTATATTCCTTAATTGTTATATAACCATCTTTGTATTTAGCGATTGTTATTTTACTCATTTTATTCCTTTCAAATCATATTTCTGATAACGTAAGCGCATCTGTGTCGCCTTAGAACTTACAACCTCTGCTCATGTCACACTTGCTTAACTAATGCATTGGTGACTCAGTTAGTGAGAAGGTGTGTCCACTTAACACCAAGATGTTTCTTAAGCCAACAGGCCTACCTCCACTTTTCTTCTAAAACTAATTGTGGACCTCTGCTCAGATGTAGTGTTATAGGATTTTCAAAACTTTAATCCAATAACAAATAATTAATCGATTTCCTCATCATCTTCAGCCAATTGATTGTCTTTTATATTATTTTCATCTTCTTCGAAATCCACACCATCTTTGTTAAAATCATTTAAGCTGATTTTCATATAAGAATTTAAGCTTTCTCTCATAGATTCTGCTAATAATCCAGATGCATTCTTAAGATCCTTAGCAAACCATTCTCCAATCTTGGTTAATGTTTCTGAAAACTTTACCATTGTATCATTTAAAATATCCCAGCTAAATGGCTTATCTATTGTACTCTCAATTGCCAAATCAATTTGCCTTATCAGTTCATCCAGGATCTTCTTTGCTTTCTTATAATCTTTCACAAAAAAGAACTTATTATGTGCTACCTTATTTCTTAGTCCTCTAACTTCTTGTAATTTCGTATCAATAGATTCAACTTGAACTAAATCCTCAAACAACTCATTCCATAAACTAACAGGTCTACATTTATTTATTTCCTCAATTAACTCTACTTTATTCAGTTCATTGATTGATGAAACGCTCAAAGTTGTTTCGAGAATATGGGTAATATTTTCCTTCGGTTTTGGTGTAAACAAAAAGCATTCAATCTGAAAAATGCTCATCTCATATAGTGCCATTTCTATCACTTTATTTTTTTCTAAGCCTTGACTTAGCAATTCTTGTCTCAAGCTCTCAGAAACTGTTTCATCAAACCATGTTTTCCCAAATGACTCAAAGAGTATAATATACATCAAATCTCGAAGTTTTCTTTCAAACTCACTGAGCTTAGGGAATATCTTGCTGCAATAATAATCAGAAACAGAATCAAAAGTTTCAACAATAGTAAAATGTTTTCGATGCTGACCTTTTACAATCTTGTTGTTAACAAACTCAAGTAATTTTGCATTTTTCGCAGGAGTATAGTTTACTGAGATTGTTATGAAATATGACTCATTTTTCATCTTAGTACATTCATAAGTGAATGCATATTTCTCATTATTATAAATGAAGTTATATTTACTAGAATCCCATTCAAACAACTCATTTAACATTAACTTCACTGGATTCATAAATTTTTTAGTGTTAAACTTGATTTCAGACAAGTTTTGACTGTTAATTCCTTCAGTTCTCTTAACGAATATATATTTATTATCCATAATCTTCCTTTAATTTTGAATTTCCTATAACGGAAGCTCATCTGAGATGCCGTTGAACTTACAACTAGGCTCTAATGGTTGTGAGCTTGTGAACACCTAATGAGCCAGTGACTCGGTTAGTGAAACGGACTTGTCCATGAGTACATTAAATGTAATTGCACTGCCACTCAGCGCCTTAACTTGCATATCTAACTTGCATTTCAGTGGACTTTACTCAGATGTAGTGTTATATG